>Ga0268261_10002980_pt1 | contig 12302 bp, 17 predicted proteins | sample TergutNc150P1_FD_190353 | JGI IMG/M metagenome (GOLD analysis project Ga0268261, IMG submission 190353) | Nasutitermes corniger P1 segment gut microbial community from laboratory colony in Florida, USA - Nc150 P1 (SPAdes) (version 2) | ecosystem: Host-associated > Arthropoda: Insects >... | reverse complement strand
GTGTGTGTGTGTGTGAGAGAGAGAGAGAGAGATGTTCGATTTCAGCACAGAGAGACCAGCAGACACAACACCACCACCTCCACTTGGCACATACATACTGACAACCATGTTACAATATACAGTTTTATTTATTTATCAGTATTTTAACTACCTCCTACACACACACATATTTCTTGTTATTTCGGGATGGTATTACCATACAGACAGCATATGAACACGCAATTCAACACAAATAATATTACCACTATTTTATATTTAAACATAGATTTTAAACCTTTTATTATTAACATTTTATATTTGTAAATTGTTTTGATGTTCTATGTAATACATCCTTCGAGGAACACCCTAACGATAGCAACAACAGGTGGCCAAAACATGTAAGAGACTATGCTGTGTAAACTACTTTACATATCCATATATGCACTTGCTGGTTTTATTTCTCAAAATAAATCATCGGTGCATGGTCATGAATCATTTAAAACTGACATTTTAAATTTACTAAATACATTGGACTAAAGTATGCTTTGGTATCAATTAGGGCACTCACTGCTGATTACATTAAATAAGTTATGTCATATATGTCAATAAAGAGGCCATGTAAAGGCAAAATCCTCAGTGTAGAGTCTCCTATCAATACTATGCTCTGCAATGCCTCCCACAAATCCAACCAATCGTCCGTACCTCAGTGTATTGTAGATTCGTACTCTACTCTACCCTGGGTCATGTGGGAGGCAGTAACAGTTGTGGAGGGTATACCCTGATGGGGGTTGCTACGACACACACTGGCTAACGAGGCTCCGGTCTACCCAAGCCAAGGTGCAGGGTATTGTGCTGAGGGCTGCATGGCACTGGGGTAGAGATAGCAGTGTTATTAATGATCCCCTTGGGGAACCAGGCTGCACCCCATTGTATGTAGGCCCTCCCTCTGTGCTGGGGTCTGTGGACGGTGACCTTATATTTTTCCCCCATATGTAGGAGGGCTCCTTTTTGAGGATTCCAGCAGACATACATGAGTGAATGAATGAATGAATTAAAAAAAATAGACCAGTGGCTCTGGTGATGGAGTATCCCTGTCCACGGGGACCCTGTTCGGGAACATGGAGGGGGCTCCCTTACAGTGGACTCTGCGGGAAAGGTGAATTTTCAGGGGATGGGATGTGGCAAGGTGAGAGAGATATACGAGAAATGCCATGAATATAATATTGATCTACATAATATATTTATAGATTTCTCACAAGCTTTTGATACAGTTAATAGAGATGTAATATATAATAGCTTAATCAAACACAACGTTCCAGACAAACTGATAAAACTAATAAAACTTACAATGCAGCAAACCAAAATGAAAGTGAAAGTAAACAACAGATACTCTGAATGGTTTGAAATGACCACAGGAGTCAGACAGGGAGACCCTTTATCTGCCCTACTATTTAGTGTCATGTTGGATTCAGTAATCACCAATTTAGAAGTTCAAGGAAATATAACTACTAGATTAAAAGAGATTTGCGCCTATGCAGATGACATCGCAATAATTGGAAGAACAAAGCAAATCTTAATCGATACTTTCTGCAAACTCAAACATGAGGCGCTAAATGCTGGATTAATAGTAAATAACAATAAAACCAAATATTTATATTGTACCAGAAAAACAATCCAGGCTACCTACATAAATACAGGAGAGGAACAGTCCAAACAAGTAAAATCATTCGAATACTTAGGAACAATGGTGAATACTGACAATTCTATTGAGGAGGAAATTAAAGAATAGCAGCAGGAAATAGAGCATTCCATGTTCACAAAAAACTATTTACATCAAAATTAATATCTCAAAATGTCAAACTACAACTTTATAACACATTAATTCGCCCAACAGTAACCTACGCTTCCAAAACATGGGTACTTAAGGAAAATATGGTAAATAAACTGATGATCTTTGAAAGAAAGATTATGAGGAAAATATATGGTCCTACAGGAACAGAAGATGGTTACTGGAGGATTAAAACTAATCACGAAATCAATGATATACCAGAAGGACAAAATATAATTGGGTTTATTAAAAAACAAAGACTAAACTGGTTAGGCCATATTGAATGCATGGCTGAGGATAACATTGTATAGAGGATTAAGAGATGGAAACCCATGTCTAAAAGACCAATTGGAAGACCTAAAGCACATTGGGAAGATGACGTTTTGGAAGACATAAAGAACACGAATGTATGCAATCGAAAGAAAGTAGCACAGAATAGAGATAGCTGAAAGAAAGCGACTGAGCAAGCCAGAACCTTATAGAGGTTGTAGCGCTTTATAAGAAGAAGAAGGGATGTAGAAGGCTCTGTGGACGGGTGTCTCCACAGGGGTCCCATTCGGGAACCTGGGGAGGGGGGGGTCCATTTACAGGGAACTGTGAGAGATAGTGGGAGTAGGGCTCCAGAAATGGAGCATCTCTCTTTATGTGAGCTCTGTTAGGGGAACCTGGAGGTGTAAAAGAAGGCTTTGGAGATGGACACCTCTTTCCATGGTGGCCTCGCTGGGAAACCTGGGAGAGGGCTCATATGCCGGGGGCTTATGTGTGGAAGAAGGTTCTGGGATGGGTGTCTCTCCATACAGGAGCTCCGTTGGGGGACCTGGAGAGGGGGGGTACATCTACCAGGAACTTTAAGAGATGGATGAAGGGAACTCTAGGAATGGGGCGTCTCTCTCTGAAGAGGCTCATTGAGGAGGGCCTCAAGGGAGGGCTCCTTTACTGGGTACCCTGAGTTATGAAAGGAAGGCTCTGGGGACAGGCATCACTCTTCAAGGGGGCTCAGCTGAGCAACCTGGAGTGGGCTCGTCTATCGGGGACTTTGAGAGATGGCTGAAAGGGGCTCTGGAGGTGGGGTGTTTCACTCTATGGGAGCTCTGTGAAGAGAACCTGGAGGGAGGGCTCCCTTGCTGGGGACCCTGGAGGATAGGCAGAAAAGGCTCTGGAGATGGCATCTATTTCCATAGGGGCCCTGCTGGGGAACCTGGAAGTGGGCTCATCTACCAGGGACTTTGAGAGATGGCTGAAGGAGGCTCTAGGAATGGAGCATTTCTCTCTGAAGAGGCTCAGTGTGGAGGGCCTCTGGGGAGGGCTCCTTTACTGGGGACCCTGGGAGATATGTTAAGAAAGGCTCTGGATATGGGCATCTCTCTTCATAGGGGCTCCTTTATGCCTGAGGGGAACCTGGAATCAGGAGAGAGGCTCATATACCGGGGATTTTGAATGATGAACAAAGGAGAGCTCTAGGAATGGGGGATCTCTCTCCGAGGGGACTCCATGAGGGGGACCTGGTGGGAGGCTCCTTTACTGGGGACCCCAAAAGATATGTTAAAGAGATATATCAAGAGAGATGTAATAATGCCCTGTATGTGTCGATCTGTCTCCATAGGGGCCCTGTTGGGGAACCTGAAGGGGATTCACTTGCTGGAACTTTTTGAGAGAAAAGGATCGTATATCTGATTTCTTTTCTTGGACCCAGAGGACATTAAGATTTTAGGTCTGTGGGCCAGCTGGAACTTTGGTAAAGGGGCAGGGTTCTCCTGAGCTGATATCAGATTATGGGGCACAAAGGGCCCGTCTATAAGGCCTAGGTGCATCGGGACCATACGGGCTCAATCCCAATGCAAATCTATCTATGCTATGCAATATTCATACAAATGGTAGAGTGAAATCCTACTTTTGCATTATTACTTGAGAAAAATTGCACAAAAGTCCAGATATACATTGTACAAGCACAAGACACAGATATTACCAACATGTGCCAAGTGCAAACCTCAAGAAGTATCAAGATGGAGTTTTTTACAATGGAATCCGTTATTCAATTCCCTTCCACCAGCCACTTGAAGTTTGAAAAAGTACTTAGGCCGGCACTTTGCATAGTATCTATTATCTCACTCCTTACAAAATGCACAATATTTTATCTCAAGTGAAGCATCTAAACTGTCTTAAAAATATAATGAGAAAACGATACTCGCTCAATAAACCGCCGAAAGATTATATGCATATGCGTTTATTATACTGTTGGAAACGAGTACTGTAACACGGCAAATAGAGGTTATTATGCATGTACGTTTGTTTTTGAAAAACGTATTGCAGTTGCAATGCGACACGTACATTCTTGGCTTACTCGTTAAACCTATGAAATTAAATAAATTTGTTGGGTTCTGTCCCTTTCTATTCTCTGCATACCACGAAGGTATACAGGGAAGTAAAGGTACAGCTCGGCACATCACTACTGACACAATTTATGACCTGAAAAGGTTCTCAACTTCATAGTTTATGAAGACAAGCGCTTCCTAGGTAACCGCATAATGAAACATACCTTTTCTTCAATACATGGCACAATTACAGAAGTATACTTCCTACTAAGCCAACGAAAAAATGCCGGGACACCCATTGTTTCTTGCAGAATATATGTCGCTTATGAACTCAAAACTTTTATTTCTGAAACCTGAACATTCGTCCAAACTATCTCTCACACCACCTCCATTTGTAGCTATTGCTTTTTCTTTTTCTGGCCTACTCTCCTTTGTGACATAAACATCGTCTGCATTTGGTAAACTAGCTCTGTACCACAGATCATCTGCCGTGTACCGTGGGCACCCTACATCACTTCCACAGATGATCCACGTGTGTAACTCTCCAATGGAAGGCAGTTCGTAAAAGTGCATTATGGCGGTTATGGCAGCACGTTCGAGGTTAAAATTTGGAAATATTTGTAAATCTGAAAGTGTTACTTTGTGCTGTAACGTGTACTTGTTAAAATGCATAACTGGTAACGCAACCCATGTGAGAAGGTTAAATGACAGCAGCCGTAGAGTTCCTGAAGTGGAAGTGCCATTTTCGAACGGGTAATATTTATAACCTCACTTTCACGACGTTTAGTGCATAGTGGGGTTAACCCTTTAAACACCAAGTTAAATCACATCTGCCATTTGCTGGCATTATTAGGAGCTCACCATATTCTCCACGTTAGCAGGATAAGGGTTAATACATTGGCAGTGGAGTCCATACAATTACAGTAGATGTGTTTTGGATTTTGTAATCTCATATAGATTTTTGTTGCTCATATTTCAGGAGGAACTTAACATTATCTACTGGCAAGTTTGCCAGATTTGCTGATGGGTGTGCTGTTGCAGAGCTCGGTGATACATCCGTTATGGTAACAGCTGTAAGCAAAACAAAACCTTCACCATCCTCATTTATTCCATTGGTGGTAGATTACAGGCAAAAAGCGGCTGCTGCAGGAAGGATTCCAACAAACTTTTTGAGAAGAGAACTGGGACCATCTGAGAAAGAAATTCTGACAAGTAGGCTAATAGATAGGTCATTGAGGCCGCTGTTTCCTGATGGTTACAGTTACGAGACCCAGGTTATGTGTAATCTTCTCGCTGTTGATGGGGTGAATGATCCAGATGTTGTTAGTATAAATGCAGCATCTGCAGCCCTGACTTTGTCTGACATACCTTGGAATGGGCCAGTTGGAGCAGTCAGAGTTGGCTTTTGTAACAATGAAGTTATAATAAATCCCACAAGAAGAGAACTATCAAAAAGTATATTGAACTTAGTCGTGAGTGCTACACGTCAAAACCTTGTGGTAATGTTAGAAGCTGCAGCAGAGAATATTTTGCAGCAAGATTTCCTAAAATCAATCAAAGCTGGTGTAAAAGAGTGTCAGAATGTTATACAAGGTATCCAGCAACTCCAGAAACATTATGGTAAATCTAAACGTGAATTTGAGCCTTTCCTAGTACCGAGTAAAGCTGTTGTGGAAGCAGTAAGGAACTTCAGTGAGATGCGACTAAGAGAAATATTCCGGGATCACACACATGATAAGCTATCAAGAGATATGGCAGTTTCTGCCGTAAGAACTGATGTTACTGATAAACTTAAACATAGTTTTGATGAAAATGTGGATATAAACATTGTAAATGAATGTTTTAACCATGTTTGCAAAGATATTTTCAGATCGCTAGTATTTGAAGACAATGTACGGTAAGACAGCTATTTTTAATATTTTTTTCATCTTATTGCTGGGGCACAGTGATATTGGTTTTGAGTATGGCTTATAAATTCTTCTGTGCTTGCAGTTTTAAAATTGTGATTAAATTCAGTAACTTCCACTCTCTGTCTTGGCATGTTTATTATTGATTATTTTTGGCAGCATTTTTTTTTCTTGTTGCTTAAATATTGTAAAGTTATAGGTTTATGTGCATATACCCTACCATATCATGTTACCAGATGTTGCACATATCCCAATTGTCCTGCTTGGTGGCACATTCTTTTCTTTATTGAAATACATAATGTGGTGGTAATCGCACAAAACAATTACCAGTAAAGTTCATAAAACATTGTGACCTGTTGCATAGGTTTCAGGTCTTACATGTCTAATAGTATTATTATTGTTCTGGCAATTAATTTTTATGGAGATCTTACTACTTGAGGGCAGATTTTATATATTGTTTGTCAGATATAAAGTCAAGTTATACACCATGACCATATTTGTAATTGTTGATTTTCAAGCAACATTTCATATATAATGCATAGGCATGTTGATGATCTGTCTCCACATAAAATAGCACATGCATACTACTGAGAGTTTATCAGTTATTTCCATCAAATTGAAAACTGAAAGCAATTTTTGCATGGACACTATGTTGATATTTTATATTCTGCAACTGAGTAAGTTTATGAAAGATGCATATTCTTTAAAGGTCTCTTGCTGTACCATTTCATGACCCCCATGTAAATGGTGTTATGACTGTCACTGTTTTAAAGAGTCCACACTTTGTCTGTGTTTTTACTGACTGTAGGAAGTTAAAATATTGGAGTGTCCTCCTGTTTAGGAATGATTGTATCAAGTTTCATAAAAATCAGTCATTTCAAAATTTAAAATGAACACCCACAGATTATAGTGATTTATTAAACCTATTTTTAACCACCCCCACCCATTTTCATGAAGGGAGGTAGGCTAAAAGTAGACATAAATGGTGGAACAGTTGTCTGCTGGTTTTAAAATAAGAAAACAGTTACATTGCAACCTCACATCATGTATGCAGTATTTGTTGTTGGGTGTGCATGTGCGGGCGCACGCACGCGCACATGCACACTTGTGTGTATGTGGATATGTAGGTGTATGTGCACATGCACACATGCGCATATGTGTGCATGTGTTATTACTATGGAGGTTATCAAGTTCCATGGTAGTATTCTTGAGGATTCAGTTGTTCTGGGATAATTACAAATGGTATTGTAATCTCCTGTGTGTGTGCTGACTTTAACATGTGTGTTATTGCTGAAGTTTCAACTTGCATTGTCTGCATTCCTTCCATGCCTTCCAACCTGGCACTATATTAGACATTATTTAATTCCTGTGGGCACATTTATATCACCAAAGGCTAGATGATAACAAATGGGGGTGGCACTGTATCAAGGCTTCCTAATGTTGAAATAATAAGGAAGTTTTGTTCACAGACTTTAATGGGTGCTAAGTGAGGGTGGAACTCTATCAGGGGCTTGACTCCATAATTTTGATTAAAGTAGCATTTGTTATGTTTATTTTGAATTGAACCTTATCATTTGAATTACATATGAGCAATTTGTCAGGCTTTCGAGAGCTAGCCGACATTATCCTACAATAAGGTGTCCTAAAAGAGGAACAGAAAATTACGATGTATCACTGACACACCAAACATCACACCTGATCTTAAAGGGGCTGACCCAAATACAGAGTGGGAGTTTTTGATGCAGGTGCAATTTTCCATTTTACAAGTTGTGAGAGCTTGGCATAAAAAATTCTCACTTCAGTGATCAAATCAGTCATGAAGGAAGTTCAGTTGTTGTGCATGTTAGTAAATGAACTGTAGTTAACACTAGTTAACAGTAGTGCCCATTGTGCTGAGTAGACATTCTTAGCTCATCACCATGGGGAGGAATATTCCTGATTTCATGTCTCTTGCAGTAGACAGAGAACTCAGTCAATGCTGCATTAGCTTCAGCTTGTAGTTTAATTAAAGCATGACAGTTATTAGTAATTGTTCTATAAGAAATCTGCATGTTAGGCATTATAGCAGCCAACACTCTTGTGTATGAAACAGAAACACTGAGAGAGGGCATTTTGTACTCTGCATTGAGCGTGTCCCCGTGTTTCTGGTATGGCCAAAGTGATGCCTCACTCTTTATTAATGAACCATCCATGCTTTCTGTTTGACTTAACAGCAGAAGTAAGTATTGGTGAAGTAGTAAGTAAAGGTACAATTGCCCCTGTGCTTGCTGTGAAGTCATAGAGAGTGGTGGAGGTATATTTACATTCATTCTTGGCACTAGATGAAAACAAGTATTCATCTTCACACCACAGTATCCTTATGTTCGGGGAAGTAACCCCTGATTTCCATTCTGTATAAGGCTGGGTGGTCCCCACTGGTCAACTGGATGCTTTAGGCAAGAGAAAAATCTCTTGCCCCCTGGCAGATAGTATTTTTATATTTTCATATGCTTATTTGTTCATTCCATTGCCATGTGTAGAATTTGACGATTCCTGGCCGTTCTGAGGAGCTTCTTCCATTCCTCTCTGTTATGTGCTTTTTCCGGCCACCCTTCACCAACTATTCTTCCATCCTCCCCACTTCATCTTGCCATCTGTTTCTTGGTCTACCTTGCAATTTTGTTTTTCCCAACTTTATATATAATACTCTTTTGGGAATTCTATTTTCTTCCATTCTCTGTACATGCCCAAACCAATATAACCTATTTAACCTTATTGTCTCTGTTAAAGTAGCTTTTTAACAATTGCATAAATTTTTTTATTGGTTAATGTCCTCCAATTTTCTTTTTCATTGTCATATTCTGGGCCTAAAATTCTTCTATACACTTTACTTTCAAAATGTTCATTTGCTTTTTGTTTCTCTTTGTTAGTATCCAGGTTTCTGATGCATATGTTAATGTTTTGTCTATTATTATGTTCTTTAGTCTTAATTTTAGTTTCTTTGATATGTTTCTACTTTTAAAAAATTTTGTAATATGAAGTATGTTTTGTTAGCATTTTTAATTCTTTCTTGCAAGTCTGTTTTGTAATTGTTATCTTCATTAAGTGTGACTCCTATATATTTGAAATTTTCAACTTTTTCAAATTTGTAATTTTTTATTTTCAAGTGTTCTGTCTTATTTTGTTTTAAACTGTTTTCCCTTTCTGCTATCATATATTTTGTCTTTTCTTGGTTTATCTGTAGTCCTAACTTTCTGGGAATGTTTTCCATTTCTGCAAAAAGTTTTCTCATTTCTATTTCATTTTTCCCCAATTAATACAATGTCATCTGCATATACTAATATATTCAATTGTTCTTTACCAATCTTTATACCAGTAGGAACCATTTTTGTACTTTGTATCACTTTTTTTGTAATGCCAAATTAAATAATATTGGTGATAAAGGGTCACTCTGTTTCAGTCTTGTTTTTTTTTTTTTTTTTTTTTTGAAAAAAGATGACAATGTTCCTTCTATTCTAACCGCACTTCCTGTATTTTGTACACGTGTTTTACTCATATTTATTAATATAGTAGGGACTTTAAATTCTTCCATACATTTCTACAGCATTTCTCTATATATAGAGTCATATGCCTTTTGAAAATCAATAAATAAATATTGTACACTCTGATTATACTCCCAAATTTTCTCATTTATTATTTTCAATGCAAATATGTTGTCAATTACAGATCTTCCATTTCTGAATCTATTTTGATAGTCCCCCGTAATTTTTTGAATATACAGTTTAATTTTTCCCAATTTTATATTTGACAAAATTTTGTAAGCTGCATTTCCATATGCTGTTCCCCTGTAATTCTCACACCTGTCTGTCTCCTCTTTTGTGCTTATGCTAGTCACAATTTTACAGGTGTGATGGTCGTAGCCTGGAAGAACTTCGGAATATTTCCTGTCAAATAGACCTGTACAAACCATTACATGGCTCATCCCTGTTCCAACGAGGACAGACTCAGGTGTTTTGTACTGTGGCCCTTGACTCCCCAGACTCTGCCATGAAGATGGATCCTGTCACTATGCTTACAAGGTATATCTGTTTCAGCACAGTTTACATTAAAATGAAATGATGATAAGTGAAACATAGAACTGTAGTAACTTACTTTATAATTCCTGTAGTCAAACTGTAGTATTTTATAATTATGAAATTTTAAGTTTAAGATCATTATTTCAGTGTTTACTGTTAATCTAATACATCTGTTTACAATAGAGTTCCATAAATTTTAGAGTGAATAATGTCATCTTAATGGTCATATATTTAACCATCAGGCTTTGCTAATGGTTAATTTGTTGGTAAGTGTGAAAATATATTAGGTGTAAATTACAGAACTATATAAAAAAACAGTTTGACAGGTATGTGTGTACATATGTGTGTGTGTGTGTGTGCACACCTGTGTATGTGTTTGTGTGTTTTAATAATGTGAGATATCTTTGTACGTAGTGGAATGAAAGAGAAGAATTTCTTTCTGCATTATGAATTCCCACCATATGCTACAAAGGAGGTTGGTCGTGTTGGTCCTGCAGGAAGGAGAGAGCTTGGGCATGGAGCTCTGGCAGAGAAAGGTTTACGACCTGTTGTGCCCAATGACTTCCCATTCACTGTCAGGCTTACATCTGAAGTGCTGGAATCCAATGGTAGGTCAGTGTATGAATAGTCTTAATTACTGAATGTTGAATTTTTGTATCATCTTTAGGTGCACAAAACTAAAATTTTACCTGTTGTTTTATGTGAGTCTGGGTTCCTGTGTTCTTACTCGAAGGAAAGGTGATGTGGAGGCTGTTTGGGCTTTAGAAGACTATAGCCAGACATTATTCAGTTTATTTTTATGTATGAGACAGTGAGATTGCTAGTCCTCCATTATGGGTGAGGTAGTTCAAAGTCATCTGTAAACAATAGAACAAGAATCAGGTGTCATACATACGTACTTCCAGTTGTTACTGTTACAAAACTTACAAAACATTTTTCATTCAAGAAAATGCCACAGCAGGACAGAAGTTTATATCTCCAGAAAACTTGCAGGTCTGAATTCATGCTGTGAACAACTGCCAAAGGCAGTAAGAGTGAAGCCTGACTATTCTTAAAATTAATGATGACAAGTTGAAGTACACATAATTTACTGGGGGTTTTAAAGGCAATCACATAACACCAGTCAACCTCTAACCCAAGGTGCCACTCAGCTTCATACATACCAATGAGAGTTCAGTACTCTCATTTAAGTGGATTCTTGAATAATGATGGGATGTTCAAGCAATATGGAGGAACCATTAAGAATCTGTTAGATTCAGGTGAATATCGCAGTGAGTTTTTCTCATGATAATCTAGAATGTTAGTTCATGTTTAACAGATGGAGAGGATGGTTGGTTTCTAAAGTGTGCTAGTAGTCAGACCCAATAGGTAAAAATTTCAAGTAACATAGAAATATCACCTGTTCATGAATTAGGTGGCTGGACCGCATGGGCAAAATTAGTTGCAACCAACAGAAACTGTATCAGAGTCAATGAACACACACCCTATCTCACAGAGGACTTATCTGCTGAGGATGAGATAGACTGAGGCACAAACCTCACCTGGTGAGTGTGTAAAAGGCAGATATAACAGGAGAGTGGAGGAAGGTACATTCAAGGAGCTTCACATTTTCCATTCTTCACCACATATTGTAAATGGTGTTTGAATAAGATGCAAGAGATGGGTAGAGCATATGATGTGTGTGGGAAGAATGAGATGTACATAAAGGGTTTTTAAGAAATATCTGCATAGGATGAGTGTACATGGTGGACCTAGGGTTAATGGGAGCTTGGAGTTAAAGTAGGTGTTGGGGAACCAATGTGTGGACCATTTATGTGTCTCTGGAGTTGTGTGATATTTATACCATACATTTGTATTTGTATTTTTCACTTACATTCCATGGATCCTCTGGGGCAACCCCAGATTTAGATATAGTCAATTGTTATACATATCTATACGCTAACGTAGTGCATATGCTAAAATAAGCATCCGTCATAGCTTAAAAACAATAACAATCTGACAATCAACATAGTAATTAAACAATACAATCACTATTACACAGCATCTCACTGAAGGCAACAACACAAGCAACTTCCAACATGATTATTGAGTGTGGAATAAGATATTTAAAATAGAAGTGTAAAATATTTAGAATAAGTAATGACGAGATCACTCCCAGAAACCAGTCAAACACTCATCTAATATACAAGGAACCCATCAAAAGATTTCCAGACATACCAAT
>Ga0268261_10002979_pt1 | contig 12303 bp, 6 predicted proteins | sample TergutNc150P1_FD_190353 | JGI IMG/M metagenome (GOLD analysis project Ga0268261, IMG submission 190353) | Nasutitermes corniger P1 segment gut microbial community from laboratory colony in Florida, USA - Nc150 P1 (SPAdes) (version 2) | ecosystem: Host-associated > Arthropoda: Insects > Digestive... | reverse complement strand
CTGCCGATCCCCAACCTAGGGGTCAAAGTCAGAATAAATGGAGCCTTACCTCCAACGTCACCCCTACACCTTTATACCTCCTCCGCCACCCCTACGCCAGGATTACCCAGCCCCGGCCCGTTACTGACCTGTAATAATTTCAGAACACCTCAAATGCGGTCAGTGGGGTTACAGTCCACTCCCTTGAAACCATATGGTCACAATTTTTTATGTTTAACTATGCTTAACATTTTAAAGCCTGCCTGTTACTTTACTTACCACCAGGTTTTACATTCAACAATTCTGCATGGTGATTACCTTGCTATTATATGTTTTATGTGGCTCTCAGAACGAATAGTAACTTTTGCCTTATACTTCTTTAACAGTGTGGTTTTTATGACCGAAATGGGAAGTCTTTACAGCGCGGTACGAACTGAGTCCTTATATAAAGCAGATACTTCTCGTCCATAAAGGGTTAATGTTTGTAAGTGAGGTTTTCCAACACGCCATTAAAAAGCACCCTACGAAGGCATATATGGGAGTAGAAGACACGAGTTGCACGTGGTCTTAACTTACGTTGTGGTGAGTGGAGAGCTTCACGCTCCTGTCGCTCTACCTCTGATAATCATCTCCCGGAAACCCTGGAATAAAAATCCTAGCGTGCCTCAGGTCCACTCAAGATACAGTATGGATAAGATACGTTTCTGCCTCTGTCAAGAATTGAAGAACAGTCCAGCCTCTGTCCAGTTACTTCATTAAGATATTTTTGCTCGTAGTATCTTTGGGACCTTATATTTACTTTGCAGTGGTCAGTATTTCTCTGACCTCTTATTTAGCACTATGACTGTCTATATCTGCATACAACGTAAGTATATTTGTCCCTGTAACATTGCCAGTGATACAATCTTCACACCTCATGCAAAAGAATAGGAAGTAACAAAGAAAGTGGAGTGATAATAAATTCCATATAGCAGAGTCTTCTTGAGACTAACACAGTGATAACAGAAGACGGGCACTTTGTATGTCGCTCCGTTGACTCACAAGTAATTTCTCTTTTTTTCAGGTAAGAGACCAGAATTATTTACGCCCCTTTGAGCAAGGAAGTTTCATCCCTGCATTGGTGAGTACCGCAGTGTTTTCTGTGGAAGAACTGTGTTACGTCGCCACGATTAGCGGTCCGTGGTAGGGTACGAGTTCGGCAAGCTGCATGGCGTCATATAGTAGAAGGTGCTAACCTTAAGTCGTTTTGCCTGCAAGTGCTTTGTACATTAAGAGATTATTTTACACTCTTGTGTTTGTTTTAAAATTTAGTCTCGCGCGTTTTAGCCTGTGAGTGGTGTGACTACACTCTGGTCTCGACTTCGAAGGAATCGTGGTTCTGTCCCAGGCATGGGCATAAGATTTTTTATCACTTCTCCAAAGCGTTCAGATTCGCTCTGGGGCCCATCCAACCTTATACTTAACTGGTACCGAGGGCTCTTTCCCCGGGGTGTGATGCTAACCACTTACCACCATATAGTGCTGCGGTGGTCCTATACCTTCGTCCCCCCAAATGTCTTCCTGGCACTGCGCAAGGAAAACTTTACTTCACGTTGCCTTCCTTTGCATGGTTTTGATAAGGCATATACCGAGGCCTTGTATTAGCCGGCGGAGATGTTGAACCAGCGGCCGACACCTATGACAGCAGTCAGTGGCTCAGTACAGACGCACTCGACATTGTCTGTATTCGCAGTATGAGTACAGCATGGCATCATCACACCTGCTGAGATACTGAGATGTGCCATCAGCCTCGCGTTAAGCCGGGGACACACTATCCTCACGTTACGTGAGCTCACATTAAACTTACGTTTTATTTTCAACTCCTTCCCTGTCCCTTCCCATGCGTTGGCTCTCATATGCTGATCTCTGTAATCTGGTGACTTGGTGTCATATAAAAAGGTCCGTTGGCGCACTTTTTCAATAAGCATTTTTTCCATTTCTGGAAACAACTGGTGACGTATGAAGAGCGCTCGACACGTACGTCACGTCTCACGAAATATGTGCGACAGCAGAAATTTGAGAGGCGTGCTGGCACGTGAGCCGACCAGAGCTCCGCGCCAGATCACGTGACAGAGTGACAGAAGTGTGAATCTGCACCATAGAATTCAATGTTAAATCGCCTCTCACATACCAACTGCACGCGTTAACATCACATGAGCTCACGTGACGTGAGGATAGTGTGTCCCCGGCCTTACTGGAAGTTTGTATGAGCACAAGGTGAAATATTTTGTTGCTGATTTTACGGTGCAATGATAACGTGCCGAAGGGTGAAATATTTCAATATGCGTAACTGTCAACGTGTGTGTACATTTCTCGGCTATCTGGATGGTTAATGTTAAATCCTTTCAAGTGAAAAGTTTTTTTTTGTTGTTGCCCATGATCTGACCATATATCTTTGCGGTTTGAATAGCTCAGACTTGCAGATAAATGTGGAGCAGCGTGGAAGGCATGTGGCGCAGTAGGTCATTTGCAACGTGCTTCATTAAATGATAGAACAAAGCGAACAATTCTCTGTCCATATACTCCTCATTCGTCTCGCACATGAACAAGCCTCGCACTCCGATGGTTCGTGAGTCCGTCCGGCAATTCCCCAGAATCGTATGGCTATTATCTATACTGGGACAACGGAAAAAATTCTCCTTCTCTTCTCCTTCAGTCGTCACCCTTACCCTTCAGCGTACTTTTCTATATTTTCCTCCAGTCGTCTGCCTGTTCGGTTCACACGAATGTTGGCAGTGACGGCGAGCGCTTAGGGGTGGTTGGCCTAGGCCACTGATTGTGGAGGCGAGTGTAATGGTAGGCAGAGAATGCGAAGCCTGAAAGGCCGTCATCCACATCAAGCACAGGACGTTTCCATGTCCTCGGTATATATGGCGGCTTCTGTGTATAGCGTGCCGTAAAAGAAAGTTATCTGGCGCCTCTCCCTAGTTTTCTATCGAATCCCGGTAGGGGCCCTGGGGCCCACCCAGCCTCCTGTACAATGGATACCGTGTCTTTCCCGGGGGCAAAGAGCGGCCGGGGCGTGACGTTGATCCCTCACCCCCTTCTAGTGCCGTGGTCATGAAAGAGTAGAGCTATACCTCTACCCCCCTAAGGGCCGTACGGCCTGTACAGAGCCTCAGTGCCTGTACAAGGGTGACTTTACCTTTACCTTTCCCTAGTTTTCTGCCTTGTGTTGATTAAGAAATTTCCGCCGGAAATACAAAACCTACAGGAAGATGAAAACGAAGATCGAAAGAGACTTTCGATCTTCGTTTTGATCTTCCTGTAGATTTTGTATTTCCTTTTTTATTTCCAATATTATTCTTGTTGCCATCATTCTGTTTTTTTACTTATTCCATTTTGTCATTCATCAGTTGATTGTTTAGTTTCATGTCACTCTGTCTCTTAATACGAATTACTTTCGTATTCAGTTTCCTTTTTTTCCAGTTTCTATTATGTACTTCGACAGTTCTTTTTTTACGTCGTCTGGTGTTTTGCCCTCTCACAAAACCGGTGCTAAACAATATCCGGCTGTGCATTGTCTCTGAGTTGCTTAGTTGTCTACAGCGAACTCTTTATCAGTTTTGGAACCTGAAGAGGTCTTGTATGTGGTACACTCTATCCAAATAGCTGTTTCAATACGTTGAAAACTATCATAAAGTTTTGTAATTTTTCCTTTGCTGAATTTGAGATACCGGGATTGAGTAGTTGTTATAACAACTGTCAGTAGGCTGATCGACCCGGTTTTCGAATCCCCGGCAGGATTAAGATAATTCTATTCTGCAAAACCGGCCAAGGCCCAACCCTTCTCGGGGTAAAATTTACCGATTACCTGTATCTGATGCCGAGGTTAAGAATGGTGCTGTACTTTCTCTTTTAACCTTCGTGGCGTGGACAGGGGCAGTTTTACCTTTTGTGACTTTTTAGAAAGGGTTTTGACAGAACAAATGAGCTTCTTTTGTTACTTGTTGTACTGTCACGGCCTGTATTCTGAATGCCTTTATACACTTGTGAAAGGATTGCTGTGTGAGTGTGTTAGTAATGATGTGTATACAACGAGTTTTCCATCAGAATTTTGTACCTACTTATTACTTTCTCCTTCCGAAGTAAATTGTTAGTTGTAACCGTTACATGACTGTCACCAAGCGTAAGAAATGTAGCCAGAATGTTTGTCATTATATAGTATTGTCCGTTCGTATTTTTCCTTTACGGGTCCCATTTTTTTTTTTAAGAAATTTCTCTTTATTTCCTTGCGCCAAGAATTTTTCTCAGAAATGGAAAATTCTAGTATGAAAAAGAGGTGTTGGAGAAGGTAGAAATGTACAGTATGTGGCGGGTTATATCTTATGGGTAGCGACAAAACATTGAGCTGAATTACATTAGGTTTATTTCATCCACTCATCTGCCCGAAGTGGTAGCAGTTTTTTGGTGCTGTGTGCTTGCAATTTAATTCACAAGAAGTTGAGGCATATGTCGCAATTTCAGATTGATATACTTTAATCACACACACCCGCACGTTTTGGGTTTCGTCAGGCTGCGATAAGTTGATTGCTTCCTGCCGTTCAATTCCGCATCTTTGCAAGCGACGTACAACTTCAAGGCTTCGTTGCTTACGGAAAAGTGCGTGGGGCGGTCATCAGTGCATACGCGTTCCTAAATTTTCCTATGTTTCTCGGGTCAACTTACTTAGTAATTTTGTTTCAGATGTCTGGGCTTGAAGTTATGCATTTTGCATGTGATCAGGTGGATTGCGGGGCGTGGGGAGGTGTGAATCCCTCCGTCCCCGCAAAGTGCCATGTGCATAATGTATGTAGCTGTGACGTTGCTCTGAATCAATACATCTCACCGTGTGGTGGTGCGAGTAATCTTAAATACCCGTTATTTTCGGAACTCCAAGAAGCGCAGTGCTTGATAAATGAGTGTTTATGTCAGGTATGGGGCATTCCATATACTTTGTCGCCTAAAAAAAGACACGGGGTCTCAATAAATGACGAAGAGAGTTAAAGAAAGATCACATGCGTGTCTGAACGTCAGTCCTCATATCCATGTTCTGCGCATGCGTAGAGTGTCGTTAAATCCGGACAGTTTGTCATTTATATCGTGTGCCAAAAAATAGAAATGCATTGGTAGGTATTGTTTTCCTTCGCATGCTAGCAACAGTGCTAAAGTCGAGCATTAATTGTAAAGCTGACGTTGGAGTTTTACAGGATGCCCTACTCAGTGCGAAATCCACATAAGCGGCAAGCTTGTTGGCTGCATCCGACTCGTTTCTTACTACAAATGTATAAAATATAAAGTACACGCCTTAGTTAGCCACAGGTAAATATCGCTTCAGCACCACCACCTTAAACTATACCGCGGGCCGCAATTTCCAAACAGGAATTAAAAGAAGGAAAATTAAAAATAGACCATACAGCACCGAGTATAATACAATAATCACACGAGAATTAAACTAGGAACTCTCACTGCAACACAAAAGTTTCTAAGAGTTAATATTGATTTTTAAGACTTATTTAGATTTTGTACTTTATATTTTATGGGAGCACGTGGTGGCGCAGTTGGTTGAGGCACTGCGCTACAAGCCGGCAGGTCGCGGGTTCGATTCCCGATGGTGTCATTGGAATTTTTTGTTGACATCCTTCCGGCCGCACTATGGCACTGGGGTCGACTTAGCCTCTAACAGAAATGAGTACCAGGAAACTTTCCTGGGGGTAAAGGCGACCAGTGCGTATGGCTGACAACCTTAGCAACTTCATGTGCCTAATGTCTTGAAATCTGAGATCCTCAATCTCCTGGAACCCTACGGGTCTGTCCAGGACCGTAATGGGATTGATTTACCTTTTTACTTTATATTTTATAGATTTTTCTATTCTGCATTTTAATATTATAGGAAAACGGTGACTATTATCAAGGGGCCCCTGCATGTTATTTCATTGTTTCTTAGTTTCGATGATTTTTAAATGGACATGCCTGATAATGGCCTGAGAAAGGACCTAAACATGTTTTATACATTTAAGGCGCAGTTTAAATTAACCCATGTTGTGTTCAACGGGGTAAGTGTACTTTATATATATTCACCAGGTTGCACGTTTGTCTGAGAGTTAGTTACAGGAGATACTTTTCAAAACCTGCTTCTTTTTACTGTGCATTGTACGGTACTTACCGTTAATGTTGATTCTGTGAGAGGGTCCCATGTTGAGTGCAACGTTTTGTAGCAGGGCGAACTCGCCTTAATGGTGACGTTATACGTACATTTGCCCACCTTTTATCTTATTCCGACTCGCAAATAAAGAGCATTTTGTTAAAGTATGGTAATAATAAAGGCGATCCCAGTGGCCGCGAGGTCTGAAGCCTGGATCTGCTGTCTTGATGGGAGTGCGGGTTCCAATCCTGCTGTGGGCATGGATGTCTGTCTTTGTGAGTGTCGTATATGTCACGTAGAGTTCTCTGCGTCGAGCTCATCACTCGTCCAGAGGAGTCTTACCGAAAGTGGTGTATCGTGAATGTAATCGTGAAGCCTCGTTAATGAGAAGGCCTATTATATGTTCTTGCGCATTAGAAAAATGATAAGTGGTAATAATACAGGTTGCTTTCCTCTCCATTCTTCAGTCAGTTTGGTGAACATCGCAGAAGTTATGTATGTTACTGCTAAGGACCGAAAGCTCTTCACATTAGTGGGCATAGGACTAGGAATGCGATACCGCTTTTGTCAACTTGCTCGATGATGCAATGGTAGAAGGAATTTCACCTGTATTTTGTCGGGATGGATATTGAAATTTTAAAGTTTGGTCGAAGATAAACTTATTGTATGAAACGAAAGATACAAAATTATAGCAGAAACGACATTCAGTGGAAAATAAACAGAGATTATGCAGCGTTTTTTCAAAATACAGTGAGCTTTATTGTTTCCTGAATATAAAAATAATTTGTAGGGGTGTTTTGGTGTTAAAATGAATGAACGGTAACTTTCAAGCTGCCGGCCTGAAAAGATAAATGAAAATAGGTTTGCAAGATTACCGCAACTTATCTTACGCAAGTACACTGAAGGTCCCCAAATTTTATTAATGTCGGTATGAAAAAGGTACCGTACAACGTGACAGGAATCAATTGTTAGGTCGCACTGCAAAGAACTGCCTCCTTCTGGGTATTATGCTCCGAGTAGTGGTAAGAATTACCACTACCACATCTAGCTGCGTAATAACTTTTTTACCACTACTCGCTGCGTAATAACCCAGAAGAGCGCAGTTCTCATCTCCGCGGCGGAAGCCTGAAATCACGCAAGTCGCGCTGCAGTATGCATTTATTTATTACCGCATGACAAACAGCCTTGGCAGTTGGAGTGAAGCACAGGAAACCAGTGTGGACCGGGTAACGTAGTCGGTATAGCTACTGGCTACGGGCTGGACGGTTCGGGGATCGAATCCCGATGGGGGCGAGATTTTCCGCACCTGTCCAGGCCGGCCCTGGGGTGCACCCAGCCTCCTGTACAATGGGTACCGGGTCTTTTCTGGGGGTAAAGAGTGGCCGGGGGGTGACGCTGACTCCTCACCCCCTTCTAGTGCCGTGGCCATGAAAGAGTAGAGCTATACCTCTACTCCCCTATGGGCCGTACGGCCTGTACAGAGCCTCAGTGGCTGTACAAGGGTGCACTTTACCTTACAGGAAACCAGTGACCAGAGATGATCAGAAATTGTCTGTTCCACTGTCATATTCGTTATAAGACCAGAAACACAGCAGAAACTGTGCAAAACAGAATGGCTTTTTCGGGAATGACCGGCTGGTTCTGACTGAGAAGCGGACATTGATCGACATGCGACATTGCCCGATTTCCGTCGATGACCATATCTCGTGAGCTGCTGTTTATTGATGTACTTTTATGAGTCTCACTCACTATGGCCGACTCCTGCTACAGTCATTTTGCGAGACATGACCTGACACTTTCTTATCATTGACATATTTGTAATTACTAATGTACAAGAACCATGCGCATGCATAATATTTAGATAGATATGTTTGTCGTGTGTTGTGTATGACTCCGCTGAGTTGTTCAGCTGGCATTCAAGGGACAGTGATAGTTTTGAATCTAGAAGAGCAGCTAAAGCAATTGACCATTTGATGTATGAAATTCATTGAAATGTTCAGTTCCTACAATGCAATTTGCTCTTTACAGTGACCAGACGGTAGTGTTACTGCAGGTATCGTTGTTTGTTGTGAACAATATACCGAACAAATAAACACTGTGTTGACAGAATATTTGATTTAAGGCAGTGATTGTCAACCGGGGATTCGCCGACCGTAGGTTCTGCAATATGAGTGGATTCCTGTCAGTAGGAAAGGTTTGAAATTTTCTGTCTACCCTATGAAAGCGTATAGGGAGGTGGAGGTATTGCTGTTCTCATTCTTAACCTCGGTACTAAGTGGAGATGATTGATTGTCACTCTTCGACCGCTTTAATCCTGAGAGAGACGCTGGATGGACCCCAGAGCCGGTGTGGACGTTTTGAAGAAGAAAAAATTTCTGAACCTACCGGTATTCAAACTCCGGACCGTCGAATCCCTAGCTAGCCACTATAACAACTACCTCTCAATAGAACTTAAAATTTTTCCTTATGCTTTTTCCTGATCAAGGTTTTATTCTCGTTAATGCTGGAGAAACTCTTTTTGTAACGTTGGTGTTGACTAACGGATTTTTTTTTGTCAATTGTAAGTTACAGGAATCCCTGTATAGGCCTGGACAGGCCCTGAAGGTTGTAGGAGGTAGATGCTCCCAAATTTCAAGACAGTCGGCACATGAATGTGGCAAGGTTGTTAGCCCTACTCACTGGCCGCATTTACTCAACGGGGAATATTTCTGGTAATCAATTCGATTAGAGGCTGAGTCGACCCCAGGGCCATAGTGCGGCCGGAAGGGTACTGTCAGTGAAGAATTTCAGTGACACCATCGGGAATGAAACACGCGACCAGCCGGCTTGTAGCTCAGTCCAATAGGTCTATGTTTCTTGTTTGTAAGTGTCCCAGCCTTAAAATGTCAACATGATTTGTGCCTATGAAGTCCTCGAATTGGTATAAATCTTTGGAAGGAGTTCGACAGAATTTGATAGTTATTATGTGGGTTTCGTGGTTTATTTTTAACTACGCACCGCAGCCTTCAAGGCTTACTTTGCGATCTTGGTTAGACTTTCCAACTTTCGCCACCAGGCGTCTCCACGCGTGTCACCACGCGAGAGCACCCAGCGGCGGAAGGTGGAACTGTGGGCGAGAAATGTCTGGGAAATTTGCCTAAATGCCGACTTACACGTTACATTTAGGGATCTTTTACATGCCGTAAAGCTACAACGTGGGACCGACGGCTTTACTTCCCCTCCGAAGGATGGCGTGCTGAGGATTTTTTCGCCGGGTGTGAACCCGCGAACTTGGGTACCAAAGGCCAGCACGCTACCTCTAGACCACCGAAGCCGCTTTGGGTTTCCTTGTACCAAAAAGTTTCAGAAACGCTGCTGTGAACAATCGGAAGTCCCCAGAAATATAACATTGTCGGCCTGATCCCTTCCGCGCGGTTCCTTGCGAACCGTTGCGCAGCGAAGCAGATTAAGTTGCCTGCATAATGAGACTAGCTAGTGGTCTGAGGTAGCCCGAAGGGCTCCGCTAAACACAGGTAATTGTCCTGTCGCCATGGTGTTGTTTCCTGAGGCTAAACATCTTCTTTGGGTCAATCTTGAACTTCGATTCAGATTTACGTTGCCTGCGCCATGCCGTGTCTTGACTGTAAGCGATACGAAGGAAGATGTTTCCTTCAACCGAAGACATTTAAGGAATTGCGTGTGTCTCCCCATCAGTCGGTTGATGTCATGATTTATTTACCGTGATCAGGGTAAGTGCAAGCAATGCAGACTTAATAAGCCTATGTAGACGGAACGTAACGCATATTCTGTGGAGCGAGGGAAGTACTTTGGCCGTGTGTGTAAACTGTACCTCTAATTGAGGGGAATGCGGCTCTTTGAAATCTCGGGGCAACAAAAAAAATACCGCTTTCATTTTAAACCAATTTAAAGTGTTGGTATCCAGTGTTGTTAGTTATCCGTTACCCTACACATACGCGATTGATTTCTGGTGTAATTTAATTAATAATTAATTGAAGTCATTCGTGTGTGGAATTAGCAGGGATAGATCAGCCACCAAATTGACTCCGGAGTTGGGGGGTGCAAGTCCGCAGTTTGACTCCGAGCTCAAACAACGATATATTTCTTCTGTCTTGCTGCAACATGCAGACAGGCTCTTCCGCCACTGTCTTTCATTGTAGTGCGTTCTTGGAGCCCCTTTTTAGGGTCAAAATGTCAAAGTGACTGTAGGGAGGAACGTATGAACGAGAGGTATTTCGTCTCCACTCCTTCGCGCGTCATTTTTGAAGCACAGGAAGAAATTTGAGTTTCTTGTAACAACTGAACCGCTAACAGATTTTCATGAAATTTGGTATAGGGTACCGGTAGTGTAGTTTGTAAACACGTTCAGATCTTGGTTAAATTTTACAAAAATAACGGAAACGTAACTTGGGTTTCTGCGCGCACCTCTTTTTGTTCGTGAGAGATGTTAATAACAAAGGTAATAGAAATTAGTAAAGGTGTTTATGCCCAGTAACTCTTAAAGATTTCTTGAGATAACTAAACAGAATTGAAAGATGGCGCCTGAATTTTTAACTTCTGCCTACAGTTCCTAACTTGTTCTTTATTTTTCCTGTAATTTGTTTTGTTTTTAATTTGTTTTGCAATATTTTCCTTTACGTTTCTGGCTTCTGTCCTAATATACATTTCCTGCATTTTCATTAGACGCTGTTATTAACCCTTTAAACGCTGAATTAAATCCCATCTGCTATTTGCTGGCATTATTAGGAGCTCACCATTTTCTCCACGTTAGCAGGATAAGGGTTAATCTGTACACTATAAAAGCTTATAATGAGCACGTGGTACACACGTACTAATAACTTCGAAGAATTTTTCATGGCACAGAATGCTGCTTTGTTCTTTTGTACTTATTGAATCTACCTTAGTCTTTGAATTAACGACACTAAAGTAGAGATTCCCTTATATTCAGGCTTTTAAATGCTGGACTGTTTAAGTACACAATCGACATTTCTGAGGCAGAAAGTCTAATACCTGCCCGTAATTTACCTGCGGATGTGAGGGTTCGGATGACTGTTTGGCACGCGGAGGGTGGGTCGCCCGTCTTCGCAACTGTTGGAATTGGCAGCCAATAACCGAGCAAGCAGACAGGGTTGCTTTCTAGTGAGACTGGTCTGTTCGCCTGTCCACTTTACAGTTGTGGAAAGAAAAACGAACGGTTTAGATGGCAGAAACTTGGAGAGACAGCTTCCAGCTTCCAACCTGCTAAAAGCGAATCTGGCTGGCCGCTGTGCGAGGTTGAGAATACGCCAAACTCTCTGGCAGGATAGTTTCTTATCAATGATAATTTCGCACACCAAGCATGCCGTAATATGAGTAAGAAATTCGCGTTTCATTGCAACGTACGTGGTCAGTATTTTATCTGACAACTATCGGTTTGCCAGACGCTGAGGCTTGTTTGTCGTAGCGTTTCGAAACCTACCGCCCACGTTCGCGGTGGGCGAATGGCGGGAAGTGACATACGATAGTTGTTAGATAAATTAAGGACCGGATGTTCTATGTCCAGCAAAGTTTTAATATAAATTGATATCGATATCGTGTACTTTAAATTATTTTTAATAGCAGTAGATTTTGCTACCAGTGAAGGGCGAATTGCATAATCATGTTTGGTTTTTAAGTTTTGTTTTTCTTTCCTGTGGCGCTTCGACCCGATACTGGGTCATGGCCTCCCCTTACGTGGCTTCGCGATCACTGTCATTGGACACCACGTTTGGTAGGACTCACGGAAGAATGATCAGCCAGATGCAGAGAAAACACACAACACTCTAAAGGGATTTACTTACATACATGCCCCGGAGGGATTCGAATCCGCAGTCCCAGCAAGTGAGCGGTCGCAGTCCCAGGCCTTAGGCCGCGCAGACACTGGGATCGGCTAATGTTATGTTCTTATCGACATTATATGTACCGCTTTAACACAGTTCACTGTGTATTTGCCGTCCTTCCTGTTTCGCTTGTGGAATACTCCACAAACTACCTGCCAGTCGTGACTGAGCAGGACAAAGACTGTGCTTTAATCCTGTCACTTTGCGGTTGGAGGAACGACCTCTAATATGCAGGGTAGCTGCGAATATATTGAAGAAGCAGTCGCGAACAGCCGAGAAGGGGTACTTCTCCAGCTTGGTGGTTGG
>Ga0268261_10002978_pt1 | contig 12304 bp, 10 predicted proteins | sample TergutNc150P1_FD_190353 | JGI IMG/M metagenome (GOLD analysis project Ga0268261, IMG submission 190353) | Nasutitermes corniger P1 segment gut microbial community from laboratory colony in Florida, USA - Nc150 P1 (SPAdes) (version 2) | ecosystem: Host-associated > Arthropoda: Insects >... | reverse complement strand
GGAGTCCTACCGACTGTGCTGCGTCGTTGTGTGTGATCTAGAAACATCAAGAATAGGTGCTCCATATATATATATATATGACATTAGTAACCTAAGGGTTAAATTTAGAAACACCAAACAGTCCACAGAAATACACGCCTATAAGAACATCAAAAGAAAACTATAAAACGAACGCAGCCATCTGGTTTAACAAGACTTGCAGATTTAAACAACTAACGCCCAACTACATAAACATTAAAATAAACGGCAACAACCGGGAATGCAACAACACTATAAGGACAGCAATACGATGCCGACTCAACCAAGAGATCAAATTCTTGTACATCAAAAAACAGAAATTTAACGAGCAACTATATAGTCACCATATAAAATGTGCCACAACATGGCACAACCCCTGGCTATTCAACCGAAAACATATAGACGGCAACCTACAATCAGAGACAGAAGCCCTATATGAAAAACGTAACAGGAAAATCGACCATCTAATCAACAAACAACCAAGAAAAACGGGAAGCCAACAGCCTAACCAACACCAAAGTTTTTATCAACGCACCATAAACCTAACCGATATTAGATTTACAAAAGAACAACAAACAGTCTTATAATATGGTCTAAAATACAGCCTGGAGAAACTCCTCAAAACTTACTGGATGAACCTCATCATAAAAACAGAAAGTGCGAAAAAATACTCGATAGCAAATCTCAAAATTCATTCCGCATATTGGCTTCCAGAATACTGAAACAAATTTACAACTCAAATAGCAACATCAACGCTACTCAAAAACGCCAAATATACACCGCAAACAAACTAAAGAAAAAACTTTTAACAGGAAATGCAAGGTTAGTACAAGCCGATAAAAGTAGAACAACAGTTATCATATATAAGGAGCAGTACACTAACAAAATCAACAATTTCCTCACTGAAAATAATATCCAGCCGCTCCATAAAAATCTCATCAACAAGGACCGCAAACATATTCAAGAAACACTACAACAAAATAACCTCAACTTCAAAAATAGGCAGGTCAAATACATACTACAAAAAACCCAACCCCACCTACATTGAATGCACAACTAAAATTACATAAACCAAATATTCCGATCCGACCAGTTGTTAACAATAAGAATGCCCCAACATACAAAACAACCAAAAAACTGAACGACATACTGAAACAATGTTTATACTTGGACAACCGCTACAATATCTTAAACTCAACAAGCCTAACCAATGACATAGTAAAACTTACGATTAACAACGAACACAGAATGTTAAACTACGACGTCAAAGATCTATACGTCAACATACCCATAGATGAAAATCTAAAGATTACGGAAAGCCAACTTCTAACAAACAATGACAAACACAAAACTAAACAAATAACCGCTATTCTAAAAAATATACTGGCACAAAATTATTTTACGTTCCAGGACGCAATATACCACCCAAACAAAGGTGTAACTATGGGATCCCCAATATCAGGAACGATGGCGGAAATATTCTTACAGGACATAGAAAACAGGCACTTAAAACAATTACTTGATTCCAAAAACATAACCTTTTACACGCAATACGTGGATGACATATTCATAATATATGACACCACACGCACTACAGCTGATTCAATTCACTAGTACATATACAGCATCCACAGCTGCTTACAACTCAATCCAACGCACGAAAATAATACACAAATTTCCTGGATGTGTGTATTATTAGGAAAACAAATAAACTGGAAATTGACATCTACAGAAAACCAAATACAACTGACATCATCATCAACTAACTCTCCAATCAACCTATAGAACATAAACTCGCAGTTTACCGTTATCATATCAACAGAATGCTCACGTTACCTCTTACGAAAGAAAGACGGACACATGAATGGAAAACCATACAAAACATTGCAAGCAACAACATTTTCCCCAACAAATTCATAACCAACCTTAAACAACAAATACAACGCAACCTAACACACAAAAAATCAGACAGGAAGGAAAATATAAACAACACGAAATTGGCCACATTCACGTATTACAGCCATAAAGTGAGGAAAATAACCAACCTCTTCAAACAAACGGAAATCAGGATAGCGTTTAAAAAATAACAATACCGTATCACAGATATTTAGACCAAAGACAACCAAAAACACCCCAATCTACAACAAATGTGGATTGTGCAAATTAACATGTAAAACATGCCAACATGTTTATGTGGTACAAACCAGTCGAAACGTAAAACATCGCGATCAAGAATACGTAAGATATATCAGAAACAATGACCCTCAGTCCGGCTTCGCACAACATACACAACAATCAACATGAATACAGCACTATCGAAGAAATAATGGAACTACTCAAACCCACAACCCACACGTCTATGCTCATTCCATACGAATCGTTTTACATTCAATCACACCACTAACACGGCCAACTCATCTCAGAAGAGAATCCGGGTGAACTGAAAACTCTCATCCAACTGGACATTGAAACCACACGGACACACATCACAACTTGATCAATAACAGCAGGCACTATACATAAACAAGTTCCCACTCAGACGGCACCACGGGCGGTCTCCACAAGCGGTATGTACATTATTATATATACATCTTATTAGAGAATTTTAATGAAACACATTGCATTTCCTACATAGAGAATTAGAAGCTTCATTAATTTTATCCATGCCTTTTAACCAAAATTATACAGAATGATTATCATTGTAATATTTTAAAATAGAGGACTTGTAATATATACAATTTTGTACCTTATTGCAGTATGTAAACCAGAAGCTGCAAATACATTTGAGGTTCCTGATGATGAGCGACATAACGCTCGAAACATGTTGAACTACTAATGTACTGTGGAATAATAAAATTCCGTTAATAAGTTGCATTTTGTTGGTTATTGCTACTAGTGACTACTACTATTGTTGCAGCTGCTACTACAACTACTACTACTAATCCTGCTGTTACTACTACTACAACTACTACTACTACTACAAATACTGCTGCTGCTACTACTACAACTGTTGCTGCTGCTTCTACTTCTGCTACTAATACTACTGATGTTACTACTAATAAAACTACTGCTGCTGCTACAACTACCACTAATACTACTGTTGCTGCTGCTGCTAATACTACTATTACCACTACTACTACTTCTAATACTACTACTACCACTACCACTACTATTAACCCTTATCCTGCTAACGTAGAGAAAATGGTGAGCTCCTAATAATGCCAGCAAATAGCAGATGGGATTTAATTCGGCGTCTAAGGGTTAATACTACTACTACTAAAAAAACTGCTGCAACTTCTACTGATGTAACTACTACTACTACTGATGTTACTACTACAAATACTACTGCTACTGCTACTACGACTACTACTACTATTACTACCACCACTACATTTGTTGCTGCTACTACTACTTCTATTGTTTCTGGTGCTACTACTACTAAAACGTCTACTACTGCTCTTACTTCTACAACTACTCCTGCTTCTAGTACTACTAACGATGTTACTACTACTACTACTAAAACTACTACTGTTATTACTACTTTAACTACAAATATTACTGCTTCTAATTCTACCACTGCTATTGTTGCTGTTACTACTACTATTGTTGCTTGTACTACTACTACTAAAACTACTATTACTTTTGTTAATTCTACTACAACTACTCCTGTTTTTCTAGTACTACTGATGTTACTACTATTACTACAAAATTTACTGCTGCTGCTACTACTACTATTGTTGATGCTGCTACTACTACCACTAATTCTACTGCTGTTACTACTACTACTAAAACTACTGCTGCTACTACTACTATTACTTGCTGCTACTTCTAATAGTACTATTGCTACTACTACTATTATTTCGATTACTACTACTATTAAAACTACTGTTACTACTACTAATTAAACTACTCCTGCTGCAAATTCTACTGATGTCACTACTAATTCTGTTAATACTACTACTACTAATGTTGCTGCTGCTGCTATTAATACTAATTTTATTGTTGCTGCTGCTACTTCTACTACCACTACTACTACTACTGCCACTAATACTGCTACTGTTGCTCCTGCTGCTACTACTAATACTACTACTAATGCTGCTGTACTACTTTTTCTGTTGCTGCTGCTACTACAAATAATAATACTACTTCTGGTAATACTAGTACTACTAATACTACAACTATTGCTACTGCTACTACTACTACTACTGATGTTGCTATTTCTTCTCCTCCTTCTATTACTACTACTACTGCTACTACTATTACTACTACTACTACTGCTGCTGTTACTACTACTACTACTACTACTAATACAACCATTGCTACTGCTTCTACTACTAATGTTGGTACTACTACTTCTACTGCTGTTACTACTAATACAACTACTGCTACTGCTACTACTACTATTGCTACTACTATTTCTACTGCTATTACTACTACTACAACTAAGCTGCTGTTACTACTAGTACTGTTCATGCTACTTCAACTGTTGCTGCTGCTACTTCTCCTCCTACTACTAATATTACAGCTGCTTTTACTACTATTACTACAACTAAATTTGCTACTACTACTACTACTACTGTTGCTGCTACTGTTACTACTACTGCTGTTACCACTACTACTTCTGTTGCCACTATTACTTCCACTGTTGCTGCTGCTGTTACTACCACTACGGCTACTACTGCTGTTACTACTACTACTACAACTACTGCGGTTGCTAATACTACTACTACAACCATTGCAGTTGGTACTACTACTACGACTACTACTGCTGTTACTACTACTACTGCAGTTGCTACTACTACTACTACTACAACTATTGCAGTTGCCACTACTACTAATACTACTACTACTACTACAGTTACTACTACTGCTATTATTACTGTTGCTGCTTCTAGCAATACTGTTGCTGCTGCGACTACTTATACAACTACTACTGCTGCTGCCACTACTACTAATATTACTGTTGCTGCTGCCACTATTTCTGTTGCTGCTGCTTCTAGTAATAAAACTACCGCTGCTGCAGCTACTACTACTACTGCTGCTACTACTAACACTACGAAAACTACTGCTGCTGCTACTACTACTATTGCTGTTACTAGTACTGCTGTTACTATTACTACTATATCTACTACTACTACTAATTCTACTGCTATTACTACTACTGATTTGCTGTTACTGTTGCTACTACTACTACTACTACTGTTAATTCTACTGTTACTTCTACTACTACTGCTACTGCTGTCATTACTACTACTACTACAACTACTGCTGTTGGTAATACTACGACTATTACTGTTGCTGCTGTTACTACTACTGTTCCTGCTACTAGTAATACTACTACTACTACTACTACTACTTCTACTACAACTCCTGTTGCTTTTACTTTTACTACTACTACTACTATTACTACTAATACTACTACTGCTCTTACTACTACTAGTACTACTAATACTGCTACGACTACTATTGTTGCTGTTACTACTACTATTACTACTACTTCTGATGTTACTATTACTACCACTACTTCTACTACTACTACTGCTGTTTCTGGTACTACTACTACTTCTACTGTTGCTGCTGCTGTTACTGCTACTACTACTAGTACTATTACTACTGCTGCTGTTACAACTACGACTACTAGTGCTGCTGCTGCTACTTCTACTACTACTACTGCTACTAATACTACTATTTGCTTCTGCTGTTAGTTCTACTACTGCTGTTACTAATACTGCTATTACAACTACTGCTGCTGCTACTACTATTACTACTACTGTTGCTGCTGCTACTACTACTGTTGCTGCTGCTACTACTACAACTACTGCTGCTGTTACTTATAATACAACTACTGTTGCTTCTACTGCTACTACTACTATTACTACTACTAATGCTGCTGCTGCTACTACTACTACTACTACTACTATTGCTGCTGCTACTACTACTGTTGCTGCTGCTACTACTACAACTACTGCTGCTGTTACTTATAATACTACAACTACTGTTGCTGCTACTACTACAACTACTGCTGTTGTTACTACTAATTCTTCAACTACTGCTGCTACTACTACTACTACTACTACTACTACTACTACTACTACTACTACTGTTGCTGCTGCTGCTTCTACTTCTACTACTGTTGCTGCTGCTGTTACTACTGCTACTACTCTTACTACTACTACTACTACGATTACTGCTGTTGCTACTATAACTACTACTACTACTAATTCTACTACTGTTGCTACTACTACTACTACGACTACTGCTGTTACTGCTACTACTACTGCTGCTGCTGTTGCTGCTACTACTTTCACCACCATGTCTACTACTACTACTACTACTACTACTTCTACTACTACTGCTACTACTACTTCTACTGCTATTACTACTACTGCTGTTACTGTTACTGTTGCTACTATTACTACTACTACCACTACTGCTGTTGTTGCTGCTACTACTACTGCTGCTGTTGCTACTACTGCTACTACTACTACTACTACTGGTGTTGCTGTTGCTACTACTACTACTACTATTTCTGCTGTTGCTACTACTACTACTTCTGCTGCTGCTGTCGCTACTAGTACTACTGCTGCTGTTGCTGTTGCTACTAGTACTACTGCTGCTGCTGCTGTTGCTGCTACTACTACTGCTGTTGCTACTACTATTACTACTACTACTACTACAACTACTACTACTGCTCTTGCTGTTACTACTACATGTTACTACTTCTACTACTAATAATAATATTAATATTTACCTTTTTTTACAATATATACCATGGCATAAAAGGAACATAAGTTTTTGTCGATGTGTTCAGGGCATTATGAAATGTATCGGCGAGACGAATTGATGGATAGGCAAACAGACAGACTGGCGGACATTTTAAATATAATAGATTTTTAACCGCAATACAAAAATCAGAGGTTTTCACAGGGAATCACAAAAATAAAAGAAATAATTGAAGCTGAAAATCCAATGGAAAAATACAAAACAAACTGTAAATTATTATCTTTTCGATCGGTTTGGTATTTATTCTTCAGTCTGTCATGGCTCTCAGACCGCGAGAACTGTGATTTGACTTTTGGAAGGAAGAGGGAACTGGTAATCGCAATAATACAAACAGCATGGAGTCAGAAATTCCACGTCGTCGCAATATTTCCACGTGTCAGTCTTCTTTCTCTTATCTTTGTCCACCAACAGGAACTTCCACGCACATACTTAATTCTATACAGCGAATGTAATAGAAATTTAACTTGAGCTTTCTGCACTTTGCTGTGAATTATTTGTAGCACAAGACCAAATATTGTCGACTCGTAAGTAGTTACCGAGTTTCGGAGGAGCACGCTGCCACTATCTGCAGGATCTGTGAGATTAAGATGGCACACCATTGCTACGTCAAATCAGGCCCATGTGGCTGCAAATTTGAAACACTTTTACCGTCGCAGATTTAGTAATATCTAAACAATCAAATACGAAAATTAACTGGTATATTTAAAGATTCTGCTTGTACCGCAAAGTTAGCACATTCCACTTCATTTGTTACAAAACAGGCTATGTACGTGTAACGTAACATTGAAGCGCGTTAGTGCAACCATTGTTGCAGTGGAAAAGCAATAAGTATTAAATATTGTGCGTGTGAGTACTTGTACACTTAGGTATCCAGCATGCAATGCGCAGGCGCCATATTGCCATTTGTGGCCTGACCCGCTCTACAATATTTTCCCACATTTTCTCAAAAACAGCACAATTTTAGAAAAAAGTTACTGGACATAAAACGTGTTTTCATTTTCTCTACAATTTCTGTCTGAAACATTTCTCATTCGAGAAAGAAAAGGGCGAGATATAATAATAAATGTATATTGGTTGTCATGTAAAATACCCTTTATTTTAGCCCGATTTTAGTGAAACTAATTTTTTCGACAGATTTCCAAAAAGTCCTCAAATATTCAATTTAATTAAAATCCGTCTAGTGGGAGCAGAGTTGTTTCATGTGGACGGACAGACATGACGAAACTAACAGTCGCTTTCCGCAATTTTGCGCAAGCACCTAAAAACCAATCAATTAATGTTGTATATGGAAATAATCGCTGTTTGTTTTGAGATCCGCAACAATCGCAGAAATTCACTCTTTTGAGAGAATTAGAATTGTTTAATTTTAAAATGGCGGCACACAAAGTGGGCCTAATCACTGGACCTCTGAAAGTTAATGTACCATTAAAGTATTTTGTCTGCCATTGTCAGATATTTTATGTTCCAGTTTTCTACAAATTTTTACGTGACATTTGCATTAAATCCCTAATTATCGCCATCAGCATGCACAACGATAGCTCAATGCTACATATACAGGGTATACACAAAGGAATGGTGCGGAAAACTGGTTGTTACCCCAACTGAACACCAATTATGGCGATTACATTCTACAACTGAACGGTGTTCCCCCCCATTTTCACAGGAATGTACGAGTGTTTCTCAATCGTGTTCTTCAACAGCGCTGGATCGGACGTGCTGCAAAAGGAGACAACCACCTTCTCCCTTGGCCACTCCGTTCGCCGGATCTAACACCACGCGATTTCTTTCTTTGGGGGTTCGTTAAAGACAGCGTTTACGTACCACCATTGCCCATGTCCCTCAACGAAATTCGTGATCGGATAACGCATGCACTGCAGACCATTAGAGCGGACATGCTACACCGAGTCTGGTATGAATTTGATTACCGGTGTGGATGTGTGTCTTGTGACCCAGGGTGCACACATTGAAGGACTGTGATTAACGCATGAGAAACTTGGAAAGTTGCAGCTGCTGACGGTGTACGTTGTGCCCGTGTAAGGTGAGAAATAAATTTTTGTTAACTTTTGAAGCCGCACCATTCTTTTGTGTATATACTGTATTTGCGCGAGCGCAACGATACTGTTTTTCGCAAAAAATGTTCGAACGTCTCCATTTGTTGCTTTCTATACTTGACGTGGGTTCAAATCTTGGACCAGTAAGTGGTCTATCCTTTCGCAGATCATTTTGGTGTTTCTCGGTCTCACAAGGCAAATAGCAAGGCATTACCTCAAATTGCTGACACATTTAGTAAATAGATCATAAATGAGCAAACAAACAAAACTCGCAATGCGTTTTGAGGATCACATTTAGTGTCGGCCTACCAGAAAAGTACCCACGATTTTAACATCATTCCAAACCCCTGTTTTAGTGACGCTAATGTAGCTTCCACCTCGAAATTTCCTACATTTGCCACGCTGTTATTTTTTGATGGTAGGAAATTAGAAAGTCAAAATGCTGAGTAACTACCAAGGGCCTGTTGTTTATATAAAGTGTAATTAAAGTTCATACATATTTTGATTTAAAAGCCACTGGACAGCCCGCACACACGCACACATAGCATATGGAAAACCTACAGCTCGGCTTTCCCTTAACGAGTAACTTGACAGACACAGGAAGTTCTGTATACACATGTACTTGAAAAGTATTTCGTGCCTTTTGGACTAATATCACTATATATATTGCACTTCTAGGCCAAAAAACGTGATTATAGCGATCGAGCCATGACTTTGTAATATTTACATGCCATGTTACAAAAGTTCGGAGCGGTGGGTCATGGCTTTGTGTGTGGTTGTTATGTATACTTTGGGGAAAATACCACTACTAATTTGGATTCTTAAAATAACTAAGGAACCCTATTATAAGTTGGGACTAGAAGGAATTTTGTTCCGATAAACAGTATTGTTGTGCAGCAACGAAGGTTTGAGGGTGAATATAAAATGGTTTCACAATTCGTACACTTCACAATTCGTACATTTCACAATTCGTACACTTCACAATCCGTACACTTCGCTTCATACCATATTATGATTTAGTCAAAGATTTTCAGTCTGCCGGAAAATTTTTATCAATATGATTTTGATCATATGGTCTCAAAGACAGACAGCAGCTGAAGAATCTTAATCCTTTTAAGGATAATTCTGCACGTGCCTCCTGCCCTAGAAATAACAGTCTTTTGCTGTTTTTCTGGGAGTGTAATTTGTCCTCTTATCATGACGGAAGAATACTGTTTGAAGCATTTCTTTGTTGAATATGTTGGCACTGTGTCAGAATGACTTACTGAGGATTACATGCGTGGGTGAGAAAGAATCTAAGACAGAGGGAGTTGTATAAGAGGGGGGTGGAGAAAACTTCCTAATCAGGAGGTTTATAATTCCAGTTCCTAGCCTTGAATTATGATATTAGGCTAAGAGTTAGCGAAATCCAGGAAAATAAAGTGGGATTGGTTTTGTAGCATGCATAGGGATATGACAAATACTTACAAAATTTAATTCGAATACCTGAAAAAAGAGGTTATTTGAGACATTTAGATTATTAACAGTGGAAAATATTTAAAAAAGTCTCAAATAAATAATCTGTGTGTTTATGAAATTAATTCGGCTGGCTGAGGGTGAGTTCCAGAGAAAGTCAGTTGTCTTTTTTCTTGTCACGTAACAGCCTAAATCGGGTTTAGTCCTCCTCATTGTTGACGTTTCTAGTTCACTAACAGACACACACATACACGCACACAAACGCATACACACCTAGTACGTCTCCTCTGAACCAGTGATCAGCTCGTCGCAGAGGCCAGTACCTACAAAACACACTGCAAATAAAAGACCTCTGTATAATTTTGTAAATAAAACCAACTTGGTGCACGTTTTTTCTTAGTATTTTAAATTTACCAATTTCTACATGTTTCGGTCGAATATGGCCCCATCTTCAGGAGAAACAACTTGTTTATGTGACACTTGGTACTAGTTATTCTGTGTGGAAGACAGTCTTCCACACAGAATAACAAGTAGAAAGTGTCACATAAACACAGTTGTTTCTCCCGATGATGGACCCATAGTTGCCCGAAACATGTAGAAATTGATAAATATAAAAATACTAAGAAAAAACGTGCACCAAGTTGGTTTTATTTACAAGATTATACAGAGATGCACGGTCAACAAAATATAAAAGTCCTTTTTTAAATATAATATTCATGGAATCTTGCATCGTAGTATGACTAGTAGCAATAACCAACAAAATGCAACTTAGTAACGGAATTTTATTATTCCACAGTACGTTAATAGTTCAACATGTTTCGAGCGTTATGTCGTTCATCATCAGGAACCTCAACTGTATTTGCAGGATCTGGTTTACATACTGCAATAAAGTAAAAAATTGTATATATTACAAGTCCTCTATTTTAAAATATTACAATGATAATCATTCTGTATAATTTTGGTTAAAAAGCATGGATAAAATTAATAAAGCTTCTAATTTTCTATGTAGGAAATGCAATGTGTTTCATTAAATTTCTCTAAAATGATGTATATATAATAGTGTACATACCACTTGTGGAGACCTCCCGTGGTGCCGTCTAAGTGGGAACTGGCTTAGGTATAGTGCCTGTTGTTATTGATCAAGTTGTGATGTGTGTCTGTGTGGTTTCAATGCCCAGTTGGATGAGAGGGTTGAGTTTACCCGGATTCTGTTCTGAGATGAGTTGGTCGTGTTGGTGGTGTGATTGAATGAAAAACGCTTCGTATGGAATGAGCATAGACGTGTGGTTTGTGGGTTTGAGTAGTTTCATTATTTCTTCGATAGTGCCGTATTCATGTTGGTTATTGGGTATGTGTTGTGCGAAGGCGGATTGAGGGTCATTGTTTCTGATATATCTTATGTGTTCTTGATAGCGTTGTTTTAAGTTTCGACTGGTTTGTCCCACATAAAAGTGTTGGCATGTTTTACATGTTAATTTGTACACTCCACATTTGTTGTAGATTGGGGTGTTGTTGGTGGTCTTTGGTCTAAGTATCTGTGATATGGTATTGTTATTTTTAAATGCTACCCTGATTTCCGTTTGTTTGAAGAAGTTGGTTAATTTCCTCACTTTATGGCTGTAATACGTGAATGTGGCCAATTTCATGTTGTTTATATTTTCCTTCCTGTCTGATTTTTTGTGTGTTATGTTGCGTTGTATTCGTTGTTTAAGGTTGGTTATCAATTTGTTCGGGAAATTGTTGTTGCGTGCAATGTTTTGTATGGTTTTCCATTCAAGTGTCCGTCTTTCTTTGTAAGTGGTAACGTGAGAATTCTGTTGATGTGGTAAGGGTAAGCTGCGAGTTTATGTTCTATAGGTTGATTGGAGAGGTAGTTGATGGTGATGTCAGTTGTATTTGGTTTTCTGTAGATGTCAATTTCCAGTTTATTTGTTTTCCTAATAATACACACATCCAGGAAATTTGTGTATTATTTTCGTGCGTTGGATTGAGTTGTA
>Ga0268261_10002977_pt1 | contig 12307 bp, 8 predicted proteins | sample TergutNc150P1_FD_190353 | JGI IMG/M metagenome (GOLD analysis project Ga0268261, IMG submission 190353) | Nasutitermes corniger P1 segment gut microbial community from laboratory colony in Florida, USA - Nc150 P1 (SPAdes) (version 2) | ecosystem: Host-associated > Arthropoda: Insects > Digestive... | reverse complement strand
TGGACAGTTGCAAAAAATCTCGCCCCCACCGGGATTCGATTCCCGGACCGTCCATTCCGTAGCCAGTCGCTAGACTGACTACGGTACCCAGCCCACATGTCACACAGACCATCCAAAATAACACGTAATTTAGTTGGTAGTAAATGTGATTTAGCTGGTAGTCACTATTAACAATTGTCAGGCCACCAACTTTTTTGTTTTGGTGTTCCTAATATCGTCTCCCACATGCAGCCCTAATATCGTCCGGGAAAGATATTAGATAGAGAAATTTGTCACGTTGGTTTTCTAGAGACTCTGAACTCTACGTCGTAGATGGACAGAAGAAAGTGTAAAGCGTTGGGCAAAACGAAAATGGTGAATACCAAAAAGGCTGTTAGGAGTAAGGAAATGGGACTGAAAAAAAGTCTAAGGTATCTAAAGCACTGAGATCGACACTCATAAACAAATTTAACAGTAAGGAAACAGTTATACAGAAAGTGATCAATACCCGACTTGGTCAGTAACCAGAGTTGTCCTATCATCTTGAAGAAGAACCTATCAGTTACTGCCTGATGATGGAGAGAACATTTTTTGGGCTAACAACAAGAGTATTAAACGAATTTGAACTTGCCATATAATGGTCTTGTCCGTCCGTATTCAGGACAACAAGGAACAGCACGCAGGAAGTGACTGCGTAAATATATGTGCCGCCATCCTTGACTGAGGCTGCTCAAGTTCCAAGCTATTTCGGCAGCAAGATTAAGAAACTAACGAAAGAAAAGTCGCAAAATTTTTCGACATATTTGAGCCAATGCTGTTGCCGATTAACTTATCTCCCCACCGCTGATTCAATTATGACGAAACGGGTCTCACTGTCGTTCAGCATAAAGTATGCAGTTATCTCCCTGAAGGGTAGGCGAGGGACCCCTTCTTTGTTTTCAGAAGAGAAGGGTTCACTCATGACAATTGTTACCTGCTTAAATGCTACCGGCATACACGTTTCTCTTATTCTGGTGCTTCTAGGAGGAACATGAAGGCTGGACTCATGGATGGCGCTTTACCAGGTTCCATAGCAGCTTGTCACAAAGCTGGATGGATCCAGAAAGAGAGCTTTACGCAATGGTTAAAACTTTTTTTTGTTTTGCAAAGCCATCTATTGAAGATTACGTTATCCTGACACTGGTTGTTCACTGCTCTCATTTAAGGAATATCGGGGTGATAGACTGTTCTCGAGAAAACGGGGTACACATTGTTTGCTTTCTCCGCATAGCTCTCCTGAACTGCACCTTCTGGGCTTTTCCTTCACGCTGCCTCTGAAGACAAACCACACACAAGGGATAGAAATTTGGCTGAAAATTCACCCAAACAGAGTTGTTACACACTATGAAATTATTGAACACTTTGGGAAAGCTTACTTGAAATCGGCCATAGCAGCCATTGCTGCAGACGGGATCTGGAAAACAGGCTTGTTTCCCTGGAACCGTCACATAATAGATGGACATGACTTTCTGGAAGTATCTGAGCGCAACTTCACGAGATTTATGCTTGAAAGTCCTGTGATATGTACCAGCAATTCAGAATAATCTTCTACCACTAGCGGCACAAATCCAGAGACTCTAGCCAGCACTCTCATTCAACCTGCCTCACAAAACTCCTCTGTTGTTGTTCTGCCCTCTGATATCGGTCCTATTCCAGATATATTTGGCAGGAAGCAAGAACAGCCAACAAGACATGAAGCATTTCCGCAAAGGACTGCTGCTATTTTGAAGAGCTCGCCTTAGAAAACAAACTTCAAGTAGAACCAAAGAGAAAAAAGAATAGAGATCAGAGAAAATCTGCCAACATACGGTTGCGGTAGAAGAGACAATCCGGTCCTAGTGACGTAAAAATTTCAGTTATTTGTGGTGAACACGAGATGAAGAGAAAGAAGAGAGCATCTGAGTCATTATCCTCATACCTAAAGATTGTGAGGAGCATAATCTTATAGAAACTGATGAAGAAAATTCTGATAAAGACGCCGAGTGCTTGTACTGTTCAGGACTGTATTCCAGAGACAGACGCGTCGAAAATTGGATCAAATGCACTAAATGCTACAAATGGTTACACGAAGAGTGTTCATGTGAAGAAGAGTGGAAAACCTTTTTTTTGTTCTTTCTGAAACACGAATAAATTCTATGCCTGTTTACCTTAACTACAACGTTTGGTAAAACACATTTACGTTTATAGCAGTCTTTTAATAAAGCTCTTTTCCTTCCAAAAAAGTCATAAATTTAATTTTTTTTGACTGACCAGGCATTTTAATGCAACGATTTCACAACTCCATGTTAAAATAATAGATTTTTATTCACTTTGGTGTATTTAGGTTAACATTTCTGCACTAAAAGCTTACTGTATTTTTATTTCAGTGTAATGTGTCCTATTTAAGCGTTTTAAAGCTGGCAACCAAAATATTGTTTTTGTTGCAAAATTTGTACTCATTACATCCGTGTTACTAAAGTTTCGAATATTTCTGGATGTGAAGCTGCTTCTTTGTGCAAGCAGTTGCCCACTTCTAAGGTCTTCAGGGCCCCGTAGATGAAAGCACCACGACCATTTAAAGCCTTGGGAACTTCTTGTCCAATGACATTCCGTCATATTCCACAACATTTGATTATGTGTATTCATCTCTTAATGTTAATGTTGTCATTTGCGTTATTACGTTTATATGTCATCAAAATTAAACAGCAACGAGCAAATGGCGTATCGCGTACTTGCAGCTTATTATCCAATACAGCGGTTCTCAAAAGTTTGTTACTCACCGGACATTACTACTTGCTGCGAGGAATGGCGGCACATAGAACTTTTAAGTTGACAATGTTAAAAGAGTTGTAGACTCGAGTAAACTAATTTTTCCCTTACAATAGCTACAGAAACAATGTAATTTTCCCATACTATGTACGTGTGAGTAAAATTTGCTTTAAACAAAATTATTCATAAAATTTACCTGCAACGATATAACAACCAAACTTAGGGGAACTCACGGCACACACTTTGAGAACCACTGCTCTAATAAATGTTAAAGTTACGTGAAAAGACTGAGGAGTTTTCTGTCGTCTTAGCAGCTATCATATCTGACGCGAGCTGTTCTCTGCAGTTTTGTTGCGATTGCTCACCATTGCTAATCATGGTTGAGGAGGGTGTTGGTCACCTCAGAGATGGACAACAGAGGACTCCCGTCCGGCTTATCTGTGGATAACCGTTGTCGCTGGCCGGGGTGCTGCAACCAGTAAGCATTCAACATTAACTGAACAACATGTAAAATTATCAACAGTAGCATGTTACAGTTTGCTTATAAAATATTTGCAATATTCTCAGCGGCGAATATTAATAGTGTTATGGTCGTCTGTGAAAAGAGAGGACAAGAAACGGAGCTGAGTTTGAGAAGTCCATTAAGGAGGCTTAGGTCTGCATTGGACTGTAGTGCCATCTAAGAAGAAGAAGAAGACGAAGAAGAAGAAGATTGTGGGTCACATGGATAGTCATAACACTGTTTTACACCTTGGTATGTGTATACCAATGTTTCGGAGGAGGATAAAACTAGAATAGATGAAAAGAATACATTCTTCCTCAAATTAGTACCCATCAAACAAACTACTCGGCACAATAAGCAAAAGGTACATGATATTAACCCTTTGAACGCTGAATTAAATTCCATCTGCCATTTGCTGGCATTATTAGGAGCTCACCATATTCTCCACGTTAGCAGGATGGGGGTTAAAATATTCTTGACTAGTTTGGATACTACAAAGGTGATATAACTTTTAGAAACACTGTTAATTTTGATATGGTTTCATTTTATGCTTGAGACAGGTAAAAGTATCTCATTTCACCACATCTCAAAATTTAAAACTGATCAGCCTAATTGTTAGGTTTTCAACAGTAAAAAAAGATTTATTAAAGTACGTATGGTCGAAAAGTCAATAATGTATTCAAAAATACTTTTCTTCTAGAATAGTGTTTACGAAATTCTTATATTCTGAAGCTCCTTTGATGTACATCAGAAAGTCCGATGTCTTAAGATCTACAGAAACTAAAATATCGTTATTTCAAAATTAGCGGGTCTTCACATTAATTATGTGATCTGACTTAAGACAATGAATTTAATTTTTTGGTCTCTCCTTCCGATGGAACGGCTTTCAACGTAGAGCTTACATCGGTGTATATGCATAAAAAAAATGTTTTTGTCAACGTCAGTGTTTACAAAAATTAAGGATAACATACATACAAAATCATAGAAATCTACTACGATAAAAATGTAGTAAGTAGAATATGATATCGTGTAGACTGACAGAGAGGTACCAGTGTTTCAAAGCAACTGTCTGTTTCCATTTTTTTACCAAAGAATTAACACATGACTTCCGCTTAAAGAATACTAGTACACAAACTGCTGTTACCTTTTGCAGAAGTGTTTTTACATATAAATAGACCTAGCACTTAACAATTTGTGGGGCACGCGGTGGTGCAGTTGGTTGACACACTGCGCTACAAGCCGGAAGGTTGCGGGTTCGGTTCCCAATGGTGTCATTGGAATTTTTTATTGACATAAACCTTCCGGCCGCACTATGGCCCTGGGGTTGACTCAGCCTCCAACAGAAATGAGTACCAGGAATGTTTCCTGAGGGTAAAGGCAGCCGGTGCGTAAGGCTAACATTCTTACCACCTTCGTGTGTCGACTGTCTTGAAATCTGGGAGCCTCAAAATCCTGGAACACTCAGGGCCTGTCCAGGCACTGTAATGGGATTGGTTTACATTTTTTCTTTTACATCTTAAATGTAAGTATAATAAACACAATGTATTTTCGATTATAATAAAAGAATTTAAATTATATGTATTTGTAAAATGTAAAATTGTGTCTTTAATTTTTCCTTATTACCTGGGATAGGTTACTTAAAAAGACATGGTTAAAGCAGTAGGCTTCGAACCTAGAATCTTACAATTATGAGTCTGACAACTTACCGCTTCACTCCTTCGAGTGTCTTATAATGTGGTAGCCATATTGTAACATGGTAGCTAAATTAGTAACGGATTTAAATAACGCGCGTTTCCGCCATTAGAAAAATAGCGGTATTATTCAAATATTAAATGTTTGAGTTAAGTTAAGGTTAATTTAAATAACGCGCTTGTCCGCCATATTGTAAAGTACCCACCTTATTCAAATAGTAAATGTTTAAGTTAGTAAGAAATTTAAAAATGGCGTGCGTGTCCGCCATATTGTAAAATGGTAGTAGGCGGTAATTTAAACTTGAGTAGTAATTCAAACGTTTAAAATGGCGCTAGTTTACAAATGTTTACGTCCAAATGACCGAGGCACCTCAGTTTATAGTCTAAATTTTCCCTCTATACGTTGTGCTTATATGCTTTGCGTAGTTCTTGAAGTAGTATTAATTGGTAAGTTCTCGTACCCTATTGTTAAGTTACGTTAGACGGGGAGAAAAATTCTGTTCGGTGTAAGTACATTTCAATTTTCCTGCAAGTCGCATTGCTTCAATTAGTTTGGGCCATAGCCAGACATCCTGTTGTAGGTAAGTTTCCCAGTCCGTACAGGTTATAACAAGTACATCTTCTTTCTAATTAATTTTGCTAAAACACCCTTCACTCCTGCCCCTAACATTCCTGTGTAAATAAACCGAAAATTTTAAAATTAGCAGTATAATTTAAAGTTAGCGCGCGTGTCCGCCATATTGAAACATTTTAGCGGGTAGTAATTTAAAATAGGGTTGGTAATTCAAAGGTTTAAATTGCACTAATTTACAAATTTTTACGTCCAAATGAACAAGATACCTCTGTTAAGCACCCTTAATGGCTTTTCCTACAATTGTCGCCTGATTGTTAGCTTAAGTATCCACTTAATGACTTTTAAAGTATGTCACCTGATTGTTATCTAAATAGTTTTTCCTAAAATCGTTATCTGATTTTATCTAACTTGCATTCCTGCTGACGCCAGCATGTCGCAACACGTCTAAAGTGGCAAGCTAATGGTTTTGACCTTAGGGGTCAACAAACTTCTAAGAGGTTTGTGATATCTGTCTGAGGGGTAACAAACTATTTCCATTAACGTAACGAGTTTGGCCTAAAGGGTCTACACAACGCACCTGAGTACGCAGGTTATAGCTCGCCACTCGGTTAGTTGCTAACTAGCTCTCCAACCATGTGTAGAAAGTATAACTTAGCTGGTGAACTTGCATACGTGCATCCGCTACCTTCGCCACAACCAAACCTACAAAATTTAAGATTGAAACGTAAGTTTGATCGCCGTAGAACATTTAAATATTGGCGTGTGCCCTTCATGGATGTAAATCAGCTGGCAGCTGCTGGATTTTTCTTCACAAGCCGGGGTGATGTGGTTCGTTGTGCGTTTTGTGGAGTGGAAGTAAGACAGTGGAAAGGAGATGATGCATTTAAGGACCATCAGAGCTGGAGTCCATCTTGCGCATTTGTTAAGGGGTTGTTTGTAGGAAACATTCCTGCTCCGCCAGAAACATCTCAACAACAACCTAGCAGTAGCAATGACGTGTGCGGGTCTTATATGGAGTACACATTAAAAACCTCGCGTCCAGAGCGTTGTAAGTATATATTTACTTTTATTTATTTATGTCCCATGTATAATTATAACAGTACGTTAATATTTATGGTTTTTTACAGTTATACAATTCAGACAGCACAATAGCATTCTGTGGAATGGTCCTATGTACCCGTATTATTTATCATATCACACCCGAATGCAGTCTTTTGCAAATTGGCCTACCGCTTCTGAACAAAAACCTGAAAATTTAAGTCGCCCTGGTTTCTTTATACAGGTGAGCTACATTATAATTAAAATATGGTTTATTACAAATGACTATTATTTTCTCCACAACCAACTAATGTAAATGGTTTTCTTACAGGTAAACTAGATTTTACTACGTGCTTTAATTGTGAAATCACCTTAGAGGACTAGAAAGAGACGGACTGCTGTTGGGAAAACCATGCAAAATGGAGTCCTGAGTGTATTTTCGTCATTATCCTAAAAGGAATAAATTTGTTTTAGATCACGCTAAAACTACAGGTGTTATGTGTGAGTGCTTGGTACGTAAAGTAATGTAGCCCGTCAGTCTACGTGTGTGTGTGTTTGTGCATATTCTAAACTGTTTAACCTCAGGGGTCCGATTACACGGTCTACCAACAACAATCCTCAGTGCGCTCGGTGAAAGTGTGCATGTTCTAACCTGTCAGCTCTCGCAGTTATCAACAAGTCTCGATGTAGTTAGTAGTGTCCAGTGTTAGGCATAATTGATTTTCTAGATTTCTCCTATGTTACATTGCTACGAAACTCAAGCATTGAGGAGTTGTGTGAGGGTTTTAATACTATCGTAGGACAAGGCATTTGGTACGATACATTTCAGGTTAACAATAGAAAGTGGTTATGGCTGGTGAATGATATTGTTCCGACCCTTAACAGTGATAATGTACTCTGTGCTACATTGGGGCTTTATCCAAGTTATGTAGCTGGAATCCTGAACTCAGTAAAAGAAATCAATTTCCATGTGTTGTGCAATAAACATAAATTAAGCTGAACACATTAAAAAAATTATTGCGGGAAAAGAGTGCACTTTTAAGTTGGTTGCGGAAAACAGTTTTCTGTTAACATCTGGTTGTGACAGTTCTAATATCCTTTGAAGCAATACTATTACATGGACGGCTCCCTTCCGGACTAATATTTGCCCAAAGTGTTTTAAGAAAACTGCGTTTATTGTTTCTAGCTTACGTTGTTGTGTGCATCAATAAACGTTTAACATATATCACAAATGACGTGTTAACATCAAGACATGAGTTCAAATTTGATGTGTTTGCTTTGGATTTAGATAGACCTAGGCGTTTAGCTAACTAAATTGTACACCAGGTTCTGTTCCAAACATCCTCCAATAGACATATTTCCCACCGGAATACTGTTCTGTAGTAAACGTTCTCACAGCCTGACTTCGAAAAATGAGTGCCAATGTAAATTGCGTTAAAACCAATCCTGCAAGTTTAAAATCGCTGTGTTAATAAGTTATGGAGTTTACCGTGAAGGTACCGTAAATAAAAACTCTGTGCAAATGCCAATTATGTGTACAGTAAGCAGTGCGGCAACTTTATTTGTGTAAGTGTACGAGCATAATATATTTGAATTGTGTGTATTTGTAAAATGTGAAATTGTGTGTTTATTTACCCTAATTACCTGAGATAGTTTCCTTAAAAAAGAGATGGTTAAAGCCGCAGGATTCGAACCTAGAATCTTTCACTTATGAGTCTGATATCTTACCGCTTTAGCCACCTCTTTCTAATGTTGTATAAAGTTTAAAGTAGCCATATTTTTAAATGACTGTTAGTAATAAATTAAAATTGGCGCGCTAGCCGCCATATTCTAACATGGTCGTCTTATTCAAACGAGTTAAAGTTAGTTCAGTAGCAAATTTAAAAATGGCGCGCCTATCCGCCATATTGCCATAAATTCAAAATGGCGCTTTGTTTATATCACGTGGCAATAACAAAGTTTCCCAATAATAACATCTTAAAATTAGGTTTAAAATTACCGCTCTAGCTGCCATATTGTTTCAAATTCAAAATGGCGCCTTTGTTTACATTACGTGACAATAACAAAGTTTCAAAATAGTAACAAGTTAATGTTCGGTTTAAAATTACCGCACGTGTCAGCCATGTTGCCAAAAATTCAAATTGGCGCCTTTGTTTACATCAAGTGATCTCCTGGGGGAAGGGAAGTTTGGCTTAGGTTTTAAAATAACAAGTTAAAGTTAGGTTTAGCCTGCCGCCATACTGTCTGGGCCATTGTTTACTTCAGGTGATCGCCTGGGCCTGGGAGGGAATGTTACGTTTCAAAATAATAAGAAGTGAAATTTAGATTTAGCCTGGCGCCATACTGTCTGGGCCATTGTTTACGCCACGTGATCGGCTGGTGCAAGGGGAGGGAGGGGAAGGTTAGGTTTGTTTACGTGTGACGTCACGGTGGTCGGTGGTGGGGTGCAATACCTACACCCTTACTACTGGCCCCGTAGATGATGTAAAATTTTCAGATGTTCATCAAAATATGGCAGAAGTGTGAATAGGGCATGGTATGTAGACTATAGGCACGATAGCGGTAATAAACTACACATCTGCGCTTTCGAGCAGAATGCTCTTTGTGTACTTGGCTTTAGAATGTGCATATCGTTGGGACGTGGCTGGTGGGTCCTATTGGCAGTGTGCATATGTGCATGTAGTGCCTGTTGTAGACCATCAAGTTTACGAGTTTTAGGAATATCAACACTCGTATTTTACTGCTTAAGAATTTCCATTTTCCCGAAAACAAAATAGAAATTAGAGGTCCCGTGGTTAGCATTATTAGGGAGATTCTGTGTTAATATCTTGGCTCGCAGTTCAATAAGTTTCCTCAAATGTTTCCTCATTCCCTACATCACATTCCGAGATAACACATAAACTATGCCACGGCCGAATAATTCAACATCTTTTCCAGGTTATAATTTAGTATCAGTCTGCCAATAGACGCTATATAGTCTGCAATGCCGACAGCATTCTAAACCACACATAAATAAAATACATAGTTTGTGGGGGGTAATTTCCACTCTTGAGTTTACAAAGTTTAGATTTTATTTACCTTGAATAGGGTTACTGCTGTTGTGCAGGGTCAGAGATCAACTAAATGGCAAAATGCTCCATGCTTACAGTTTAACTTTTTGTTAGAGACAGTCCCAATATCCAAAATGCCGTGCTTCTATTTTCAAAGCGAGATGACGGAAATGTGCAATACATGTCATCGTCACAGACCTCCAGACTCAACCATGCCACAGGTAACAAAAGAGACACCTACATGAAGCATCTCTTTTTGTAGTAAGACGAATCGAGACTATTTGGTATTCAGCTACACTATAATCATGCTGAAACATGCTTCTGCTGTTTTGATTATTAAAGTGTTTTGAAAGGAAAAGGCAGTAACAAGCATTACACTTTACAGGAAAAGCTACGGCTTTAGTGCGGAACTTCTAATGCACTACAAAACTACAAACCATCCAACAATCGCTCTTGGCTTACTTCAACGCCTGTTAGAAACGCTGGACAAAATCGCCTGTCAAAGCATAGCTTGGTTGCTGGCGATTTTTATGTGTCTGTCTTACTTGTCTAGTTGTTAGATAATATAAAATAAAAAGTGTTTCTTTCACTCACTGGGGTGCGTGGTGATGATACGGAGTTGTGTAAGGATAGTACTGGTGATACTGGTGATGTACGGGCCATACCTCGCTCCCGGCAAAAGTCTCACTGTACGCCAGCCCGCTGCTGTGCTGATGGTGAAGATGGTGGTGGTGATGGGACGTTACCACTTGGTGGTGCTGGTGATGATGGTGATAGATCTTGGCGCTGAGGGCTGGACTGCTGGCTGGGTGGGTGGGGGACGTCGAAGACACTGGTTCTGGCTTGGTCCACTTACAGGTGTTTCCTGGGTCGCCACCACCGATAGAGTTCATTTCCGCCAGTGATTTCAGCGGGTCTGAGCCAGTACTGTTGTACTTCTTGCTCACAGGACTTGAGTCTGTCTGTGGGAGGACACCATATGACGTCGGAGTTCCATTAGAGAGTGTGGTCACCACTGGAGTGCCGGGGTTGGAGGACACCGAGTTTACTATGAGATTAGGGGGCGGCGACCTGTTATTACTACCCGTCGAGGCAACGTGGTTCAGTGTGATAGTACCCCCGCTACCCCACATAAGGACGGTCTGGCGTGGAGCGTCGCTTGTCGATAGAGGGGGTGAGTATTGAGGAAGAATATCGGTTGGGGTCGTGGGGGCTTGCACCACTTGCTGATTGTTTATGTGGTGGCTGGTAATCTGGTGGTGGGCGGGAGGACTCCCCGACTGCAGTAAGCTCACTTCTGTCTTTATGTCTTCCAGCTTGGGCGTGATGAGGCCGTTTGCAGACGTTGCTGTCGGCGAAGATCCTGCTGAGTTGGACGAAGACATTCCATCCATTGACGGCGAGTGCTTGGAACCCGTCTTTCCACCGGTTACTATTAGCTTGTTATGAGTCAAGTCACCTATAACGGAGGGTGAGGACGACGTCATTACTATCGGCTGGATGGTCACTGCGCCAGTCGGCGAGACAGAGTACGGGGACGCCGCATCCAGACACTTACCACTAGCAACAACATACCCCCGACTGCCGTCCACCACCGTTGAATACTTTGATGTGGGTGCCGTGTCTACTAACTGCTGACATGAGTACAGTTTTTCTGCGTCACTCGTCTTACCGGTCAGCTGGTGGTGCATGTGGTGGTGTGTACCAGAGGCCGCGGGGCTCGTGTCGTACGTGGGCAAGCTGCAGGTGGTGGCACGCGGTGACATATCAAGGAAGCCGTTGCTCACGTATGGGGTTGTGGCGGCCGCGTGATGGTAGTCAGGATAGTAGGTGCCCAGCGGCCGGTACTGGTGGAACAAGTTCTCTGTCGTAGCTGCCAGGAAGCGATTGTCTAGCGCCGCCGCTGCGGGATACAGACTTTGGTGGAAGTTCCCGGAGTGACCCATGTAAGTATCGGCCGGCGAGCCAGCCACGGCAGTGGTGGGGTACGGCGTTGTGTACATATTATTCAGGTTGGAGTACGCCGCTGCGACTGCTGCTGCAGCGGCGCTAGACGTGTCGGTAGCAGCAATGTAATCTACAGCCGCCATGGTGTTGGGTAGTGCTCCTCCGCTTGTCGTTGTACTACCCGTGGTGGTGCCGGGGCCCACGTGATGTGTCAGCTTGCGCTTCGTGCGGCATGTGGATAGGAAGTCCCGCAACTGAGTCTTGTAGCGTCGGTTCACCCGCTGAGGTGCAGTGGATACCGCATTATTGTGGTGTGATGAGGAGGGTGACGAATGATGCTGCACAGAGCCAACCACCAGCTGGTCAGAGTCTGTGAAATAGCTGTTGGTGAGGCCTGCGTCCAGATAGCTCACCTTGAAATCCATGGTACGTTTCCCTAGTAGGTCTCGCCCTTCCTCCTCCCTGAAAATTACACAACCACGTAAAACTTCAATTTCCCATTACAATATTTTGATCTGCAGTAAGGGTTTATTATTGTAAAGAGAGAAATTTGACGTAAGGAACATTCTGAAAGTCTCGATTACACGAAATTAATTTAACCCTTTAAACCCCGAATTAAATCCCATCTGCTATTTGTTGGCATTATTAGGAGCTCACCATTTTCTCCACGTTAGCAGGATAAGGGTTAAATTATTAACCTTTAGGCTACTAATGTCATATATATATATATATATATATA
>Ga0268261_10002976_pt1 | contig 12308 bp, 3 predicted proteins | sample TergutNc150P1_FD_190353 | JGI IMG/M metagenome (GOLD analysis project Ga0268261, IMG submission 190353) | Nasutitermes corniger P1 segment gut microbial community from laboratory colony in Florida, USA - Nc150 P1 (SPAdes) (version 2) | ecosystem: Host-associated > Arthropoda: Insects > Digestive... | reverse complement strand
GAATAAACGTAACACAATTTTCTCCCGCTCATTGTCCGGATCACAAGGGGGAAGTCTATGAGAATCTGTATTCCGACAGTGTTGTTTGAAGTGGGAAGCGCCGGCAGTCTTTAACTGTTCAGCAGTAATGACGTGATGTTTTGTTGTCGTTGGGATCTGCGTCACTTATTGTTGGTGTCATAGTGTTCTTTGTCACTTACTGTTGGTGTCGTAATAAACTTTGTCACTTATTGTTGGTGTCGTAGTGTAGTGTGTCACTTAATGGTGGTGTCCTATTGTTCCGTGTCACTTAATGTTGGTGCTGAAGTGTTCTGTGTCATTTACTGTTGATGTCGTTGTGTTTTGTGTCACTTAATTCGACATTACTATAAACCGACAGCATTAATTTTTCATTAATTATAATAATATCACTATCATTATCATTATAATTATCATAATCATCATCTACAATTATGTCCAGTATTTAATCTTCAAAAAGTGTAATTTAGTTTTCAAGGAAGCTGGTTTGCATATTACAAATATCACCTGTTTTCCCTCTCGGTTTCAGAATTCTTAAGCATTCCGCACTCTCCCTCCCCACATATTGTCCAGATTGCCAAAGGGACTGCTTTGTATATTTTCCGTAAAAGTCGGAAAGTATCGACATATATGAATAACATTTAATTACCTCTTAATGTCAACACCATAACTCTTAACACCATATCCAAGAAATAAAGGTCTTACAACCCTTTAGATAACCAGATTTGGTGTAGCTGAAATATGTTGGTGTGTGCTGAAGACAACAGTTGTTTTAATTTAAAGTCACCCAATGTTTGGTTCGACGGTACTGATTGGCTAATTTGTATAAAGCTTGCAACTGAATGGTTCACTAGAAAAGATTTCTTAGAATTTTGGCACCCCCGGCTGTAGACAAAGAGCTGAATTCATAAAAATGTAAATCGGTACGGTGTGTTGTTATATTAATTTAACAATTAACACAGTATTATTATTGTAATACATCTGTCTTGGTGAAACACAAAACACACAGAGGTCACCACATTACTAGCGTGTGTGAAGTTGTTTATCCCTGCTCTACAGAAATGTACAGAAACTATTACATGATTTTGAGTTTTAAATATTTTCTTCTACCCAGTTCACTTCTTCAGCAGTACAGACCACAGTAGACTGTTCATAGTGCGCTGTGTGCTATTGTGGCAAATTTTGTAGGTTGGGAAAGAGAAGATTAAACGTTTGGTCTAGTTTAATTAATAGTGATGTTCACAGGGAACACTTGGGACTTTAACAGTCAAACCTCTGGGAAATTAAAGAATTATTATTCGTTTATAAATATAGAAATATTATTAGGGATTAATAAATCTACAGTCAGTAGAAATAACCAACCAGATGCAACATTTTAAGAGAATTTATTATTTGAACGTTTATTGAAGGCTCAAAATGCTTCGAGCGGCATACCGCTCATCATCAGGAGGTCTAAAATGTACTTGCAGCTTCAGCAAATACGGTATAGTGTTCCTGATGATGATCGGTATCCCTCTCGAAACATGTCAAGCCTTTAATAAACGTTGGAATTATAAATTCTATTAGAAGTTTGCATCTTGATGATTATCTCTACTGAATCACACTACGAGGCACATATCCATGAATATTAAATTTAAAAACACCCCTACACCCCAATAAACACATCAAACTGCAGAATATCAACAAAACTCTCCAGCACGTCTATAGCATAATTTTACTAATTTTAACAAAATATGTACTTTCGTTTGTACATGAGTATTTGACTGACTGGATGGTATTGACGAGTAGGTTCTGAGGATGTCAATATAAACTCAATGTGTAAAATCGCTGTATGTTGAAAATGTACTAAAATTATTACATTTTGCTGCACGTGTAGACTGTGTGCTTTATAGGGTTTGTGCCCTGGAATTTACTTCGAGACTCCGAGAGAGACAAATAACTCCTGCTTTTAAAATAAATTAAACCAAGTATAAAGTTTTAGCACCTAATAAATATACCGACTGTAAGGTGACATTTAATAATATCTTTATTAAATTGTTGTTATAATATAAAATATAAGGGAAAATCCGTAAAATTTACTTTATTGCTTCTGCTGGTTTGAAGTTGTGTGTAAATACAATGAAATATGGCAGTGCTTATATACAATTCTTATGTTTAATTTTTTTAATATTTTTATATATGTGAGAAAGTATGGTATAACTGTATAGACCACAGCCGGCAATATCATACGGCGCATGTGCCCTGTTTTCTCAGGAAATAGTGCTACAGATCCACACTCACCATACGCAATGATCATTGCTTTTGGTTACATGAGAATACCTCATTGGAACATTAAACTTACATTTTCTTTCTGGTTATAATTTCAAGAGATTCTAAGCTAAACGTTAGGACTTCAATTAATGCATTTCCGCTACTTTTTACGTTTTACGGCAGTATAAACAACCTACCCTTTCTTCTGTTATATGAAGGCAGGTTGCTGGGTAATTGGTTACAGACTTTTCGAGAAAATATTTGGGTCGAATTTTTAAAAGGGTCAAAATGACTCATTCCGTACTTCCAGTCGAAGATATAACAAAACTTTTCATCGACAAATTAGGGAAACCACAACACAATGACGAGGGTGTCTAACCGCACTTTGGCTGTATCGAAGAAGAGATAGTGGGAATCTGTGGCAAGCGTGGCAGTTAAGAAATAACCAAAAACTTTACCTGGGAAACCTATAGCGAAGGCACCACATGGAGGAAATATGCGCAAAAACACGATAATATTAATACGGATCTAAAAGAAATTAGATAAGTAGTTATTACCTGCAGGTGTTGACCGTAACAAACAGGCTATTGGCGGTCCCTATGATCGCGGGAGTTTAATTTCGGTTGCACGAAACGCAATGAATTGCCCTCCGTAATGTGCAATTAATCCAAATGTAACACAGTTGGATGAGGCACAGCGCCATAATGCGGAATGTCGGAAATTCGATTCCTGATGGGTCGTTGGAATTTTCATTTACTTAATCCTTTCTGTCACTCTATGGAACTAGGGTCGACTCTGTCTCTAACAAAAATGAGTACCAGATGTATTTGATGGGTGTAAAAGCGCCTGGTGCGTAGGGCTGACAAAATTTACCACATTCGTTTTCCGATTTTCTTCAATCCTTGAACCCTCGGGACCTCTCTGGGATTTACAGGGATTGCTATATTTTACCTTTAATTTGTAAAATTAATACTACTTCAAGTGAAATCAGATTAATGGTATTTTCTAACTTGATTTTTCAAAACCTTCTGGAACTCATATAAACCATTTCACATTTTACAGCAGGCAACAGGTTTTAACTAAATACCATTAGTCAAAACTTTGGTACACCTGCATCTGTGCAGCGACTGGTGCTAATGTTGTGCACCCTGAGGGTCTTTGTACAAGAATTTTGAATTAAGAACTTTCGGTTCATGAAACTTGCAAAGTTACCTTTCACTTTCTCGTCCGAAATTAAAATAAAATTTCTTAATTTACACTGAAAAAAGCAGCATAATAAAATAACCTGTTTTTACTGCATGAAACTAGAAGGCGGAAATTTGTTTAACGAAGAAGCTTAATATAATAATGAATTTTAGTGGCACAAAATAAAATAACAGGATTAACCCCACTAGGAGATAAAATAATTTTAACTCCTAATATGTACATTGCATACGACTACAGTATTTTATCGGATTGCACTACATAAATCTATGACCTCCAGTTGAAATTAAACGGTAAAGAGATTAAACTTGATCAAACTACATTTCTGCGTCATATGAATGTTAATGGATCACATTCCCTAGTTCTATGTTAGGAATAATTATTGTCTTGGCTAACTGAGTGCTGAAAATAATATTGGAAACAAGTAAATAAAACAACTTTACGTTAATTTAATTGCGTGCTGACAGCAATTATTGTTAGATTAATTAGGTAAAAGTTGGGAAGGAGAGGAATGAGATGGCATAGAAGGTTTGGGACGGTTGTGCAGGGGGATGGGTGGTAAGGGGAAGGGAAGTGGTGGGAAATTAGTACTCATATTCTTAAGTATTTATTGAAAAATTTTGATTACTATTCTAAGGGGAAGATAATATTAAAGTTTACCCTTATATTGAAGCATCTGAAGTGTTATAAAAAATAACGTGTGTCTGAAAGATATAAACACAACCCACGTGAAATATATAAATAAAATTTGTTGTCAAAATGCAGAAATTTGAATTTTAAAGCAAGTGGTATATCTAATTACCAATGGGCTTGAAACATGTAGTAGATATTTATAAGGATTTTACAGAATTGAACGTTGTGCAAATTGCGAGGATGCTCCAAAACGACATATATTGTCCAATTGCAGGTTACCAAAAGACGCTAATTCTGGTGTATAAGACATGCCATATGGTGAAGCAGGGGTAGCTCAGTCAGTATAGTGACTATGCCGAGGGCTGGACTACCGTAAAATCGGAGGTACAGTCCCGATAAAAGAAAAAAGTTTTTCCTCACCCTAGATTAGAAACCACCTCCTACAACCCCCGTCGAACGGTAACCGAAGTCCCGTAACCCGAGAATAAAGTGACCGATTTTGTGAATCTGACTGACCAAGCTTTGCCATCGAATATCGAGATTAAGGAAGGTTATGCTTTTATTATTTGTGTTTAGATAAGAAAGGAGACAACTTTGCGGTCAGCATTCAATTGTTATAGGAGATCATGCGAGTTCGACCGTGGTTTTGTGTCATGTAGCACTGTGTATTGAAGAATGAGGAAACGAGAGTATCAAAAGATTCTTCTTCTGCGCTTTTCCGACAAACTAACACTCACCTATCAGAATATACGATGTCATAACCCAGAATGTCAAAATATAGACATTCACTACTGTCGAATTTAAAGCATATTAACGTGAGAATATGAATATTACAGGTCAGTAAGGAGTTGCAAAAGGCAGCCATAAACAAAATAACTGGTAATTCGCTTGGAATTCGAACCGACTGCTTGCAGAAACGCCGTGTGTTACCGCTACACTAACCTATCCAGCTAAAAAGACCGTCAATTCACGAATAAACTAATATCGATGCACATTCCAGCAACCTTTAATGCCATGGAAACGCAACAGATGGTTCACTTTACTGTGTTGTCTAGTCACAAAATAGTTCTTACTGCTGTCCACAATACAAATGTCCTTATGTCCTCATGTAAAATCCCCCAATTTTTTTTCGATAATTACAGTTTTGTTGTTTTTTTGACAGATTTTCAAAAAAGACTTCGATATTAAATATCAAAGAAACACATCGATTTGGAGCCGAGTTCATATATTCAGAAAGACCGACAGACATGACAAAGGGAAATGGGCGCTTTTCTCTAAACACCTAACCTCCCAGGTTGTCCTTAAAAATCCGCTGTTGTAAGTAATTCACACGCATAAATCTTACGCAGAACCAGAAGAATGTGAAACATTGTAAAACATTTCACATCTGTACACCTATCACTGTATTGTAAATGTACATTCGTAACGGTTTGTTTTATTATCGCCTAAAAACACTACATATAATGGCAGTATTTGGACAAATATATGTAATTAACTTTCAGGCAACATGTTTCGACTGCTACGCAGCTATCATCAGGCCAAAGTAGAACACAGTCTATGTACACAGAAAGTGTGCACTGTATGGGATCTTAATCACCGAAACAGCTGGTTCATGTGACGGCATTTTCCAAGTATTTCACGTAGAGAAGGTCAAAATTAAAAATTACTACCTTGCCATTAGAAAATTTATTAGTTGATAAAATTAAATAAAAGTTATATTAATTTTAGTCAATTATAAATTATGTAGATAATATAGTGAGTATCACATCTGTATATAACGTCGATTTATGTATTCTTAGCACTGCACAATTATTTATAGTATCAGAAACATACAGACCATATAGGGACGCAAATCCTTCCATAGCTTCTGTACAGCACTATAGGAGACATTGGTTCCATTACATCTATACATCTAGTGTTGCTATTTGTTAGACAAAGACACCTACATATTATCCACTCGTACACTGGAGGTCTAAGGAGTTAGGAAAACACGGTTTTTAAAACCACGACATCTACGTATGTTACTTACGTGCCTACACTTCATATATCGCACAATTCTTGTCAAGACTACTTAACAGTGTGTGCTATACGTCAACGTAAACTTGTTCTCACACCGTCTAATTCTGGAGTTCGAAATTTTAATCCGTTTTTCGTGTTTGCAACAGCAAGGGAAATTAATCACGAAATGCCTTCTGAAATGGAGACTGGAACAGAACAGAGCTTCAGGAGTGCAAAAGAATTAAGGTAATGTAAGCATGTTTAAACACAAAATGCAGAAAATAATTCTTACATTCCACCAATTTAAAACAATTCCTTTTCAAAGGTATTTCTTTTCATTGTAAGTTGAACCAATATAAAGTGACAAGGCACAAACTGATTACCAAAGCAGTAGTAATTCCATCTATAAAGTTTTCTGTCTTTCACGTAAGTTGGCTTGAGGGTGATGTGTGTTCTGAGATAAGGAACGAGAACGCTATAGAACACTGCAGGCTGCCACAATGTGACACAGAACAGAGCACATAATGAAAAACGAAGAAAAAAAATATCAAACACAAACTGCATACTATACAAACATCTATTAAAGTGAAGAATATTTTTAGCAGCTCCTGCTTTTAGAAGGAAAATGTGTGTTAATAACGCAGCCACCGATTGCCAAGGGACTGCTATGTATATCTTCCCTGAAAATCTAAAGTTGTACACGTATAGTTAACATTTATTTACCGCTTACTGTCAACACCATAATTTTTATCGCCATATCCAAGCAAAAAAAATGTATTACAACCCTTCATTTATTAACATTTTGTTTAGACGAAATATGTTGGTGTGTGCTGAAGACAACAGTGGTTTTATTTTAAAGTCACCCAATGATGCCTTCAACAGTACTGAGTGGCTAATTTATGTAAATTTTGAAATTGGAAAGTTTTAATAGAAAAGTATTTCTTAGAATTTTGGTACCCCGGGTGTAGACAAAGAGCTGAATACATAAAAATTTATATCATTACGGTGTCTATGTGTCTTAAATTAACAATTAACACAGTATTATAATAGCAATACATCTATCTTGGGGAATCACAAGACACTCAGGCGGTACCACCGTACTAGCAAGTGTGAAGTTGTTAATCCCTGCTCTACTGAAATGTACAGAAAATATTACCTGATTTTGAGTTTTAAATATGTTCTTCTTCGCAGTTCACCCCTACAGCAGTACAGTTCGCAGTGGACCGAACATCTTGAGCTCTGTGCTGTGTGTGTGGCGATTTGTGTTGGTTGGGAGAGAGAAGACTAAAGGTGTGGTCTGATTTAATTAATGGAAATGTTTACAGGCAGCACTTGGGACTTTAAGAGTGAAACCTGTGGGAAATTAAAATAATTTTTTTCTCGTTTATGAATACAAAAAAGTTAGTTAAACGAATAAAAAAATCTACGCCCCAATAAGCACTCCAGACTTTAGAATATCAATACAATTCACCAGCAGTTCTAAAGCATGATTTTATTATTTTTAATAAAATATATATATATATATATATATGTATATATATATATATATATATATATTCGTGTCTGTGCATGAATATGTGACTGAGTGGAAGGTATTGACAGTAGGTTCTGAGGATGTCAATATAAACTCAATATATAAATTCGCTATATGTTGAAAATGTACTAAAATAATCACATTTTGCTGCACGTGTAGACTGCATACTTTATAGGCTTTTTGCCCTGAAATTTACTTCGAGACTCCGAGAGAGACAAAATATCTTCTATCTTTAAAATAAATTCAACAAAGAATAAAATTTCAGCACGTAACAAATATATCGACCCTATAGTCCCATTTAATTATATCATTATGGAATTGCAGTTGTAATATACGTGTAAAATGTAAAGGAATATGTGTAAAATTTAATTTACTTTTGAGTTGGTTTGAAGTTGTTTGTAAATACAATGAAATATGCAATGCCTATATTCAATTGTTATTTTCAAAGATTTTTCAATATTGTCTTTTATGGGATAATGTGCAGATGTATGGTACATCCTTACCGAACACAGCCGACAATATCATAAGGCGCATGCGTCTTGCATGCTGCATAACTATTGCTACGGACACACACTCACCATATGCAATGATCATTGCTGTTGGTTACATGAGAATACCTCATCGGAACATTAGACCTACATTGTCTTTCTGGTTAAAAATTCGAGAGATTCTAAGCTCCACAATTAGGCCTAGAATTCATGCAGTTACGCTAACTTTTGGGATTTTTCACAGCGGTTTAACAACATACCCTTTCTTCTGTTGTATGAATCTACGTTGCTGGGTAATTGGTTACAGACTTTTAGAGAGAATGTTGGGGTCTCATTTCTCAAAAGGTCAAAATGCCCCACTCAATTTTTCCCGTCGAAGATATAACAACAATTTTCATCGAAAAATTCAGGAAACAATTTCACAGTGACGAGGGTGTCTAACCGCTCATTTGGTTGTATCGAAGAAGAGGTAGGCTGAATCTGTGGCACGCATGGCAGTTAAGAAATAACCAAACGAACTTTACCCGGAATACCTATAGCGAGGGCACCACTTGGAGGAAATATGTGAAGAAGGGACGATAATATTAATATGGATCTTAAAGAAATGACATAAGGAAATATGACTTGCAGGTATCGAACGTAACAAACAGGCTATTGGCGGTCCCTGTGAACACGGGAATATATATATTTCCGTTGAACAATACAAATAAATTACCCTCCCTGATGTACAATTAATCCAAAATTAACACATTTTATTGATGCACAGCGCCATAATCCGGAAAGTCACGGGTTCGATTCTCGATGGATCGTTGGAATTTTAATTGACTTAATCCTTTCTCTCACACTGTGGAACTGGGGTCGACTCAGTCTCTAACATAAATGAGTACCAGAAATATTTCATGGGTGTAAAAGCGTCTGGTGTGTAGGGCTGACAAATTTACCACTTTTTTGCCGATTTTCTTCAATTCCTAGAGCCTAGAACACTCAGAACCTCTCTGGGTTTGTACAGGGATTGCTTTAATTTACCTATAATTTGTACAATTAATACTACCACAAGTGGAATCAGATCCATTAATTTTTTTTAAGTTGTTGTTTTAAATCTTTCTGGAAACCTTATAAACCATTTCACATTTTACAGCAGACAACAGATTTTAACTAAACACCATTAGTCAAAACTTTGTTACACCTACATCTGTGCAGCAAATAATAAAATTTTTGTGCAATGTGACTGTCGTTGTACAAGAATTGTGACATCAGAACTTTCAATTCATAAAACTTGCGAATTTATTATTAATATTTCAACTTACATACTGCAAATATTTAAGGCTAATTGTGCGATCTGGCTTAGACGTTCCAACTTTGACCACCAGGCATCTCCGCGCGTGTCGCCACGCGATAGCACCCAGCGTCGGAAGTTGGAACTGTGGGAGAGAAACTTCGGCGAATCTAAATGCCGACTTCCACGTTACATTTAAACATCTTTTACATGCCGTAAAGCTACGACATGGGACTGACGGATTTACGGCCCCTCCGAAGGACGGTGTGCTGATGAACATTTCGCCATAAATATCCGACGGTTTCGGCAGGGTGCGAACACGCGAACTTGGGTACCAAATTCAACACGCTACGTCTAGAACACCGAAGCCCCTAACTTGCGAAGTTATCTTTCACCTTCTGGTCCGAAATTAAAATAAAATTTCTTAATTTACACTGACGAAAGCAGTATAAATAAAATTGCCTGCTTTTACTGCATGAAAGTAGAAAAAGGAAATTTGTTTAACGAAAAAACTTAATATATTAATATATTTTTGTGACACAATATAAAATAACAGGATTAACCCCACCAGAAAATAAAATAAAATTTAACTCCTAATATGTACATTGCGCACGGCTACAGTATTTTATGGGTTCAAACTAAATAAATCTATGACCTCCAGTTGAAATTAAACCGTAAAATAATTAAAATTTTTCGAATTAAATTTTGTGCGTCATTTGAATGCAAATGGAACACATTCCTTAGTTCCGTGTTAGGAATAATTGTTGTCTTAGCGAACTGAGTATTGAGAAGAATATTTGAGACAAGAAGAAAAGAGAATCAGCACTTTACGTTAAAATGAATGCGTGTTGACAACAGTTGTTGTTAGGTTAATTAGGTAATGGATGGGAAGGTGAGGAATGGGATGGCATGGAAGTGTTGTGACGGGCGGGTAGGGGGATGTTCGTAAGGGGAAGGGAAGTGGTGGGAAATTTGTATTCATATTCTTAAGTATTTATTGAAAAATTTTGATTACTAATCTAAAGGTAAGGTAATATTAAAGTGTACCCTTATATTGAAGCATCTGAAGTGTCATAAAATAGCGTGTAACTGAAAGATATAAACCCAGCCCAAGTACTAGCACCAAACGTTACAGCTGTGACCAGTGCCACGCATTCTGACAGTGACACTGAAACAGTTTGTTCCGTAAAGCGAAATGTTATGTACATTACTTGATCGATTAAGACATCCCAAGTTGCACTGTACACTGTGGAGTTACAGAACACGCAGCAAAGACGCAATGTGCTTGCGGTTTTAACTGTGGGTATTCTGTGGAGGATTTCCGAGCGTGTCGTCACGAAATTGATAACATCACACCGTTGGTTTGTCTCGGCATTATGTCTGTCACTTGACCTTGCGGGTAGAACATACTGTTCGCTAGGATCAATACAGTGTAGTTTGTATTAATGAGAAGCTGCAATTTTTCAAATTGTGGAAAAATATTTTTGTATCTATTTCTGAATCACAGAGTCAGAACAACGCTGTGGTTGTTACAGTGGTGACCTTTAAAATTCTCTATAGTGAGCCAGATGAATGCAGTTGACATACCAATCTTGATAGCTCTAAAATAAGTTTTAATATTATCCCTTTAATCTGTGACAACATTCTGACTTCAGATTTTGAGACAAAATATGTCGGAATAATCTCACACACCCCACAAATCCCATTTTCTAAATTTAATTATGATTTTCTCCAGCCCTCTTTTAACGTCTCCATGTTACTACAAAATGTCATCCTCAGCATGGTATTCTTATATTACACTCTAAATTTAAAGTTGAATATCACATTTAAAATATCTTAGTGCATAAACATAATTTTAAATCAAAATAGTCAATTAAAATCAATTCTCACTGTTTACAAATACACTCATATTAGAAAGCCGGTTATTTCCTTTCTCATGCAACAAATTAGCAGACATTTACTTTTTATTAGCATTTATTATAATTTTTCCAGCTTAGTAAAAATAACCACAAGAATATTTTTTACGTGAACTGTATCGTAATTATAATACAGGTTTATTAATTTTTTTTATTTACTTTAAAAAATTTTTTATTTTTTAAATTATTTTAAAAAATTTCAATTTACTTACTGCACGATTGGGTGGACACCGGGTATTTAATATGAATATAACTTGAAAACGATAGGTCATCATTTTAATGTTGACATGCTTAAAGGAAAACAATACTTCTGAAGAAATAATAATTTTAATGGATAGAAGTATGGCCAAAATACGTAGTTCAATTTGAAATATGATTGCACGGACTGATATCTGAAAGAAGAATTTTATATTTAAAAACTTTGCTAATTTTATAAGCCACATTATGAACTGCGCCCTCTCCAGTCTGTTGTAATTTGCTCAATGCACTATCCACAGCCTACGTAAATTAAACAATATTTAGCTGACACACCAAGAAGTACACAACTGTACTTCCAACTAATTGTATGTCACAGCATATGCCCATATGTCACTCCCTTCATTAATTAGCCCTTTTCAAATAACACACCTAATTAAATATCCGCGTGTCTTGGGTTAAATTAACTTTCATATCGCCACTCATAATTACAGCCACACTCACGACACTCACATAACGTGTGGTACAGCCCAAGCCTGTCTCGCTTAACTCTCTGAGGCACAGTGGTTATTAAACATTATGTGCCACACACTGTAACATAAAGCAGCATATTGCCACAGAATCTTCATATATTTGTTCCCTACAATTGTCACAGCACACAGCCATTCTCTCCCTAAACAACACCAGTCCATTTATTTTACGCTGCAGACTGAGCTGAGTGTACAGTACGAAGTGAATTTTCATACATTATTTAAGTAATGGTAATAGGGAGTTGTTTCTTCAGTGGTAAGCCAGCC
>Ga0268261_10002975_pt1 | contig 12309 bp, 7 predicted proteins | sample TergutNc150P1_FD_190353 | JGI IMG/M metagenome (GOLD analysis project Ga0268261, IMG submission 190353) | Nasutitermes corniger P1 segment gut microbial community from laboratory colony in Florida, USA - Nc150 P1 (SPAdes) (version 2) | ecosystem: Host-associated > Arthropoda: Insects > Digestive... | reverse complement strand
ATGCTAAATTCACACACCTATAGACGTATAGTACGCTTCCTGCTAACGACGCCGACGCTGCCATGTATCTGCTACAGGCTGTCGAACAATACCTGGGCTCCCTCAACACGTGGCCCTCCTGCATCATTACAAACCTCTTTGCTGAAATACCTTCACTGCCAGTCGTCGCGTATTTGACAGCATTCTTCGCAGGCAATGATGTGCCTACAACATTGGCCTACAGACTATATAGAGCCTGTAATCGAGAAGCAGTAAACGAACTCCTGCGCCAGCTATTCTACATACGTTATTCTTTGTGGCACGCATCCTACACCGTCCGACGACACTCCATGTATTATGATGTACGCATGAAGAACTTGTACGTCGCAATGTACCATACTCCACAGAGCTCCTCAAGGAAAAACCAGTACCAGTACCCGGATTACGGGCCCCACGCCTCGGCGTCGAATACACACCGACACCCCTGAACATTAACGCTGAATTGCAACGCGTACGTCAAGAGGTATTGAAAAAAACATTCTGTTAATAAAACCAATCTTTCTCCATATGCACCATATTTAATTGTATTCATTTCACACTTTGTACACCCCTGCATTCCTTCCTCTCCGATAAAGAAGACTACGTGACCGCTTAAGGTTTCAGCTCGGCCACTTCTTAGAATTGTAGTCAACCATAACGTTAGCTGATAGCATTCCTTATATGAAAACAACTAACCCGCCTCTTCCCGTTAATCCTGGCAGCCATTATGGTAAAGTATCACTTACACTCCACCCACATCATACCCCAACCAATAAGAAGCGCTTACAGCCAGCAATACCAAATATGGAACAGCGGAAATCTTGGCATGTCACAACCTGCCACACCTTACACCAGACATTCCCATATATGGTCTATGATGTCACCGCGCTGTGTATGACAACACCTCTGGCAACACTCAGCGCCTGCAGCCAACGCCCAACCCCAGGGAAATACTCTAAGCTATATAGTTCCATGACCCACGGAAATACTCTATACTATATAGTTCCACATCTCCACCACGGATGGCCTACATCTACCTCCTATCTTTTCCTCACAGATGGCGTTACCGTCCCTTCCCCTTCTCCCTTCCCCTACACTCGCTAACCTATATCACACGCCAAACAACCAGCATGGCTGCCAGTCGCGTTGCGACTAGGCCGGGGGATGCATGCAGTGCAACCCTCTTTTTGGGGAGATGCCCTCCCAAAAATACATAAGGTGGGCCTTTCCATACCCCCGCCCAAAATACATACGGCGGGGGCGCACCCTTCCCTATCCCAACCTAATGGCATCTGCCGATCCCCTACCGTAGGTAAGCAGTGGAGTCATATCTCAACCCCCTCTTTGGGGAAGCCGTGGAGCCATTGCCCATCCCCAACCTAAGGGAAGCAGTGGAGCCATAACCCATCCCCACATTGGGGAAGACGTGGAGCCATAGCCCATCCCCAATCTCGGGGAAGCAGTGGAGCCATGGTACCATCCCCTCTTTGGGGAAGCAGTGGAGCCATTGCCCATCCCCAACCTTGGGGAAGTAGTGGAGCCATAGCCCATCCCCAACATTGGGGAAGCCGTGGAGCCATTGCCCTCTTTGGGGAAGCCATGGATCTATTGCCCATTCCCCTCTTTGGGGAAGCCATGGAGCCATTGCCCATCCCTACATTGGGGAAGCAGTGGAGCCATTCCCCTCTTTGGGGAAGCAGTGGAGCCATTGCCCATCCCCCTCTTTGGTGACGCAGTGGAGCCATATCCCATCCACAACCTAGGGCACCCCTACACTAACCCACACCCAACCTATGGCTCGCAAACCCCACTCGCCAACCCATCCCCCACACAGGGGCAAAAACCCATCCCCAACCTAGGGGTCTACACAAACGAGACCCAACCTATGGCTCGCGAACCCACCCACGGCTCGCGAGCAATCCACCCCAACAATAGGGCAACTGCCCATCCCCAACAATGGGGGTCAAGACGGACGAAGCCTGACTTCCGTCACCCCTACACCAATCAAGCTAAAGAACGAGTTCAGTTTTAGTCCGTCCCAAGGTAGGCCTTTACTACGCACGTTTCGTAAGGGTCCCGTTGTTTCCATCCTTAAGGTGTAGGCGGTCCAAAGGCCCAAGTTTTGAAAGTCAAAGAACAAAAGAACTTCATTTTCACCTTAAGAATATTTGGCGTGCTTTCCGCTTATTGGCGTTATGGGGTAGGCTTACTGCCAAGAAGTGATTTTGTTGCCTCCGCCGAAGTTTGCAATAAAAATTGGAGGAAAATTGTACACCTGTATTTGATCCGGATTTGATCTGATCACCTTGTTTAGGAAGCCCGAACAAGGACTTCTGTGTAAGTATCCCGAAACGTCTACACTGACGTCAGTGTACGATGCGCTACAGCTGGTGTGTAATCGCCAGAGCTGTTAGCTTCCTCGCCACTGGCAGTGCAAGTCAGTATGGATTTTCCTCAACCTACCCTCTTACGTAGTACATTGTTACGGTGCTCCACACTGGCGAAATCTTGCTGCGAGTAGCTGAGCATGGTCCGGTAAATCCCCAGACTTCAACTTCAGTTTGCACTGGGTGACAGGGTTGGCGCGGCCTCAGCTGCTTCCTGTTTAGTGTCGACCTTCTTGCTCACGCGGGACACCACCGTGCCGTCGTTCTTCACTGAAAAGTCACAGACCTCATTGATTCCGTGTTTTTGGATATTTTAAAAGGACTGCCACCGGGTGACAACCCAATTGCAGTTAATAAATGTAGTCTATCGTATTAGATAATATTTGAATTTCACAGGAAAGTAATTATTTTGTATTTATTATTGCTTTATGTGACAGGGCCTTACATTTTCTCAAGTTATACAGTTTCAGTTGACACGATGGTGAATACACAGGGTGGTTAATTGCTTATGGACATTACTGCAGCAAATGATTTCCTAGGTCTTTGTGACCTAAAAGATTCATACAAACTTGTGTCCGATTTTGGACGGTTACGGAGTGATGGCCGCTTCAAACAGACTACAGGGTAAGGATTATTGAAAATAAATGGAACAAAATAATAAACCAGCCTAATACCTAATAAATTTAAAATATATATTTAACTTTCCTTCATGAAATTTCCTGCAGTTTACTCTGACCTTTCCCTTTAAAGAGCTCTTTGAAAGTGCCACCGCCGGTCGCATCTCATGCTACCGTTCGGCTGTAAACAACTCGAGGTGCGAGTCGTAGTTTCCGCTGACTTTTCCTGTTCCAGCTGGCTGACGATCAAGTAGTGTTTGCGATGCGCGGTTCACAGGAAGGCGTTTAGGACAACTATAAAACACCCATAACTCTACGACCACTGAGAATAGGCCCTATATTCGTAGACTTTCTTTGTACTACAAAGATCTAAGGAGTTATCTCCTGCAGTAATGTCCACAACTCGTGAATTACCCTATATATATATAGGGAGCTACCCCGTTACATGTGACTCATTCACTGGGCCACGGTTGACACAACACTCAGCGGTTGTACCTAGAGGTCCTTCGCTGCCCATATTCCGCTTGACGCTAGGAAGGACTCGGTGGGTTACAGCTCGCCAAGTGCATGTGGGTATTCAGGGTAGTGGAAATAACTGGAAATGATGCAGGATTATAAGAATTATGGGAACAGGGATCAAAGGGTGCATATTCCTTCTGGAATAAATCAGGCAGGCCGTGTTTTTAGCAGTGCCGTGATCAGTTAAAGCACTGCCATTCCCCCACTCATCAGCACGGTGCTGAAATAATCAGACCAGACACCATCAATGGAGAAAAACCGGAATTTCTCATAGATTATAGCCAGAATAAACTCTGAAGTTTCTACTATATTTAGGGCGCGGAGAGGGTACTCAAGGAATGTGGCAATAATGGAAACAACTCGTAGCTAAGGGCGGCTTTCCTCGGTTCTTCTGGCCATTCCTGAATGCGATAAACGCCCCTAGATTATACAAAACACTGCTAACTGCATGACTGGGGTTGTGCTCGCGGTAACAGGCGGAGGGCTTTTGTGTGGCCATACCGAGGCCTTCTCTAATGTGCCTTTTGGCAAGGAAGAAATCTGTAGATGTTTGGCGTTTGAACCCATGATGGGGATTGTGTCACTGGCTGAAGGCCGTGCCCCATATTCTGGTTACAGTGTGACATTCGCCTTAAAACTATGACACGCTACTTCCTGCCTGCTGTTGACTTCGTATGAACACCGAAAGGTCGTAGTTGAGCAGCTGACGGGGCTTTGTTGATAGTTAAGGTTACTTTGAAGAGAGGGGAAACCGTAGAGGATAGTGGGGTTGAGGGAGGTGTCCAAGCTCGCGACTCTGTCCCTAGTGTCAGAGTACCATGTTAATGACGAACAAGGAAGTACTTTGCTAGTGCTTAGCTGTATCTGGACCGAACACTTACTCCACCATAAGTCTTTGACGCGTTGTGTAAGATTTAAGAGAATTTAAAGTTATCTTTTTCCTGCGATATCGGATGTGACATGGCGTGCTGAGGGAGGAGTACCGCGCATGCGTCTGTATCGTGGAAAGGCTACTGTTTCACGACAGTGAACTCGGCAAGCCAGCTGAGTTTGTAACCCACAGACGGTGACTTAACTCTTACTATTTAATTCGAGGGTTTGTTCGTTACCTCTTTTACAAAAACAAGTTTTTAAATTAATGGCTAATGTCAAGGCTATCTTGTGACCCAAGTATAAAAACCTGCGTCACTTAGTTCTCTTGTGTGTTGACACTGCAGCCAACCGTCAGGTTTATGCGAGACCGCCAACGAGCATTTGCAAGCACGAGCACAAGGCTTACATACAGGTGGAAGAGTGCGTATGTAGAAGATAAGCGTGACAAGAAAATAAAATTAAAACCATAGCTTCTGAAGACAAAGATATGAAAATATACCATGATAACCTCTCTTCAACATGGCAGGTCTGGATGTCGAATACGGGAAAATCAGTAATATAGTATACATAAACCTCATGTGGAATGAACTTTTAAGTACACAGCTTTTAGTAAGAAATCTAAGCACACTGGAAATTTTGATTTTACGAAGTTTTGATTTTAGAATATTTATTTTAGTATCTACAAGCTTTTAATGCTTTATGATTTTACAAAAAGAAATACATAGTAGTCAACGAATAGGAAGAGAACAACTGTAATTTTCATATACCGCAACAGTATAGATTGTTATTGGCATCTTTGTCTTATTTAAAACTTTCTATGAGACATCCTGATGGCGGTTCGTATGAGGCCTAAATGTGTAGCTATGTTATAATCAGTAGGAGATTGCGCTAGACAGAATATTTGATTATTTACTGTAGTCAAAATTTCTATATTTGTTATGTGTCCGACTGCCAAATTCGTGCGTTAGCTGCATTGTTAACACTGACTAGACAGTAAAACAGTGACATTACAGTGAGCTAAATGTAGCAGAGTTTATTGGAAGTTCCGACCGTATAGGGCAACTGTTTATAAAGCTGAAATGGATACACACACAAACACACTACATCATGAAAACGCGAGACTTTTTTATTCTCTTTTAAGGAAGAAAATCATGCCGACATTTTCCTTATAAAATTCAAAACTTAGCGTCCTCTTACATATATAAATTGTTTGCAGTCCAATACATGTATTTATAAATAATAATTTTAATTTAAAATTTTAAATACCATATTTTTGTGTTTTTTTTTGTGGCCTTACATTGCACTTTCCTTAAATTTTAGTTCCTGCATTCTTACACTTGTGTTGCCTTTGTACGTGTAAGTGGCCACTGGAATGCTGAATCAGTAAGTAAAAAAATAATTGAATTAAATTATTATCTGCCATATTATTTTGCTTTGTAAAGAAGGCTTCACACAATTAATTATCCTGTATTCCTTACCTTTGCCGGATAAATCAGCTTGCTGGCTGGGTTTGTATCTTTTCACTTATAACAAATACAAGCCAACCATAAATTATGGAAGTATTTGCGACATATCTTACGAACAAATGCCATATTCCTAGCTCCGTAATTGTTTATTTGTTATCACTGTCAAATCGTGAGACAGCAAGTTACCACGGCCCCATGTTTGTACAATAGTCTACAATCTGCTGAATATTCCCTATCAAAGTTGCATGTATTTCGAAGTTTGCATTTCAATACAATGTCAACATACTATATAAAACGACGCTAATGTGGAGGGTGATATTACAGATAAATTGCAAGGGATGTGAGAGGAGATGAAAGCTCTCCAGCCTCCTCGAGCTACAGTCTAGGAATTTTTTCGTTTGGGGCAAGGGGGTGACGTGGGATAGTCAGAAAATCGTGAAGAACCACAGGTGAGATAACCTGTGGTTCTGACAGAGTCGAACGGGCCACATGCCGAATAGAAGATTACGGCTTTACCACTACACCAGCCTGCTTGGTAACGGTGTAAAATAGAAGTAAACTCTTACGAACTTTCATATGGAAAACTTTACAAGCTAAAAAGAAATTTGACTAGAGAATATGGAGTTACTTGTTTCGTAATATGACCGTAGAGCAGAACGATATTAAAATCTGTATGTAAAAACTGGAGTTTTGTTATTTATGTGCTATGAAAGCAGTCCTTATGCGAAGGGACAAGAAGGTTGAATGCCACTTCATTATCGCACGGTTTGCCTTCACACTGGTTTTCAGCACATGGCCTTCTTTCTGCCCGTTGACCTCCGTAAATACGGAGGAATGTGTATTTAATACGGAGAGTGTTTTACCTGGAACAGAGAACAGTATTAGTGTTGGAGTCGCTGAAGTCTTACCCCAAAGTCAATGTGTCGCTGTGTCGGATCATTTTCCCGAATTTTTTTAAGGTTTTCCCGCTGGTGGCTGTCCAAAACTTGTCCGGAACTAACATCCGGCAAAATCTGTCCAAACGATCCAGGGAACTACCCAGCGAAAGACGCAACTGCCTATTCTAGATGCCTGCAAATAGTGATAGGCGCTATGTGGCATGCAGACCTTGCTGCTGAAACGACACCTGTGAAACTTGTGGCAAATTTTCTGTTGTTCTACTATAGAAATCGATAAGCTCCTTTCTCTACAGAAGCAAATTATTTTCTTTTTTAAAAGTTTCATACATGTTCAGTGGGACACCAGACTTCCTTTGAATGAATATAGGGGCTCTGTCAGGAGTAGAGCAGCCGGAGCGTGCAGCTCCTCTTATGTCTCTCTAGTGTCAAGGTTACGAATGAGTGTAATTACACACTAGCCCCTGTGTACATGCCATGTACGGTGACTACTTAGACTTTACATTTATTCAGTAAATAAAAGAGAGATAACCGGATTTTTAATGCGCAGAACCTTGGTCTAAAATCGTACTATGTTGCATTATGCATGTCGATAATTCGAGGTGAACGGGAAAGAGGTTGGCCCGAATTACCAAAAAATTCGAACTCCACGAAATACGACAATTTATAGTATGATCACGTGTGTATGATATACACATTGTAGCATTCATGCTGTCAAATACTTAAATTACGTAACATTTACAAAAGCATGCATACAAAAAGTAAAATTCAATACAACCTTCCATGAAAAACCAGGGGATAGTAGACATTTAGCTACGTGTATATTCTTCTTTAACCCTGTCGCTAGATGGGGTTGGGTTTTCAACAATACGCCTCGTCCTCTTTACCTCCGACAAAGAGACCAGGTACCCATTGTACAGGGCCCTTTTGGACGACGAAAAATATCAACTCCCCGGGAGTCGATCCACGGACCGACCATCCCGTAGCAAATCGTTGTGACGATTGAGCTATTACGGCCCACAAAAGGAAGTACAGTAATGCCTAAAAGGCACGTGTGCACAGAGCGATATGCACTTCATCTGAATTCTGCACCCAGCATAATAACGAACTTGACTAAAACGCATCGGCTCGGAAGAAGTGGAAACTCGAAAAATCGGGACTCATCGAATCGAAACTGCACGGAATAAGTTAATGTAGATTAGGCTAAAAATAATTATCCTAACTTTAATTATTGGGAACGGTGTTTGGATTGTGTGGCAGGACTGAGATATTTTGGAGTCTGTAATGTGTCAAGGTCACATACTGTAAGTAGTTTAACAAATATACCAAATTTTGTATAGTGGCCGCACGCATAGGAACCAACAGATTAACGTAAGTTGAACAGAACCATTAACTCACAAGTACAGAAACTTAAAAAAAAGGTGTCTGGGAGTTAAGCAAGAAGACAGTCCGAATGATCGGCCAGCATAATATGGTACAACCTTCTAATTTGTAGTATTTGCAAAATGTCATGAGTGCGACCACATGAAGAGCTGTAAGGTGTCGGTAATTATACTGGCAGTCGAAGGAAACAAGAAACATACAGAATCAAGGGCCTCGGAACCAGAAATCAAAGACAGACAGAACGATTCAGTTTGAAAACTAGGACACGTCCGTTTGGGGCCAAAAACAGGTGGCGTATTTTGTTTAAAATTAATCGTACCATTAATGTTACTTCGTTCTATCATTTAACTTTTTTTATTTCCACGCACTTTGCTCAATTGTTCTTACGTTACCATCGCTGGGCAATAAAACTGTTTGACCCTTTTTGGCCAGTGTTTAAAAGCATTCTGAATCCTTAAAATAAATGTTCTTCGCCAGCGTTAGTTTGGCAACATTCTATATTGTGATTAAGATTAGAGGTCCTACGAAACGAAATGGCGGCCCCTTGTTTGAGGCGTCCTAGGTGAAGTGAAGATGCCGCTCTCAAAGTTGAGGTCCTGGTGGGTGCTCAGCTTTCAGTACGCAACGTGTGTGGGCGGTGATTATCTCCCACAAGAGAGGATCTAGTTGGAAGCTGTTACAAAATAATCAGTCCTATCTTTGTTGGGGGATCCGGTGGTAAGATTTGATAAACAGAAAATTAGTCGTCTGTTTCGGAGGATTTAGTGTCAAGAATTCATAAACAGAAAATCAGTCAATTCTTGTAAATAACCAACTTGACGCACAATTCTTTTTTCGTATATACTGATATTTATTCCAATTCTCTACATGTTTCGAGGACCCCTGTGCTCATCATCAGGAAAATCTGTAGTATTTATAGGACATCTGACACATGTCACTGTATGTAGGTGACCGTGAAGTGGGCAGTTCCATCCAAACGTGTACACGTGAGTCATCTACATAGTTTGTTAATACAATTGATTCACCTGATTCTGAGCACAGGGGTGCTAGAAACACAGAGAATTGGAATAAATATGTACGAAAAAAGAACTGTGCGTCAAGTTGGTTATTTACAAGAATTGAACCGAGATGCATGGTCAACAAAACATTTAAAAAATCAGTCACCTCCTAAGATAAAAGACGGGGAATTTCATGACTCGATTAGCAACAATCATTTACTCAATAAGTCCTTTGTTCCGTGGAGTTAGTGTGAGTGTTTAATATTTGATTTTCAAATTTTAAATTGATTTTACTAAATGTCTACCCCGGACTGCCAGTGAATTTTTCGGTAACGGTTATTTTTACTCATTGTGGGGTGTGCATGAAGTGTGAGGGATTCCAAATGTACGAAACAGTTTTGGAGATATTTGTGACACTTTTACCTTGTACTTCACGGGTCAAAATTGGAAGTTGTAACCGTTCGTAAAGCAGTGGCTTATAGTGCCTTGATAAACCTTTCGAAAATTTGTCAAAGTTCATATATTTGACACCAGCTTTAAACGGCAAAATGTAATTGAGGAACGATATAATATTCGGTATGTTTGAGGAAGTCCTTGCTAATAGTCACACGGTGTTTCCACCTGCTGCTAAACAACACTGCAATTTGCGGGAGTTCTTTGTGCAGAATAGAGATGTTGCCAATACTTTATTCCTTTCAATATATCACAAGGTTTCACTGTACACGTGTTCACGGTACACGTGTCACTAATTTCATTCACACCATAAGAAAAGCACGTACAAAATACTCTCCCGTGATTTCGCGGAACACACGTGCCCAACAGCATTATGTGCAGGTCTCTTGTAAGGATTTTCACCAAAATCCGACAATTAAAAGAAGTTCATTGCCACTTGTCAGTCAAGTATTTATGGCTTTCACTGTGTTAATAACCACAAAATCCATTCGATATCTTTGGCTGTCTCCAGTACCGAGTCTTCTAATTCGAATTAAACTGTACAAAATAGCAGCCAGTTTCTATTATTGTATTAACTACAGTATGGCTGTCACTGTACTCTGCTGAGTGCCCTCACCAGTCCGGCCAAGAACAGGGAAACTGTGAGTAGACATTCGTTTACATACATTATGGTGAATGGGCAGATTTTCACGAAACATGCGCTTGCTCGAAAACGTTTGCAGAGAACTCGTAAATCAAATTTTCCGAAAATCCGAAAAAATTATGGCCACTGTTGTTAGCTTATGGCTGGAAGGAAGGATGATGGGACGTCCTGTCCGCAAAAAAGTTCCTATTTTTCTTCATTTCGTAAGGAACGCGTAATGCCGTGAATATTCTAATATAGACAGTGTGGTTCAGTAAGAAGCTCGTTTGGAAAAACTTAGTGCTTAGTGGGGTACAAGCAGTAAGGGTAAGGAAGGGACAAGAGAGAAAGGGAATGTATGGTATAAATTACACTGAATATTTTTAATGTGATAAAATTAAGATTGGTGAGATGGGCGAGGCATGTAACTCACATGGAGAAGTTAAAAGTGCATATAACAGTTGAATGTACGTGTATAAATTTTAAGGAATTCATAGGTGAGGATGGGTAGCATAATTGTTCCCAATAAACTGGGTATAAAATTGGGGCTGGATTTATCAGGCTTATAGTAGGGTGTAGCAACAGGTTCATTTAAACATCAGTAATGAATATTCTCGTTGAATAAAAAGCAAGATATTTCTTGTCATACGTACCAAATCTCGCGTGACGAAGGGCAGAGGTCAGTGGTTATTAAAATTTAATCTCGGGACTTCAAATTTCACTTAACAGCACGTTTTAGAATATACTGTTAAGTACAAAAAAGATAATTTTTAAGGTAGCTGACAGATTCACATTGCTATTATGAACCCTTGAACGGTTTTGTGAATGGTTGTAGCTATCCTGCTCTGAAATGAGGCTTCAATCAGATTTTGTGAAATTTCCATCTCTAATGAGCCGCCTCTAAACTCAGGATTCAAATAGATTTTGCGAACAGTTCCAGCTCCAGCTAGCCCGCCTCTGAACTCGGAATTCAATCAGATTCAGCTTTCCGACCGCGTGTTTCTGGTCGGCTTGCTATATTCCTCTAACACCCACGTAAGCCTATAAGTCAGTGGAGAAAGCTACCGAGAGGTCCCATCTAAAAACAATAGGAAAGCAAAATTAAGAAGCTTTCAAACAGGTGACAGTCTACTTGTATATCCCCACCATAAGCCAGGAAAATGTTTTAACTTTACAAAAATATTGGACTGGCCCAGTTCAAAATACCGCTAAACTGACCTGAACTACGAAATAATTAGCATGAACAACAAATCTCAGGTTGTGCATGTTAACAGGCTAAATATAGCCTGTACCCCAGAAATTTGGAAACCAAAACAAAAAACAGGAAAATCCAAAAATCCGAGCAGAAAGAGAATAAATCGGAAGAACTAGAGGAATACGACGTACAAATTGGTTCCCGTCCTCTGCTGGAAACAAGATTCGAACCTAAAACCCCGCCAAGTCTAATTCCCAGTACCGCAGACTGCAAAAAGCAGTTGATAGGCCGTATTTCCAACACGCAGATCCAAACTACGAGCCGCCTAGAAAACCGGGATCGAGACGCGAACTACAGGCCGTACGGTCTGAGCCGCCCCTCACGCGGTCGCGAACCAGAGGCCAATTCCAGTGCCATAATGTAGCATAAATTGAAGCTGTACTGCATGCGTGACATAGAACGGTGCCTACCTATACTCGTTAGTTGATACACGGCCTCTCATTCGCAAACTGTTAACTGATAACAGTCAGCTAATCTTTACGACACTAGTCCAATTGAGATTAACCTACACAGTCTAGAATCGATCCGAATACCACTCACTGTTACAGTCTTATCTGCGTAAGATAGCCACTAGTATAGAAATTCTCATTGTTCAAGATTACTTATATTAAAAAACTATACTGATACTTCCGAAAATGCTGAAATAATAGCAAACTTGTCAAGCGTTGTTAGGGGTAATACTGGATGTCCGAAAAAGATTGTACCCTTTTTTATTTTTTTTTCCTAGGTGCCCAGTGTGTGGAGAGTGGTGTAAGTTGCACTGATTGCCACTAGATACTCCTAGTTTTGATTGAAATACCCGCTGTTCCTGTGGGCACAGAC
>Ga0268261_10002974_pt1 | contig 12309 bp, 15 predicted proteins | sample TergutNc150P1_FD_190353 | JGI IMG/M metagenome (GOLD analysis project Ga0268261, IMG submission 190353) | Nasutitermes corniger P1 segment gut microbial community from laboratory colony in Florida, USA - Nc150 P1 (SPAdes) (version 2) | ecosystem: Host-associated > Arthropoda: Insects >... | reverse complement strand
TGTGTTTGAGAAATGAGTAATAGAAAATGTACTGCAAATATGTCTGGATCTTAATGTTTGCTTTGACAGTGATGAATTTAATTGTGTTGTGCTGTTCGTCTGCTGCAGTTGACATTTGTATGGTTGATGTGTTTAACAAACAGCTGCTAATATTTCAGTCAGATTTACCCTTCCTGCTGTCAGTTGTGCCACTGTTGTTCAAAACATTACTCATAAATCTACGTTCACACTTGTGACTTGAGCTATGATTCTGAAAAATAATTCCCATCTTAAGAGAAATTTTTATTAAAAATCAAATAAACTGTTTACTCTCAAACAAACAAACAAGAAAACAAACAAACATAAACTCCTGTTCAGAATGTAACTAAACTAATATCAGTCCGCTGTAAAAACTTGAATGGCAGTGTGGCAGAATTTTATATAATGGAAAATAACAGAAATTTCTGTGGTTCAAATAGAAGTGACATTATTAAACGTGACACAAACAAAATACAGCCTAGACAGTAACAGCCGACAGTAACAGCTGACAGTAACAGATGACAGTAATAGCTGACAGTAACAGCTGATGTTATAAATATTTTTCACTATCTAAATCTAAAATTCTTCCTGAGGTTAGCTGTTCAGCGTGAGAGTTTCATTAGTAACATCTTTTGTGAAGTTCATATTGGAATTTGAAACATCACAAACTGCCCAATTTTCCGCCCCGAATTTTTTGAACAAAAGAATCGAAATCCCACCAGTTAGTTCCATGAAATGTAACTGCGATAAGAGAAACTCCAGTTCCCAATGTCAGTTCCTCAGTACTGATATTACACAAAAATAGCCACAGTAGCGGATTGTGTTTGTGATGTTTTGAAATGTGCAAGTTAAGCGGTTTTATTTTCCGTCTAAATTTAATGACTGAAGGTGAGAATGTCAAATGTTGTGCTGTTTTGTGAGACACTAATTGTAAATATTGTACATAAAAATAGTAATACATGGCATTAGCTTGTGAGGGAGAAGTCTGTAAACAACAGAAAATGAAGCAATGAATATTCGCATAATTTAAATCGCAAAATGTAAACAGTAATCTGAAAGTAATAATTATAAAAACCCCGGTAGTCATTCCCAGCATTCCAGTCGGTGCAGTGCACATGTTAAAAGTACCGATAGACAAATGAAGACGAATAATCATATCAACTGACCGTATTGCAACGTGCAGCAGCATTTCTTCTGCTCCACTGGCTGTCCTCGTTGTCCTGTCCACAGTGACAGTCAACTGGCTGTTACAGAATGACCACACAGCTTGAATTGTGTAATCAAACAATAATAATGGCATATCGCGGTATGTTATTCTTACTGTATGCAGTGAGCAGAGTCCTTCTTGAGAAGCTAACGGGTTTTCAGCCAGTTAAGGAATTCGTCGCATTTTATGGAACCCGAAGGTTCATTTCAGCATTCACGCGTGCCTGCCATCTGTACCTATCCTGAGCCAGCTCTATCCACACCATACCCCCCCTCGCACTTCCTGATGATTCATCTTAATATTATCTTCCCATTTACGAATGGTTCTCCCAAGTGGTCTCTTTCCTTAAGGTTTCCCCACAAACACCCTGTATATGCCACTCCTCTCTCCCTTACGCGTTACATGCCCAGCCTATCACATTCTTCACGGAATGTTATAGAACTAATAATTCGACACTGACCTCAAATCAGACAGTGCCACTGTTACTGCACACAGCACATCGCTTCGCTGTCACAGTCGGAGGCACACTCCACAGATGCCACTGTTGACGAACAAACCAAACAGTAAATCTCAAAATGCAATAATTGTACTATCGTTGTTTAGCGGTTATGTTTCAACTATCAATTGTGCCGGTAATGTCGGATGTAGCTGTCATTTTTTTCAGCTCAACTGCAATATTAACCTTTTGGCACCGGAGTTTTACATTTAAATTTTAGCACAACCTGTACGTAAAATGTGAATAATACATGAACCAAAAAAGGTAGCATTATGAAATAAATGGCAATTTGAATAGAAAAATGGAGGGTTTGCAGCATGTTTAAAATACTCAGTACTTATATTTGCTGAAAAAAAATATAAAATGAAACATCTGGAGGGTAGCGGTAAGCCCGTCCTGTATATAGGACACAAGGTTCTTAAAGTTTAACTGCAAATGGCAATTTTCCAATTGTGTCACTGTTGCATTCAGCAAGCGATATAATTCCACAGTCTGTTGCAGTCCTTCTTACAATTACATCGCAGTTTACTTTCCTATCCTTTCACACGCCTTTCCATTAATGCTCTACTGGATGTATTTATTGAAGTCTTCTATAATTTAACCCTCAAACCATTGACAGACATTCCGATATGCTGCATGATTTGCAGGTACATGGCTGATATCTAAATTTGGAAAATTAAGAGAAAAATTCTTCAAATTGGTTAAGAAAAATTACAATTGTGAGTTGCAGCGGTTTTATTTTGGCACCAAATACGTCATCCTCCCAAAACGGTCCATGATATGTAGGTGAAAAACTACTGGTTTTGAAATCCAGTCAGATTATCCCTTCAGCATGACAAAAGGAAAATATTTTACCATTATTCGAAATCCTGACAGCTGACATATAGATTTCTGCAGAGGCTAGTTAGGAAGGAACTACTAGTAGTATCAGATATTTACCTATTTTCTGTCTAGTTGTCAAATTCATGGCCTTTTTTTGAAAAATCCGTACTCTTGGAATTTACCTTCAATACGAAATTGTGCGTAAACACATATTTGCTATAACACCTGAACCAAAGGCATGTATGGCTCGATGTTTTAACCTATGTGCGTTTTGTTCCCAAAGAAAAATTAATTAGCTCATAAACAATAAAATTCATATAATTTTCCACTTCGGACGGTCAACCAACAACAGAAGACCCCCTATAGTTACCCAGACAATTACAGAGTATAAGGTCACGTTTGTTACAGCTGTCACTGTGTAAAAGCTGAGGGTATTACTGCAGCAGGGTAAGTGGGAGTGTGGTGACGGTTTGCACATGGAGTGTGAGGTACTGACAGACAGTGGAGAAAATGTACGGTGTGAGGTACTGAAAGACAGTGGACAGACTGTAAAGTGAGAGGTACTGAAAGAGAGTGGACAGACTGTAGAGTGTGAGGTACTGACAAAGAGTGGACCGACTATAGAGTGTGAAGTAATGACAGACAGTGGAAAAATTGTACAGTGTGAGGTACTGACAGAAAGTGGACAGACTGTACAGTGTGAGGTACTGACAGACAGTGGACAGACTGTACAGTATGTGGTAGCGACAGACAGTGGAGGAACTGTACAGTGAGAGGTACTGACAGACAGTGGACAGATTGTACAGTGTGAGGAACTGACAGACAGTGTACAGAATGTACTGACAGACAGTGGACAGACAGTACAGTGTGATGTACTGAGAGATAGTGGACAGACTGTGCAGTATGAGGTACTGACAAACAGTGGACAGACTGTAGAGGGTGATGAAGTGACAGAGAGTGGAGAAAATGTACAGTGTGAGGTACTGACAGACATTTGACAGAAGTTACACTGTGAGGGACTGACAGAGAGAGGAGAAACAGAACAGTATGACGTACTGACAGACAGTGGACAGACTGTACAGTGTGAGGTACTGACAGATATTGGACAGACTGTACAGGGTGATGTACTGACAGATATTGGGCAGAATGTGCAGTACGAGGAACTGACAGACAGTGGACAGAGTGTAAAGTGTGATGTACTGACAGAGAGTGGAAAGATTGTACAGTGTGAAGTACTGACAGATAGCGGACAGAATGTGCAGTAAGAGGTACCGACAGACAGTGGACAGACTGTAGAGTAAGAGGTACTGACAGACAGTGGACAGAGTGTACAGTAAGATGTACTGACAGACAGAGGACAGATTGTATATTAAGAGCTATTGTCAGACAGTGGACTAATGTACAGTGTGAAGTACTGACAGATAGTGGACAGAGTGTGCAGTATGAGTTACTGACAGACAGTGGACAGACTACAGTGTGATGTAGTGAGAGACAGTGGACAGATTATACATTGTGATGTACTGACAGACAATGGACAGATTGTACAGTGTTAGGTACTGACAGATAGTGGACAGAGTGTGCAGTATGAGGACATGACAGACAGTGGACAGACTCTGAAGTATGAGGTGCTGACAGACAGTGGACAGTTGTACAGTATGAGGTACTGACAGACAGTGGAAATAGTGTGCAGTGTGATGTACTGACAGAGAGTGGAAAGAGTGTAAATTGTGATGTACTGACAGAGAGTGGACAGACTGTACAGTGTGAAGTACTGACAGATAGTGGACAGAGTGTGCAGTATGAGGTACTGACGGACAGTGGACAGATTGTAAAGTATGAAGTACTGACAGACGGTGAACAGACTGTACAGTATGTGGTACCGACAGACAGTAGAGAAACTGTAAAGTGTGAGGTACTGACAGAGAGTGGACAGACTGTACAGTGTGAGGTACTGACAGACGGTGAACAGACTCTAAAGTATGAGGTAATGACAGAGAGTACACAGACTATACAGTGTAATTTACAGATAGATAGTGGACAGAATGTACAGTGGGAGGTACTGAGAGAGAGTGGACAAACCGTACAGCATGAGGTACTGACAGACAGTGGACAGATTGTAGAGTGTGTGGTACTCACAGACAGTGCACAGACTGGACGGTGTTAGGTACTGAAGGATAGTGGAGAGAGAGTACACTGTGAGATACTGACAGAGAGTGGACAGACTGTAAAGTGCGAGGTACTGACAGATAGTGGACAGAGTGTGCAGTATGAGGTACTGAGAGAGAGTGGACAGACTGTAAATTATGAGGAACTGAAAGAGAGTAGACAGAGTGTACAAAGTGTGGTACTGACAGACCGTGGACAGAATATGCAGTGTTATGTACTGACAGAGAGTGTACAAACTGTACATTATGAGGTACTGACAGACAGTGGACAGAATGTACAGTGTGATGTACTGATAGACAATAGAATGAATCTACAGTGCGAGGTACTGACAGATAGTGGACAAAGTGTACAATAATAGGTACTGTCAGACAGTGCAAAGACGGTACAGTGTGAAGTACTGGCAGATAGTAGACATAGTGTGCAGTATGAGGTACTGACAGACAGTGGACAGACTCTAAAGTCTGAAGTATCGACAGAAAGTGAACAGATTGTAAAGGGTGAGGTACTGACAGACAGTGGACAGGCAGTACAGTGTGAGATATTGACAGATAGTGGACAGAGAGCGCAGTATTAGGTACTGACAGACAGTAGACAGACTTTATTGTATGGGGTACTGACAGACAGTGGACAGAATGTACAATGTGCTTTACTGACAGAGAGGGGACAGATTGTACAATGTGATGTACTGACAGACAGTGGGCAGATTGTACAGTGTATGGTACTGACAGACAGTGGACAGATTGTACAAATTGTGGTACCGACAGACAGTGGAGAAACTGTACAGTGTGAGGTACTGACAGACAGTGGACAGACTGTACAGTGTGAGGTACTGACAGACAGTGGACAGACTTTACATTATGTAGTACTGACAGACAGTGGACAGATTGTACAGTGTGATGTACTGACAGATAATGGACAGACTGTGCAGTATGAGGTACTGACAGATTGTGGACAGACTGTACAGGGTGATGAACTGACAGATAATGGACAGACTGTGCAGTATGAGGTACTGACAGATTGTGGACAGACTGTACAGGGTGATGAACTGACACAGAGTGGAGAAACTCTAAAGTGTGAAGTACTGAGAGACAGTGGACAGGCTGTAAACTGTGAGGTACTGACTGACAGTGGAGAAACTGTACAGTGTGAGGTACTGACAGACAATGATCAGATTGTACAGTGTGAGGTACTGAGAGACAGTGGACAGGCTGTAAACTGTGAGGTACTGACTGACAGTGGAGAAACTGTACAGTGTGAGGTACTGACAGACAATGATCAGATTGTACAGTGTGAGATACTGACAGACAGTGGACAGACTGTACAGGGTGATGTACTGACAGGGAGTGGAGAAATTTTACAGTGTGATGTACTGACATATAGTGGGCACAGTGTGCACTACGAGGAACTGACAGACAGTGGACAGACTGTACAGTATGAGGTACTGACAGATTGTGGACAGACTGTACAGGGTGATGAACTGACAGAGAGTGGAGAAACTCTAAATTGTGAAGTACTGAGAGACAGTGGACAGGCTGTAAACTGTGAGGTACTGACTGACAGTGGAGTAACTGTACAGTGTGAGGTACTGACAGACAATGATCAGATTGTACAGTGTGAGATACTGACAGACAGTGGACAGACTGTACAGGGTGATGTACTGACAGGGAGTGGAGAAATTGTACAGTGTGATGTACTGACATATAGTGGGCACAGTGTGCACTACGAGGAACTGACAGACAGTGGACAGACTGTACAGTGTGATGTACTGACAAAGAGTGTACACACTGTACATTGTGAGTTACTGACAGATAGTGGCCAGAGTGTGCATTATGAGGTAGTGACAGACAGTGGACAGACTGTACAGTATGAGGTACTGACAGGCAGTGGACAGTGTGTAGATTGTGATGTACTGACAGACAGAGGACAGACAGTACAGTATGAGCTACTGACAGACAGTGGACTGATGTACAGTTTGAGGTACTGACAGATAGTGAACAGAGCGTGCATTATGAGGTACTGACAGACAGTGGACAGACTGTACAGTGTGATGTAGTGAGAGACAGTGGACAAAATCTAGAGTGTGATGTACTGAAGGACATTGGACAGATTGTACAATGTGAGGTACTGACAGACAGTGGACAGATTGTACAGGTTGAAGTACCGACAGACAGTGGACACACTGTACAGTGTAAGGAACTGAGAGAGAGTGGACAGACAGTAGAGTGTGAAGTACTGACCGACAGTGGACATGTTGTACAGTTTGAGGTACTGACTGATAGTGGACAGAGTGTGCATTATGAGGTACTGACAGACAGTGGACAGACTCTAGAGTGTGACGTACTGACAGCAGTGGACAGACTCTAAAACGTGATGTACTGACAGACAGTCGACAGACTGTACAGTGTGATGTAGTGACAGACAGTGGACAGACTTTACAGTGTGATGTACTGATAGACAGTGGACAGAGTGTACAATGTGAGGTACTGACAGAGAGTGGACAGACTCTATATTAGGAGGTACTGACAGAGAGTGCAGTGATTGTACAGTGTGAGTTACTGACAGACAGTGGGCAGACTGTACAATGTGAGGTACTGACAGGCAGTTGACAGTTTGTACAGGTTGAAGTACTGACAGACAGTGGACGGACTGTACAGTGTGAGGAAATGAGAGACAGTGGACAGGCTGTACAGTGTGAGGTAGTGACAGGCAGTGGACAGGTTGTACATTGTGAGGTAGTGACGGATATTGGACAAAGTATGCATTATGAGGCACTGACAGACAGTGGAGAGACTGTACAGTGTGATGTACTGACAGGCAGTCGACAGACTGTACAGTGTGAGGTACTGACAGACAGCCGACAGAGCATACATTGTGAGGTACTGACAGATAGTGGACAGAATGTACAGTGTGAGGTACTGACAGACAGTGGACAGAATGTAGAGTGTGATGTATTGACAGAGATTTGACAGACTGTACAGTGTGAGGTACTGACAGACAGTCGACAGACTGTACAGTTTGATGTACTGACAGACAGTGGACCGAATGTACTGTGTGAGGTACTGACAGACACTGGACATAATTTACAGTGTGAGGTATTGGCAGACAGTCGACAGACTCTAAACTATGAGGTACTGATAGACAGTGGACTGACTGTAAAATGTGAGGTACTGACAGACAGTGTACAGACTGTACAATATGAGATAATGACAGACAGTCGTCAGAATTTACAGAGTGAGGTACTTACAGACAGTGGACCGTCTGTAAAGTGTGAGGTACTGACAGATATTGGACAGAGTGTACAGTGTGGGGTACTGACAGATTGTGGACTGAGTGTACAGTGTGAGGTACTGAGAGACAGTGGACTGAATGTACAGTGGTAGGTACTGACAGACAGTGGACAGACTGTACATTGTGAGGTACTGGCAGAAAGTGGACGGACTGTACATTATGAGGCACTTTCAGACAATTGACAGACTGTACATTGTGATGTACTGACAGATAGTAGACAGACTGTAGAGTGTGTGGTACTGACAGACAATCGACAGACTGTGCAGTGTTAGGTACTGAGAGACAGTGGACCGAATATACAGTGTGAAGTACTGAGAGACAGTGGACCGACTGTAAAGTAAGAGGTACTGACAGATAGTGGACAGACTGTACAGTGTGAGGTACTGACAGACTGTGGGAACTACTGAGAGATAATAAACAGACTGTATATTGTAAGTTACTGACAGACAGTGGACAGAGTGTGCAATGTGAGGTACTGAGAGATAGTGGACAGATTGTACAAAGTGATGTATTGACAGACATTGTACAGGCCTTAGGGTGTGATGTTCTGAGAGACAGTGGACAGAACATTGAGTGTGAGTTTCTGAAAGAGTGTGGGCAGACTGTACGGTGTGAGGTACTAACAGACAGTGGATAGAGAATACAGTGTGATCTACTGACAAACAGTGGACAAACCATAGAATGTGAGGTACTGACAGGTATTTGACAGACTGTACAGTGTGATATACTGACAGACAGTGGACAGGCTGTACAGTGTGAGGTTCTGACAGGCCGTCGACAGACTGTACATTGTGATGTACTGACAGACAGTGGGCAGGCTGTGCACTATGAGGTACTGACAAAGAGTCGACAGACTTTACAGTTTAGGTACTGACACAGTGTACAGACTGTACAGTGTGAGTTACTGACCGACATTGGAGAGACTCTACAGTGTGGGGTACTGGCAGACAGTGGACAGAATGTACAGTGTGAGGTACTGACAGACATTGGACAGACTGTACAGTGTGTTGTATTGGGAGACAGTGGACAGACCATTCAGCGCGAGGTACTGACAGATAGTGGACAGACTGTTCAGTGTGATGTACTGACAGACAGTGGACAGGCTGTAAAGTGTGAAGTACTGACAACCAATAGACATACTGTAGAGTGTGTTTTACTGACAGACATTTGACAGACTGTACAGTTTGAGGTACTGACAGATAGTGGACAGGCTGTATTGTGTGAGGTACTGACAGACCGTGGACATGCTGTACAGTGTGAGGTACTGACAGACAGTAGGCAGACTGTACAGTGTGATGTACTGACAGGCAGTCGACAGACTGTATATTTTGATGTACTGACAGACAGTCAACAGACCGTACATTGGGAGGTATTGACAGTTAGTGGACAGAATGTACAGTGTGATGTACCGACAGACAGTAGACCGACCTTAAAGTGTGATTTATTGACAGACAGTTGACACACTTTACAGTGTTAGGTACTGACAGACAGTCGACAGACTTTACAGTTTGATGTACTGACAGACAGTGGACAGAATATACATTGTGAGGTACTGGCAGACAGTGGACAGAATTTACAATGTGAGGGACTGACAAACAGTCGACAAACTGTAAACTATGAGGTACTGATAGACAGTGGACTGACTGTAGAATGTGATATACTGATAGACCTTCGGCAGACTGTAAACTGTGAGGTACTGACAGACATTGGACAGATTTTACAGTGTGAGTTACTGACGGACAGTCGACAGACTGTACAGTGTGATATACTGACAGACAGTGGACAGACCGTACAGTTTCAGGTCCTGACAGACAGTGGACAGACTGTAAGGTGTTAGGTACTGACAGAGTGGACAGACTGTACAGTGTGAGGTACTGACAGACAGTGGGCAGACTGTAGAAAAAGCAGTGGACATAGTGACACAGATCCAACAGACGTTACTTAGGGTAGTTGCACAGCACTCAGTAAAGGATTGACAGTATCATTAGACAGTCAGAGACACAGTGGGCAAATTTATATACGGTGATTAGAGTACCTATTGATGTGAGAGAAGACTGTCAGGACAGACAGATCGGAGTTGCGTGTTAATTGTCGAGAGGTGTGTCGTGACGCTACACTTCGTTTATTTATGCGTAGTTGTGAGCGTGTATACAATCAACGAAAAAAATATAATGACTCACGTGACAATAAGTCTTTTGTATTGCAGGATTAATTGTGCGTTTTTTCAAGTTTAGTTCTATGTTAACTTAGCTAGCATTGGCTGATGTGACAAGTGTGGAGAGTGCGCGAAATTGTGTGCGTGTATTTCAGAGAATTTGTGCGGTCAGAACGGAGGAGGATATTGGAATTTTTTTTTGAATGTAGACTAAACGAACTGACGACGACGGCACCAATGAATCCAGTTACAACCTTGCAGGGAACCTCAAGCTTGCCAATATCACAATTACAACAAGCATCTGAATTCTCACCTTTCCACCTACTGCAGTTCAGTACCTGAAGGCAGTACAATCTGTCAGGAACGCTCTGCGTCGCCTTAAGGACAACAGCGGGGTTCAGATGGCAGGAAGGAATGTAAATGACGTCACGGAAGTAAGAAGTTGTTAATACAAGCCAGCTCAGTTCCGGTAAATGACTAGGTTCAGCTGAGGGATTTGTTAGCTGGCAGAATTCTGTGTTGCTGGATTTCACCAAATAAATCAGCCTATTATGTAACTCAATATCGCTGTGGCAATTTAACTTTCTGTATTTCACCAGCAGTCCCACAATCAATTATCACTACAAGCTACACTGTAGGTCACACACAGACTGTTCATGTTGCTCACGATATCCTGATATACTGCAACAGGTTATTCTAACAGACCGCAATTTCGACACGTACACTTGTTTCACTGTACCTACGCATTGTATTTTAAAATCACATTTTAGTTCACCAATATTGATAATTATATAGCGCATTACCACCTCAATATCCTGTAGTTCAGACATTCGCTTCCTATCACTAGCATAAGTAATTTTTTAGTTACAAAATTTTAGTAAATATTTCTGAAGTAAAGAACACACCGCCTGATATTTGTAACCTGGAAAAATCGAAAATCCAAAAGGAGTTTTATAAAACCGCTCCAGCACGTTATGTTTTCCAAACAAATCTGCAATAATTCAGATTTTTTACTATACGATTTCTCTAATAATGCAAATTTCCACTGGACCGTGATTATGTCATTTACTGTGTCACCATTTAAAAACAAATCTTCTAATTGCTGGGCCTTTTGGCTTGGCTGTGAAGACCCGAGAGAGCTTCACTACCAGCTGACAGAGGAAGGGTCAAATTTTTGCCTATCTTTGAATTGAAATATGTAGGAACTGTCAACTTCTCAAACTACACCAGAAGCTCTCTTTTCTAATTTCCGCTATTTCAACATAACAAATAACTTTCTGCAGTATGTACTGCAAAGCTGTTCGCTCCCTGCTGCACTCTCAACCAGTTTCTGTTACCATTTACCTACCGGAGACAGACTTCGAATCCCCAGATGTTGCAATTTAACTCAAAATGGACACCACACAAATTCACTTATATAAAAGCAATATATAAGCCATGTTATCTGGTCTCCAAACAAATCCACCCACAATAACATTATCATTCCTCACCCTACAATAACAGTTTTATTTCCCTCTTACACTCAACAGATCGGTCAATCACATCCACAACACTGCTGACACAAACTGCTGAAATTCAACAAAGTGCCACCAACTGAATTTGTGTGTGTGAACACAAATTTAAGTACTGTGTTATTTAAGCACTCAGTGACAGTTACCTATATATGTATATCTTCCACGTGACTCAGACCACATCCTTCAGCCACACTTCTTGACGGACAGTATATTGGTACAGTACAGCAATACGACAAGAACAACGTACTGTCAATATTGCTACAGACTGTGCTGTATTTCTCAGTCGTCAATCGTTAACAAGAGTCAATATGAGATTTTCGCTCTTCTGGAATGTTACGTAACGTTGATTGCTAGTTAGGTACCGAGGTTTCGGGAAAGTCTACATGTAACTAACTAACTAACTAACTAACTAACTAACTAACTAACTAACTAACTAACTAACTAACTAACTAACTAACTAACTAACTAACTAACTAACTAACTAACTAACTAACTAACTAACTAACTAACTAACTGACTAACTAACTAACTAACTAACTAACTAACTAACTAACTAACTAACTAACTAACTAACTAACTAACTAACTAACTAACTAACTAACTAACTAACTAACTAACTAACTAACTAACTAACTAACTAACT
>Ga0268261_10002973_pt1 | contig 12310 bp, 10 predicted proteins | sample TergutNc150P1_FD_190353 | JGI IMG/M metagenome (GOLD analysis project Ga0268261, IMG submission 190353) | Nasutitermes corniger P1 segment gut microbial community from laboratory colony in Florida, USA - Nc150 P1 (SPAdes) (version 2) | ecosystem: Host-associated > Arthropoda: Insects >... | reverse complement strand
AAGCTAAATCTGCTATCGAAATAGATTCCTAAATATTTTAGTTCGGATACTTGCTCCAGACGTTTGTTGTTTAGATAGACGTTTAGTGTTCTATTATCTCCTGATGTTTTCTTTGTTGTTTAGATAGACATTTAGCTTTCTATTATCTCCTGATGTTTTCTTTGTGTGTGTGTGTGCGTGTGCGTGCGTGTGTCTATATATATATATATATATATTCCTACATCTAGCACAGTGAAGGTATGGGTTTGCTACAAGTCTTTCAGGTGCACAGTGACTTCTCATCATCCTGTTTTTCATGGCATTGTAATGAGACATATTAACATTTTACTTGGAAATGTTCATAGTAGTTAGGATTGGAGACAATTTTGCAGAAAGTGGATGGCCCAATTTCTGTTCAAACCAAGGTGACACTTTAATTGGTACCAGTGTACTATACCATGGTGGGTTAGGTATAGCAATCCCTGTACATGCCTGGACAGGCCCTGAGGGTGCCAGGAGGTTAAGGCTTCCAGATTTCAAGACAGCACGTGAAGGTGGTAAGGTTGCCAACCCTATGCCTCAGTTGCCTTTACCTCCCAGGAAATATTCCTGGTACCCATTTCTGTTAGAGGCTGAGTCAACCCCAGGACCATATTGTTGCCGGATTATGTTAATGAAAAGTTCCGGTGACACCATCGGGAATCGAACATGCAGCCTTTCAGCTTGTAGTGCAGTGCCACACCCAACTGCACCACCGTGTGCCCCACCATAGTGGAATGGTTTATTAAAAATATGTAACTTGTATGTAATTGCTGGTTTGGTTTGACAAGAGTATGGTTGGTTCACCTGTGATTCTGCTGCCTGTGTTTTCTAACATTATCATGCTTGAGCATAGGTGTTTCTAGCACCTTTGCTGGGGAAGAACCAGGTACTGTGTTGTGCTTCTACCCTTCATTATGAAAGGAAGATTTAGTGAGACGTGTGTGTTGGTAGTTTACTCGATCTGTAGTTGTCACGGCGCTTCGATTTTCATCAGTATGGGACCTGAGTAACTTCATACACAACAGTATTGTAGATTATTGAAATCAGAAGTACTGCATCTCTGATGGCATTAAATGTATATGAAAACTGTTGGTATATGCTGCTGTCATGCCATTTCAGAAACAAGTAGTGCTTGAAACATAAGCAGAAAGACTGCAGTTAACGAGGAGAAGTGTTGGGCAAAATTGTAAAAATTGTGCCTGCAAAGGGAGATAATTACAGATGGTAAAGTAGGGCAGGAAGAGCTGGAATGCAAGCAGATGGAATTGTGGGATGAAGAAAGCAGGAATGATTACAGGTTTGGAAGTTGTAGCAGCATGCGTGGTGACGACAGGTAACAGGGCAAAAAGCAGATGAGAGGAACTGGAAAGCATGTTATACTAGGTAAGAATAGGTAGCAAGCAGAATGCTGGAAGTACCTTTCAGGAAATAATGCGTTACTATAGCTATTTTTAATGATAAAATTGCATTTGTGTCAGAAGTGCTTTGGTTGCTTTGGTTGAGGCAGAAAACATTGTACATCTACAGGCATATTAGACAGAAGGGAACTGTATACGCACATAAACACATACTAAGGCTGTAGCTTAGAGAAATTGTAACATGTGGGGTTATATTTTGTATTTTTGAAGAGCATATTGAGAATCCTTGCTCTTTAACATGATTCTTCATTTCTTACCTTTTTAATTAGCAAAATATGTAAGTAGAAGAAATGTTGTGTTGACTGGTCGGACCATGCAGTTCATATGTGAGTGCCCTCAACACATTTGAAGATTAATGGCAGCAATAGAAATTTGACTGTCCATGCCTTTAAGTCAAGAGTGACATGCCATTGATTTCTCATGTAATAACATAATTGCTGCATAAAAGAGGAGTTAACTTTTTTTTTTTAATGTCTCCCTAAACTTTAACAGGTGAAATAATAAGTTGCAAATGTTGTAACATGTTTTTAAAGTTTAATCGTTCTCCAGAGTAGCTCTGAAATCCTGAAAATATTAGGGTGCAGACTCTCATTTCCTGTAGCCTTACCATTTTTGAGAAAACATATACTATTAATTTTCTGGTGGGACCTGGGTATGTAAATCAAATGGCAGTTTTCGTCATCAGTGTGTTAAGCACTGCTGTGCCTTTTTACTGATTGAAGAGGTTAGTTATTTACTGTTTGGTTACTTCAGGAATGAGAAAATTTTCATTCTGTATTTGTAAGACCAAATGCATGTGACTAATGTAGTCTGCACGAGAGATGTGATGGAACCTTATTGGTTATTGGAGACAGACAGTTGTGAGTTCTGAAGCCTTTTATGAAGGGACAGTTTTTGAGCGCATCATATCTTGTGTATGCTGCATAACCAGGGTAGTGTAGAGATGAGTTAGTTGTATGTTTAAATTATGCATTCTTCAACATTTTTGGATCATTACATGTGTGAATAGAGCTGCGTAATATTCACATTTCTGATACGTACAGAACCTCTGGTGTTGGGTAACATGCAAAACATTTTTAAAATTTTCATGTACTGAATTAAGTACCATGCCATGAAGGTATGAGAAAATGGAAGTAAGTGGCCACCTTCGCCATCCTTCCCTTAAGGAAGGGCCTTCTGTATTTGTTGGACAGAAGCTGGAAGGGATGCAAAGCTGGTCTGACAGCTGTGGAGAAGACAGCAGTCCTTGTCCTCAGGGATAATCAAATTCTGTCGTGCTCAGTAGTCTAGCCCATTCCTAGTCACTGCTGCCCGAGCTAAGCGAAATTTGATGTAGGAGACTTTGTTTTAAATTGTAAATGATGGGAACTATTTTCAGAAGCTTCATATGTATATATATATGCTGTTAAGTAGAAAAGACTGTTGCTAAGAAGAGAAGTGACAGAAAACTTAGAGGCCATGTGGAAAGATTGTAAGGAAAGTGTGCCTTCATGTTTCCCCGGAATTGACGTCGCTTTGGGTTGCGGCATTTTAATTGGATGAAATTATGTGATTGGCTTGGAGTGTGAATACACCATTTTGTACAAGAAATGCAGAATAAACTTTACAGGAGAGAGAGCATGTGGAATGGACAGCTATGCAGAGCACGTCAACATTCCGTGCTGAGTCCATGAACATATCCCTTTTGATTGCAGGAAGGCGTGGTGCCAGGGGCAAACGTGGACATAAAGAAGCGATCATGTCGAGAAATATGTTGAAGTTGACTGAAGAAAATCATTCATCCCAAACAAAAGCAAATGCAGGCAGAAAGAAAAGGAAGAGGAAAAGAAGTGTTATAGAAACAGAGGAGCCAAGACCTCTGCGTTTGCGATTGGAACAGGTGAAGGAACCACAGAATAGTGCCATAAAAAAGGCTGACCGTCAGTCTTCGCATTCTGTATATAAAAGAGAAGCGAAACATCCGAGATATGTTGTGGAACTGGTTGGACATCAGACTGTACGTTTTGAAAAGGAGGCAGGATTGCAGGAAAGGAGAAAGACCAGAGAAAAAGAGGCTCTAAAGGCTACCAAACGAAAACTCCAGAAACACATTTCAGAATCAGATGGACAAACAGAAAGACTGGAAATGGAGGAAGGAAGGCAACAAAAGGATGTCAAGTTTTCTGCTGAACAACAAGCTGTGTACTCAAAAAAGAAAACAAAGCGGGGGAAACGACGATCAAAGTAAATGGGTGTACATTATTATGATGATTCATTGTCATGGAATTCGAGGAATGGATATTACTGCCGCAGGCTTCCATGGCAGGAGTTTTCTGTACCTTGAAAATTGTGGTAGTAGGAGACAAAGATACAGGGAGTGACACATGGTAATTTGGAGAAGAGTGACAGTATTGCAGGGTTGGGAACAAACCAGCCGTATGAAGCTTTCCCATCTGAACTTATTAAGATTGTTTGCCATTTTAGTGGATATATTTTGAATTTCCATTCAGCTTTGTACCTGAGTGGAGGATCCTGCTGGCTGATGTTATTTGAAACACTTACCATTGTTTTGCCTTGTTACAGAATGTTAATGGGTGCTTTACATATAGGACATTAACCATTTGCTACACCATTTCAATTTACCCAGTCATGATACCATCATTTTCATGCGCTCTATACTCGTATAAACGACCTGGTTTCCTTTGGGGTAAGACACTGACTAGTTATTTGAGAGGGTTTTAGTTTTATCCATAATCACATATGTGTTTTTTTTTTTTGGCCACAAATAAAAACATTTGCCTATTCAAAGAGTACTAGTTTATGAGTCTGGTGACAGAAACCGTCCCCATGTGGTGTTGAACTTTCATAGAACTTAGGTTCCCCTCTTCTGACTATCACTCACATTAGAAATACCAGAATCTGCCCTTTGGGTGTCCCCACTGCAGAAAATCGTCCCATATTTGTGTAGAGTGGTATGAAAATCAGAAAAATCAACACAGACTATATCTGGAGGCACCAGAGAGACGGCAAATGCTATTTATTATACGAAATGTGGCAGTGTGGCAGGAGACATTTAATTTTACTACTCTCTATTGTATTAGGTGTGCAGAAGGGTTGGATACATTTTATTCAGTGCCATATCATGCCATGCTATTGTGGATTTGGTGGTAACCGGCAGATTAGAATATGTGCATTTTTTATTCCTTATAAAGGAGGCAGAAGGCTGAGTCTTCATTAGATTTGATGTTATTTTTGTGTGCAGTTTCACTAGTGCATGTAAGTCGGTGAACTTTGCTTTTATGCCTTTAAATTACAACATATTTCAAAGTTGTGTATATATTAGTGATGTGTAGTTGATAATTTTATGGAACAAAATTGAAGTTGTTTGTATCCATATTTAAAAATTGTGAAATATTTGTGGAGACTAAGAAGGTATATAATGTGAAAAGCCATGTTATTTTAACGTGTCACTCTCATTCTTTGGCTCTTGTGACTAAACACTACACGATAATGCAAGGTGGCAGTTTACTCGTTCTGTTGAAGGATGTATACTGTGGAGGGATTGTAGTAAAGAGTGCTTCCTTTGTTCTTTGTATTTGACTTATGAGGGACTTTGCAATTTATTTGTTTTGTGGTGTTATTTCCAGAATTATGGTATCTTTCTGCTTTTGAAAGTACCATATAACTTACTACATGAGCTGTGTAACTTTATAGAGGTATCTATTTTAGCATAAAACTGACTTATTGTGTGCCTCTTCTTACAGAAATGCTTAATATACCTGTAAGATGTTTTGTTAACAGTATTCTTCATATGTTTCTTTCTGTGATATCCCATTCAAAACTCCTATTTTACCCAAGTCAGTAGGATGCTTAATGTTGCCATCAGCCAGTGGCAAGCCCTGATGGCAGTTTTAATGTAAGAATCAAATACAACACATGGGATTGTGGTTACCATGGTGAGAGAGTGTGCAGGAGCTCTTGGATACAACATGTTGCCCTAGTAGGCAGAGTGTTGTGGTGGCCAGAATGTATGAATTGTTAGTGGTGATGAAAATGGAATTCTAATGTGGTATAAACACATACCAGGCATAATCTTGTTGGAATTGGATGTCTTGTATTTCCCCCTGATATACAAGTAGCATGTGTTTTCTTCTCAGTTTTTAAGATTTAGCCTGGAATATGAGAGTAGTAATTTTCACTTTCATGCCATGCATCTTGATATAATCAAAGTTTTTCATTCACTAACCGATGCACAAGTGAATTGTCTCAAAAACAATATTAAAATTTACATTAAAACAGCTCTGACATGTTTTGGTGCAGTCATACAATCATCAGGGAGCGCACTATTTGTGCTTGCTAAAGTTACAGTCATTAATATAGTCAATTAACCTTTATCGTATGGACCTTTAATTCAGTCTTCGTGCTCCGGGTACGGAATTTTCTCCGTAACGGTTCTTTAAATCATTGCGCATGTTTGACAATAAACCTTTATAAATTATGAACCAAAGATGATGAACTAATGCAATAATCTGCATTGAGCTGAGAATAAATCAGGCATATTTCAGTTCAAAAAAAGATTCACTAGAAATTTAAAAAATAATTATAGCTTTGAATTTATTTTACTTCCTTTTCTGTTTTGGGCCCCAAGTTTGCATAGGAAATTCCAACTTCAGGATTTGTGGAGTTGTGCCCTGGCTTGGTAGTATCAGAAACATCAGCTTACTGCAAACACACAAATCATACTTCCTCAACACCCCACTGACAACTTTTCTCTTCACACCACTCGTTATTCACACGCGCCGTCACGAACTGAGAAAGACTAATGTTTGTTGAGTGATGTTCCAGTATACCAACTTGCGTTATCATTTCCTGTATGTTTTCACGGAGAGGAATCGGTAATCTGTACTTGATATTTCCTTACTCCGTCAAAGAGAGTAACTAAAACCGAGCAGTTTCAGCGATTGTCTAGAAATGCATAAAATTCTGTTGCCTAAATAAGTGATGCTTTTGCTTGATGCCCCTGTTTCTTCACTCTCGCTTTCCCAAACCAGTTTAGATATCCGGTTTGGGGCAGGAACCCGGCTTGTTATTACGAAGTTGGAACAAGTGGTATAACACATTGAAAAGCCATATTATTTCAGCTGGTTTATGGCTCTACTATTTACAGACCAGTCTGTTTATTTCTGTATATCAAACTGCAGTTGGAATTGTAAGGCCAGTGGAGTTTGCCAATGAGGCTTCTCTATGGGAAAATCATGACCTAACAGTGCAACCAGCAATTACCTATATTTATTTGTGCGGGTGAATTTATGCATCCTGTTCATCTTATTTTTCAAACTATCCTTCTCGAATAGGGTAGAAACTGAACTGAAATGTAACAAAGGCATTAGAGAAACAATATAGCATTGTAATTTTATCATACACAGACAGTTGGTGCTTAGTCCCTTTTAGTAATAATATATCCTGTGACTATACACATAAAGTGTCTCTGTTTTGGCTACCATAAAAAGAACAGCACGATATATGAGTCACTACATGACGTAGTTCTTTGCAGCGGGGTACACAGCAAGAAAATTTTGCTACAAAGCTCGTCGACATATGTAGAGGTTCCTGTAACAGCAATGCTTGGCAGAGTGAATGAGGCTTCGTCTTGGAATTTGTTGACCGAACAGGCATGCTGAATGTTTCTTCAGAAGGAAATGAAAGGTGTCAGTTGCTTAGCATAAAAACAAACATACAAGGTTTTGAAAATTACAGGGTGGCTGGAAAATTGCTATTCATGAGGTACATACGTACATAATTGGGTAAAGTGGCCAGAGTGTGATTCTGACCACAGACCATTACATAATGTGGAGATAATGAGTGGGGCTATAATTCTAAGCCTCTACATGAGTGTAAGGAGCAATTAAATGGCCACAGCGCAACATATCGGTGCGTTTGGAAGATGCCGATTTAAGAGGATTTGGTGCGTCAGGCGGATAAAGGTTAAGATACATCAGTGTGTGGTTAATTTGGTGGTGATGTGGCTGCATATATACGCAGCTACATCACCGCTAAATTAACCATACACCAATGTATATTAAATGACTGTTTTAACGACTAACTTTAGCAAGCACGAATAGTGCGCCCTCTGATGATGGTGTGACTGCACCAAAACATGTCAGAGCTGTTTTAATGTAAATTTTAATATTGTTTTTGAGACTCTTCACTTGTGCATCAGTTGGTGAATGAAAAACTGATTATGAGAATAGTAATTTGAAAATGTGTACCAAGTATTGTAATACAGCCCAGACCGTGATACCATAATGCATGTAGTGTTATAGTTCTATGTGCTGTAGTTTTATTTCATTTATATTGCTATTCAGTAATGTCTTCCCATCTGTGCTGTAGGTAGTTTTATGATAGTTTGTTACGAAGAATGTTTTATATAAATAAACAATTCATAGGACTGCATTTATTTTGTATGAAAGTTATACTCTATAATTGTTCCTTAAATCCACAACACTGGTTGTAGTGTACAGATATTTTAAGCAGTTACATGTGCAGGTACTGAATCAAGTGGTTTATAGCTCATCTTTGGGTTGGAAGAAATTCCATAAGCCATGAGGGGCATATTGAATGGAAGTAATTTTCACATTTCTATTATAATTATGGGAACAAGCTTCCTTTTTTTATTAGAACCAAAGTATTTAAATTATTGAAATGTGGCAGATTATAGAAAACTGTAATTTTTACATTGGTGCGTCTGTCAGATTAATGTGGGAAGATAAAATCTCAGGCCAACAAAGCAATTTTAATTGAATTATATAGTGGTCATGTAAACTGATGTGTTTTGTTGATGTGGTAAGACAATGATATGGCAGTGGTTTAAGTAGGTAGTTAGTTTGCCATGGTGCATTTTGAATTGTGGTTTACAAAATTTAATCTATATTCTTCTCGTTTTAATGCTCGTGAGATGCTGTGCTTTTGACTTGCATATTTCCTTAAATAGCAACGTGATACGCATCCCACGGGACTGCGCTACTAAACGCTGCGATGGTTATAAGATATATACATATGTATACAAATATGTGAATGTAACTGTGTGTCATGTTTGAGAAGTGTTCAGAAACTCTTAATGTCTGGTTATGGTGTAATTATCATTGTTTTGTGAATAAGCAAGATCTCTGTCTCATGTGAAAAGTAACCGCCGAAAAAAGAAGTCTTCAATTTTAATACATATTTCAGTTTTTCCATTCCATTTTGCATCTGAATGATACACAGGAACAGCTTTACCTTCTCCATGCCTTCATGCAGAATTGCCCCGAACCAGTGTTTGGCATGATACATTTTCCTTTCTAGATTTTTTAGTCTGAAAGTGTACCATAGTGTAACAACTCAGATATCAGGGCTATGTCTCATAACACCAGTGATGTTGCCACATTTTCAGATGTCTTCAAATAATTTTTAGGTTCTTTTCTTCATTTGTGTTTTATTTGGAAAGTTCTGCCACAAAATGCTGTAGACATTTTTTCATCTCAATACTGAGTCAGGTCAGTAGCTGTGGAATTGCAGTTTTCCATGCAAAGAAAATGTTTTGGCCATTTACCAAGATATGTGTGATACAGCTTAACAGAAGGCTGGTCTCCATAGTTACTTAGATTGTGGTCTTCGGAGTTACATCACCGTGTATCCGCATGAGTGATTATGAACATTTCTAAAATACCAACTGCATTCACTTTCCACTTGTCTTCAAGTTGGAAGCAGCATCTTCCTCTGCAAGGTTGATAACCACTCATGATACTGCATGGTGTCACATTCCAGAAGATCACAGTCTAAATGCTCATTGCTGGTGAATGTGAATGCTACATTTTCTAGTTTTACATATGAATTCAAACTTTTTTTTACATGACATTTGGTGGTGAAGCAGTGAATTTGATAACACTGTAATATGTTACTGCCTCTTAGAACAGTTGTTTTTGCATTGTAATGCAGATGCCAGCTTGTCTCACTTGTGGAATACTGTGTTCATCTATGAACTATGAAACAGGGCTGATGGGATAGATATATAGTTATGGTGAATGTAAAATGTGCTGGATTCCCGCTGTTGTGGCCATTCACAGTGCATCTTGAAGACTCGTCAATATTTGTAATTAGGAATGCTGAATAGACTGGCCTTGTGATTGACGCCAGTTGTAGTCGAAGAAATTAATCAGTATTACTTGGTTTACTGTATCAGCAGCCATGAAACATTCTTGTATGAGATGGATTTTGAGCTAAACATTATGAATATCAAGATTACTGTCTTCTGGGATATGACATACACTCTGGTAGGTAGGTAATGGTTTTCCTACCCTGAAGATGAAGGCATACCATTTCTCCTAAACGTAGGTACCTGTCTATATTTTGCATATAAATTGCGTCCATTCAGTCCCTGAATAATGAGCTATATGTTTCAGATTCGAAAGTAAAGAGTGTGCTGATGTTTACACCCACCAAGTTTACTGAGTGGCTGATACAGCAAGGTCTGGTGCGCAGCGAGCAGTACTGCACCACACATGTCATGCCTGACAATGTTACGCCCATCACACTGAAGCTTGGCATGTATTCAGATGTTAGCAAGTTCCCTTACAGTGGGGGATATGTCTGGATCAGTGAATGCTGTCCTCAGCGATTTGTGTCGGTCAGTGTTCTGGCTCTTCTGAACTAGTAGTAAAGATATTGTTGTATATTCTCTGAATGAAATCCTTGGCCCAGCTGGTGATCTAGAGCAAAGCTTCCCATGCAGAAGTAACTGACCAGTTACATTAAGTGCAGAGTTTTGTGTTTGCTTGGTTCCCCTTTAAAAGTCAGAACTTTGTGCATGTGCCCTTGTCTGAGGTTTTGAACCTGCATTAATTTTAAGCCCCCTAGAGTTACAGGCTTACCATCATCATATCTGAAGTAAATGGTGTTCACCATTGTGTGTCCTTCAGTGTCAGAAATAGGTATTCAGAGACCAGTGGGGTCAAAATATCATAGAAATGAAACTTGACCCAGAGATAATTTTGATTGTTTGATGGAAAAAAGTTAAATTGTCTTTTTGTAGGTGTTCAGTGGATCAATTTTTGAGGGGGCGCCACACCCACCAACAGTACTCCTGAAACTTATATATCACTGGGCTTGTCAAACTAATGTTCAGAATGTGGTACAATGGGTGAAAGTAGACAACTTTTATGTGAAGAACTTCTTTACTAACATGCGCAGCGTTTGCACAGCAGCAATTCATGAGAAGTATGAGAAGATGGGCGGACTCAAAAAAAGAGTAGAGGTGCGTAATGCTGTATTATTAGTCTCTCTCTTTATCATTAGAATTATTTCACTTGATATCACCATCACTTTATTTCTCTACCTCATAACATGCACTCTTGAAATCTTGCATGTATAAAATATCTCAGCAGTAAACAATGTCAAACATGAAGTTTGTGAAATGTAGTCATTGTCAAACTTTGGGGAACCTGTAGTCCATTGTGCTTTCTGTAGATTGTGTTGAAAAGGGGATTTTTTTTGTACCTCAAATTGAAGTAGGAAGGGTATTGCTGTTGGAAAATACATCATTGTGTGACCCAGACAGATTGTATGTGAGATTGCTAAAGAACTGTAAAATTTACAAAATTCTCCCCACGGTTTTATTTTTTCTGTTGGTTTGGATGGATCTGCTCTGCTATCACTCAGTTTCATGTGAATGGGAACAACTTGGTTACCAGTAGAGGAGGCCTGATCAACCTTTTATGTGGTGCAGGCAATTTTGGCAAAATTTGTCTGCATAGTGAGTGACATGAATTTCAGTAAACAAAATGTGTAAGGGCATGTATATGTTTAACTCTGACTCTGTATTATTCTATACATGTATAATAGAAATGTACCAGTAAATAAGAGGCATAAATTATTTTTAAAAAATTTAGTTTACAACATAGATTAGGGTGTTGCTATTTTAGCATAGTTTCACTCATTGAGTTTGCATCTTGTAATTTAGCAAAATAGCTTCAGTGTCCTGTTCCAGCTTTGCCAGGGAAAGGGTTAAAAGACATTTTTTTCATTTCAGATGAACAACATATGCATGAGCTACAGGTTGAAGGGGCCTGCAGTTAGTATCATGAATCAGTTTTTATCATATACCTTCTGAGAATTGTATTAAGTTACGAACCTTGAACTTGTGCATTGAATGAACATGTTGGTAGGATGTGAACTTTTTGAGTGTTTTTGCTCACATAAGTGTAGTACTGTAGTTTGTATTTAATTGGTTCAGGTAGGAGTGATTAGCCTAGGAACCACGTCACAGGATGGCAACATGCGACAAGTGAAAGTGGAAGTACTGGGTGTTATGGATCCAGAGAGTAAACTTATCAGACTCAGGGCTGTGGAGCCACTTCAGGTAATACCGTCACAGTTAATTTCAGAAGTGATGAATGAGCCATGTGTGGTCCTACCTGACCTAAGCCTATTTAAGGATTTTGTTGTTACATATGATTATGATATGGGGGCCATCAGGTTCTATCCTCACCTTATACACAGAGATTGTTATATAACCAGACTGTGTACGAAAGAGCATACGATGTTGCTGCATAGCAACTGGTAACACCACCTGCCCTGCAGTATATATTCTCACAGGGAAAGTAACCTTCTCTGTGCTAAAATGATTGTGTTGTTTGGGAAGATCTTTAAATATGTAGATCACTCAGTGCACTGAGGAAATTTTGGATACCTCTACAACTGTCTTAACCCTTAGGCTACTAATGTCATATATATATATATATGTATATATATATATACACATATATGGAGCGCATATTCTTGATGTTTCTAGATCACACACGACGACGCACCACAGTCGGTAGGACTCCTCTGGACGAGCGATCAGCTCGTCGCAGAGA
>Ga0268261_10002972_pt1 | contig 12311 bp, 6 predicted proteins | sample TergutNc150P1_FD_190353 | JGI IMG/M metagenome (GOLD analysis project Ga0268261, IMG submission 190353) | Nasutitermes corniger P1 segment gut microbial community from laboratory colony in Florida, USA - Nc150 P1 (SPAdes) (version 2) | ecosystem: Host-associated > Arthropoda: Insects > Digestive... | reverse complement strand
GGTGAGGGACTTTCGGGTCCCATAAATGCGGGGAATTTCTTGACTAGCTGCAAAGTTTACTGGTTAGCTTCTCAAGAAGGACTCTGCTCCATGGAGTAAGTAAGTAAGTATTGGAAGGAGACTCATTTAGAGGCCTAGGCGCAAATGGGAGTATCATTTTCAAACGTGTCTTAAATGTGAGAGAGCTTGAGCTGGGTTCATGTAGCTCTAGGAGTCAGTGGCGGGCTGTTGTGGATTTGGTAATGAACATTCCAGTTCCAGCCGCACGGCGTCAGATATACAAGTGAGGAAAACTAGTGATTTGCTACTGAGCAGTGTCAGTGATATACAGCCTAGCAATAACAGTGATATGCAACTGAGCAATGTCAGTGATATACAGCCGAGCAATGTCAGTGATATGCAACTGAACAATGCCGGTGATACGCAGCTGAGCAATGTCTGTGATATGCAGGATGTCCGTGAAACCGTGCCGGTATTTAAGATTTGCATGTTGCACTCTCTATAGTCATGTACCACATTGGGCCAAGGCCTTTCTTGAAAAGCGGATGGTTCATTACCTAGCCAAGAAAATCCTCGCATTTTGTGGAATCCGAAGGTTTATTACCGCGTTTACAAGTGTCCATCATTTGACCCTGTCCTAAGCCGTATGAATCCGCTCATCCTCCCATCCTATTCCTTTAACGTCCATTTTAGTACCATCTCCCAATGTACACCTGTGTTTTCCAATCGGTCTCTTTCCCAGGGGCTACCTCTCAAAACAGCGTGTGCGTGCTCCTGGTTTCCGGGCCGTGGAACATGGCCGGCCCATCCCATCCTCCTTGATTTGGCCACCCGAATGGCATTTGTTGAAAATTTGAAATCACACAGCCGCTCATTACATGAACTTTAATGTCTTTTTTTTTTTTTTTGCAATTAGGATGCGGTTTCAGACGCATTCGCGAAATTGCGAAAAGTGACTAGTACCTTTATAATGGCTGTCCGCATGGAAGAACTCGACTAACACTGGACGGATTCTCGCGAAATTTGATGTTTTAGAATTTTTCGAAAGTCTATTGAGAAAATTCAAATCTCGTTAAACTCTGACAAAAATAACGGGTATTTATATGCAGACCTATATACGTTGAATTCTTCGTATAATGACATCTCTTTTGAAGAAAGGATGTAAAATGAATCAAAACACATTTTATGTTCAGTATATTTTTGCCGAAAATCATGCCGTAGATGAGATAATGTGGACAATTATAATACAGCCAGAGAAGGCCACAGATGACAATATAATAGGGCGCATGCGCATTTTATGCTCGATAACTAAGTTAAGAATACAGACACACCCTCATAGTATTGGATATTTATTGCTTCACAATTTATTAATTCCGTGAAACACCGTAAGGCAAGACTTGCAGAAACTGAGAAAATGTGCTATGAGATATCTGTCTTTACTATCGGTTGAGCCAAACTGTACATCTAAAGAACGTCATAATAAAACGACCGTTCTTCTGTGTCTATACAGCATCTATATGTAGCGTGTAAAATTGTTAATGCAAAGCTATAGGTGGATTACTGCCACGAAGAGCCTTTCGTCTTCCAAAAGACCTCCAACACGATCCTCATCAACTGTTCAGACCAGAACAGACTGCACCTGACAAAATGAGCGGTAGTGTTTGTCACTCTAGCGACAGTGCAGGCCGTCACAGCCCTTTAGATCTACATGAGCGTAACCTGATTAGATTTGCCACTTATAAGAAAACAGCATCCTACGAAGGCTGTTCAGAAACTTCTCCGACCGGTTCAATTAAGGACAAAACCTACTATATTAACCCTTATCCTGCTAATGTAGAATATAGGGTGAGCTCCTAATAATGTCAGCAAATGGCAGATGGGATTTAACTCGGCATTTAAAGGGTTACTTTTATCGAACATATACAAATTGGAAGAACGTCGGCTGAGTTGCGCTAGCGGTTTGCCTTCCAGTTCGTCTACGAATTCAAATCGATGTCCTTTTAAACTGTCAGTTGGCGAATAAGACAAATCTGCTGAATGTACAAGAGGGTTGTAGGGCAGGGGTTTCCAAACGTTCTTGCAAAGGGCCACGATCATTATTGTGGGCTGGTTTGAGGGCGCATGCATAAAAATCAAAATAAATATTATACGTTACCTCTCAATTCATTGTGTAATTTTTAGTACAATATACATAGTATAGCAATCTGGGCCGCGGGCCACATGGAGTCTGCTATAGGGTATCTATGGATACTGACTGTTGGAGCTACTATCAGACTAACAGCGCCGTTGTCATGTTGGAGAAAGCAGCTGTACTTCCGAAAAATTCCCGTCGTTTCTTTTGCAGTGCTCCTCGTAGAGGCCGAAACAAGCGCAGACGCAATTTCACGTTCACTGTTTCAGCTCCAGAAAGATACCCGTGAGCAAGGCGCCTGCATTTAAACGGCATCGTCAAGCCATCTTCGGCCTTGCGAAGACTGCAGTTAGTTCTGACATCGCGCTCAGAGACATAAGTTTTGTAGTAATTAATTTCAAGGAATCTCGTCTGCAACACCTTGTTGCAAAAGTGTGGACAAACGTTTAGTCGGTTATCTTTTTGTTCAGGTGTGGTAAGTCGTTGTTGAACGGACCACATTCCCAGATTTTCGGTAAGAACTGTGGATCACGGAGCTACGGACATGTCTTCGCCTACAACCACATCCCTTTCCACTCTTACTCGTCAGTCTAAAGATAACAGGGCATGGACGCAGTTGATTTATACGTTAGCGACGTGAACGAGCGGCCGGAACGATGGTCACCTTCCCGCGGTTCCCTGGCACTTTTAAACGGTTTGTTTCATTAAAACGAGGTGCTACCCAAAAGTCCCCGAAATTGGAATGCCGCGCGAAAACCGGTTGTAATACAGTTGTGCGCCGCTAGGTATCGCGAGCTGTACCCTTTTATGAACCGCTCTGCCAAACGGCGTTCTGCTGTGGATAGTATGTGTTTTTTTTTTTTTGTGCATGAAATTGAAGCTCAAGGGGCGATGTTTTGACAGCATTGAAAAAATCCACACAGAATAGCAGGAAGCGATGAAGACGCTGACGCAAAATGACTTCCAGCAGTGCTTCCGATCATGGAAATCCCGCTAGGATTCCTGTATCAGTGTAGAAGGGGACTACTTCAAAAGGGATGGAGACGAATAGAAATTTCGTTAAGTGATTAAGCTATGGCAGAGGAGGTTCCGGAACTTAAGGTAGCACCTCGTATTCTCATCGCCGAATGTTACTCTAACAAATCGTAAATTACCTTAGCAATTTTGTGATAAAGTTCACCCAAAGGCGCCCTTGTGTTAACGACATTTTAAAAATGCCGTCAACTGCTTTCTTTTTAACACATTTTAATTTTCTTTATCGACAACAAAAACATGCTAGGACCGAATGGAAAACAGCAAGAGGATTCACACTGACTTCCAAGCGAGGCCAATTACGTAGCGGAGGTCATAAAGTTCAGTGACACATATTTTAATATTCCGTCCAACACAAAGCATTTCTTGTGTTGGATGGAATATTTAAATATTTGTCACTGAACCTTATAAAAACACAACGGAATGACCTCGATGAAATTAATATTAGCCACTCACGTTCCTACCATCAGTCAATACTAGACGCTACAACGTAAGGTCTTAAGATGTAATACAAACAATCACTTTAGTCAGCAATGTCTTAAAAAACTTAACACCAAAGTACGATGAAATAAAGTTACGAAAAGTTTGTCCAGCACGGTTTCCTGTAGTCTTCTAGAGTTTTCACAAATTGAAAAAAAATCTCTCAACTTACCACGCAAAAGTACGTATTAGAGATGCAATCAAATTTTCATACAACAAAGAAGATAAACTAAGCCTAGCTTATACCATAAATCTATATAAAATCTGCAAAAGAATGCAGCAGAACAAAGTATTTCACTCAAAATACCACGACTCAAACTCTACATATAGATCTAGACAGAATATAAAACATAAACAGAGGCGTCACACAAGCGTCATCGGCGAGACTGCCATTGCTTCTTCCAATTGAAAAACTGTTTTCTTAAATACGTAGTTGTTTAGGACGGGATATTAAAACATTTCTTACTGAACCTTCTAGAAACACAATGGATATACCTCGATAAAATTAGTAGGAGGTCACATGTTATAAAGGTATTGCGCGCCATCCGAATAGGGTTACTTGTCGAACAGCGTCTCTGATTGCCGAAGGACTCTAAACAACACCCACACTGCTTCGAAACAATCATTATGTCAGCCCAGACTTCCTGATAAAAACCCCAGGGAATTTACGGAAATAACCATTCTATATTTTCCATCAAGTAAAAATGTGCTTTCGGTTATGCGCGCAACTCGACCGTAACCCGCCTCACATTTATCAGAATGGTGACTTATATCGAACTAAGTGCATCAGAAGACAAGGAAAAACGCAAACTATTTGTCCAGCATGGTTTCCTATAGTCTTCTACAGCTTTCGCAAATTGAAAAACCGGAGCAGACGCGCCAGAAATATTAGGTTGTGTGTAATTTCCAATGTTGTTCTTTGCACTGTAGACTGAAGGTCACTTCTAACACCACATGTTGAAGGCGCACTCTCAACGCAGTGCTGCAAATCACGGACACTAATTCTCAACATCACAGATATATGTTGCTTTTCACACATTCTATGCTGACAAAACACGTGCAGTAGACATATGTTTGCTGAGGTGCCCCCGTGGGCCGCACAAAGAGCGGCAATTCACGGCCCCAGAGAGTACACAAGCTGAGAATGGCCTGGCCACTTGCTGCGGCCTTCTGTCGAACACGTCGTTAGGCCTACCGACCTTTTGCTGAAGAGCCCCCGGTTTTACCTTGGAACATTCCACATGACATTTGTGGTGGACAGAGTGGCTTTGGGACAGGTTTGTCTCAGAGTGCTTCGGCTTTGTCTTTTCAGTATCATTCCACCATTCTCGACACTAACCTTATCAGAACAAGCAAGGAAACCCATGGAGCCTTTCAACAAAGGAATTCAATTTTGGATATTGGTGAGCATGTGAAGTACTGTAGTCCTCTGGTACGATCCAGTCACCTACCTTTGGCGTTGCTTTCCTCTGCAGCTGCATTCTTCTTGGCTAGCGCTAAGAGATCTCTAATGGAAGATGAATCAGCCACAGAATTCATCCTCGCTTCGTTTGGCCTTGCTTTGTCGAGACCCAAAGCCTTCTGGATTAAACTTGTTCGTTCCTGGAAAGAGAAGGTTAAAGTCAAGAGAGACGAACAAAGCTACAGATCAAACGTATTCGATTTTCTCCATTTTTCGCTCTGGCGTGTTTCGTTTACACTGTTGGTCGTGGCTACTTTGTTAGACGGTTATCAACCTGGGATTGAAGCGTGGCGGCATCACTCGTTCAGCGACAAGTGTCGGTCCGTTTCAAAAAACAGTTGTAGCCGAACATAAGTAGCCTGTTGGACGCTTTTCCACGTCCACTGACACCATTCAGGAAGCCCAAGTCTGTCAGTTCTACGCAACACATCATTTGTCTAGATGGAGTTGTTTGCCGTCGGTTATAAGGTCGTAGTTTTTAAATCCAGAATTACAAATTTGAATATCATTACAGTTCCTTCCGTTATGTGTGTGTCTAGTTGTTAAAACCACAGTTGCACAACTTTTTAAACGCCTTTGGAAATCTTCAGTCGTATAAATGTATGTTTAAAAGAGGAGAAGTTAAAAACACTTATAAAAGTTCTAGAAACAGGATGTTGAAAATTAAGCGCATGTGGAAATATGGATGAGATGTCGTCTGTTTTAATAGCATCTTGTGTGTGTGTTTGTGGAGATCATGCACCATTTCAAACTGGGTGCAGTCCGGCAATTTTGCGTTTTTATTGTTTCACGTGTATGTTGGGTATGCTGGCTGAGGTATACACAGTGAAGTGCACAAGGGTTAGTTAATAAATGGTAATGCACGGTACGTACGTTAGCGTAACTTGTACTTATTTGAGACAGCGTGTGATCAGCTCAGGGCGTTTTGAGGGACCGTAGACAATATTATAAAATTAGTGCACAAAACTAAAACGGACACGCGGATGAATGTTTTTCAAAACCTTTGTGTTTGTAGAGAAAAGAAGAAAAGCAATGTGCAGGCTGTCGTAACGCACTGATCGATGTACTCACAGAACAACGGCTCTGACTGCACCACAGCCTGAGCTGACAGGCGTGTTCCAATTCAGACGTCAAACAGTCGGCTGACGAGCGGGCAGGCCGGTGCTGGTGCACCAACAACCGTGCGTGCAAGTGGCTGCTTCTCTAAGCTTTCGACTCTCTAAATTAATTTGCAGACAATAGTTATCCACATTATTTTAAACCCTTCCCCTAACACTTTTGCCATTTACAAACAGCAACAAACCTAGAATACTAGAGACCTTGAAAAACCTCATCTTGGAGGCAAGATTGAGAGGATCCCGGACTAATGACGCCTTGTTTCAACTAAGCGTAAGCTACAGTCCTGTTATCTGTTTCGCGGTTTCTTTCATGTCAATACATTCGACCTTGTAGCAATCTGATGTGCCTAATTATACCGTTAATTAGCAAGCTGTAATTAAACATGCCAAGAAGAAGGAAATATCGGCATAGAAGCTCATCTTATGTAGTAGGTGCTACATCATAAAGCATAAGAGAATTTTAATATATTAATTTTATTATATTTAATTTTGCCTTAACCTTTGCCAGAATAAACTAAAGAATTGTAAGACTGTCCTAATCGGATCTTAGTCCATATTTCAAACACTAATATTACTTTGTAAAAGCCATTAATATTTTCCTCTGTTACACATTTTGGTAGCTGTGCCAGAAGATGGCTTTAAATAAAATCGGAAAACGTGGCGCATTTTAGACTTGTAGGGTGTTGTAATTGACGGTGTAGCGCCGTATTTATTGCGTTTACTCAGACACGTCGCGATGTCTTATATTAAGGTTCATATTAAATTTAGACCCCGTCAACTGCTGTCGAAGATGTGACATGCTGACATAGCAATTTGCTGTAAAGCAGGAGACAATTTTATGGAACTTGTGACAGAAGGACGCATAACACTGTGTTACAGTGTTCCGCGCAGACCCTGCAGTTTTGGATTATCTACCTTTTATGGCTAATACGCCGGCTTTACAGTAAGTCACGATCTGCAAACTGGCAAGGAATAAATTTGATATTATCCAGTATGGTTCTACTATACAACACACATAAATACGTTTGATGTCTGTGTTTATAGCCCAACGAATTTTTCACCTAGCTTCTAGATGAAAGAGACTCTTCAGCTTAAGGCTCCGACCACTTTCCCAACTGCGTAAGAGCCCGAAGAACCCACTGACTAGCAGGCTAGTTGCTTCTTCGAGAAGAAAAAAGCTTGGCCCTCCGGCAATCGACTGCTATCACGCAGCCCCTGGGCATGAACCACAAATATGTGTTCAGATATAATAGCGGATTTGTTTACATCCTCCTTCGCAGTGCGTATGACGTTTTCTCCCCAACCCACAAAACATCTGCGATTTAACACAAATGTGTGCTCCAGTTTTAGCCACAATTACTGAAGATACAGTTGCTCTGACCTTTTAGTGTTACGACTGTACAGTCAAAGCACATAATTTGTTGTGTCATGACCAGGCTTCACACGTTTATTGCTGTCAGTAACACAAATCAAGAGCTTATTCTGTACTGCCTTCATAAAATTGTGGCACTGAAATGTTAAAGTAAGCGACAAGTATAAAACGTTTTGCTTCCAGAAATTCTCCGTGGGAGGACCTGTGAATAGACCAAGCGAAAAGCTCCTCTGTTTGCTTCTAATTATTTGGCAGACATTAACTACAGTCCGATAGATTCACAAGTGTGCTTTTAGCACTGGAAATACCCTTTTAACAGTTAAAAGTTCCAAATTACTCTTGCGCCCCAGAAGCGAAGGTTTCAATCCGGAGGTGAGTGCTGCCCTTGCATGGATCGCGCACCGCTACAATCAGTAACGACTAGACGGTAACTGGGCCTTGAACCAAACAACAAATTTTAGGAATAACTCATGTCGCCCACCGGCTTTAAAACACTTTATACGATCAACTGCACAAATGGTCTAGACCGGCTGTGGGTTTTCCGTGGGGAGTGGGGGGAGGGGCAGGGACATAAATTTTATCACTCACTTCTACGTAGTACCGAGAAAAAGAATGAGTGGAGCTATACCTTCGCACCTCTATACGCCTTTATGGCACGGATAATGATAATACCTTGTATGACGAGGTATGAATTATTATAAACTAATACTTATGCAGTTTATTTACGAAATGCGGTGCATATTCTCCGCCAGTAGACTGTACACATTACATGCTGTCTGCCTTAAAACTGGCTTAAGTAGGTTTTAGCTTGAATCATCTGTTTAACGTCATAGTATTGGTTTCGACTTCCCTGGCGTTCTTAATTACATATCTGTATGGATATTACCACCATTTTTTTTGTGGCACACCAGCCCTACTCGGGCCTAGGCCGTCTCATTCCTGAGGTTTCTAGATCACGCACAGACACACACCAGTCGGTAGGACTCTTCTGGACGAGTGATCAGCCCAACGCAAACCTCTAGCTGACAAAACACAACACTCACAAGAGACATAAATCAATGCCTCCGACGGAATTCGCACCCGCAATCCCAGATAGCGAGTGACCTTAGACGACGCGGCCTTTGGAATCGGCCACTACCACGATTTGTAGCACATTCGTTGTTACCTCTCGCTGACACTCTGTATATACAGGCATGTAAGTGAGTCGGTTGCACTGGGACAGGCTTTTTCCGTGTCTTTCAGTACTACCGTATTAGTGTCATTGCACTAATGCTCCATAATCTTCATCTTCATACCGTTATTATAGGAAATAAGGGCAACCTAAATGTTCTTGTGGATTTGGGGGGGTGGTGGCTGTATGGAACAAGAAGCTACTAGCACACAGATTGTCCAGTAGGAAACATGGTTATAGCAGGAGCCCGCCCAACTTTCCACCTGAAGGTGGAAGCACATGCCGGTTCCGAAACGTCTTGTGTTTTGAATTCGAGACGCGGACGAAATGCAGGAAACGCACAGTCGCTTATTAGAATGGTTTGTAAACCTGCGGCTCACGACACCTATTCAAGTGGCTTCACTATGATCTCAGCAACTCGCGAGGAAGGATTCGCTTGTCTGTTGTTCATCCCTACTCCTAAATGTTTGTACCTCAACACGTGGTAAGCGGGAAAGCGGGCTCGACATTTCTTCGAAATTTGAGTTGTCCTCTATTTTTGTGCTGTCGCTCAGCCATCAGCGAGATATTTATATTGTGCTTATTATAGAACTAAATGTAACCCTCTTTTGAAACTTCTTGCCGCCGACAGCAGTTGTCACGGTTTGTGCAGTATGCACTTTAAGGCAAATTAATTTACTGCATGTTTAAATAAACGAGCTGGCGTCGACATAATGGCTAGCTTGCGGGGTGGGACCGCTCGAACTGGAATCCTGGCAGAGACATGAAATTTTTCTGTTCAGAAAACGAAACGTCCAGTCCGGCACTGGGACTCATCCAACCTCCTAAACGGGTATCGCAATCTTATTTCCATGGGTACATCGATCGGAGCATGAACCTGACAACTCACCTCCGCCTAGCGCTGAGGTTAAGCTGAGTGGAGCTAAAATTCCACTTTCTCTTGTACACCTTCATGCCGTAGACATGTTCAGTGTTACCTTTACTTTTGACTTTCTTTAGAAATGCCACAAATCCTAGTCAGACACAGATGCCATACAATGCAAGGTTCACACCTGCTTTTCTTCGACGCGTAAGCCGGTTGCCCTTTTCCAGTACTACCTGCTTTCCACTGCATTTAATTAAATAAAACTGGACTAAAATAGACAAGGAACGCAGTATATAAGGCCTTCATCGAAGAAATGGGATTTGAATTTGAAGTTTTAAAGGAAACTTGACCAGACAGATGGGAAATTTTGTGTTTAGTTCGTAGCGAAATTACTGCTGGCGTCATAATTCATATCTTCGGCGTGTGACGCCGTGTCGGTGGATGTGGGTTTGCCCGACTTGTCTTCATCTTCCGGTCAGGGAGTCCAAGAAGAAGAGCCGCTGCTTGGCCTTGAAGGTGAAGGTACCTTGATCCTTCGAAACGTCGGAAGCAGTTCATCTAATGACAGCGTCGCATCCCAGAAGACTCGAATCTTCAGCAACACCGCTGTGAGAACCTCCAAAGTCGTTATGGCTCTATGGATGGAACATAACTTTGTAACTCATCAGCAGCTGCGACAAGAAGGAGAGTACAAAACTTTTGCTGTGCTCTCAGAAGAGAAAACTCGCCGATTGGAAAGGGAAGCTTGAGTCACAAAATATAAGAATAGCTAAAAAAAATCCGATTGTTTTAAAATGGGAAATTCGCAAAAAAATTATTTGCAATACTTGCAAAAAGCTTTGTGAAAAAAAAAATAGGCTTGAACCATTGAAAGCCAATAATATTCAGTTGCATACACACACTCTTTCTCTCTCACACGCGCGTGCACACACACACAAACACACACACATACATGCTGCTTATTTCCTGCCTCACAGAGAAAACGACATATCACCATTTAGTAGACGATGAGAACCATACGAAACCCATCAACAAAACACTCTGGAAAGAACTCAAGGAATCTAAATGCTAAAACGGGCGGCAAATGTAATAACTATGGAATATGAAGTCTAAACATGACAAGTTTATCTCTTACATTAAAGACGCGAGTACTTGAAGGTATTGGCAGTGATTTAATACAGTCTGATACAAAGCAAGATAATCTGAAGTTTCCTGTTAGCACCGGATCATAGGAATGACCCAAGAGATAGTGCTGCTCTCTAAAACTACTCGTACAATAACTCGACGTCGTCACTGTGCTTCAATATCTCCATACACGGGGCGATAATAAAAGAAGTGCTTTCTTATATCCCAGCAGATTCATTGAACATTTACTGTCAAAATCTAAGTGTCTACAGGATTAAAATATTAATTTACTCTGAAATCCCTTTACGATCTTCCATCCAACTACTTCATAAGTTCACCAATAAGGTTTACTCAAGTCGTTAACGTTTTTACCAGTTGCAGATGAATCCCAGTTACAATGTTGGATAATGGCTGCTGGTCCCCTGACTGGCAATAACTTGTGTCAGCATTTCGAAGCTGTAAAGCCGGACTACCACGGTTACTATAACGATTAGGCCACGAAATGGACGATCCGGGGTTCAGTTCCGTCATGGGAAAGATTTATGTCTTCACTACAGGTTGCATACCGATCGTGGGACCCAGCGAGCGTTCCTTCCCTGGGTGTAAAGCACCGACGGCTTGAAGGTGATGACGCACTGCCCAACATGAAATGAGTGCCTCTGTACCTGGGCTGTCCCTGCATGTCTTCATGCCCCGTACAAGTACAGTTGCTTGTCACCTCCATTTCTAAGCTAACAGCAGATCAGCTATAAGTTCCGTCTCTGTTGCGGAATTCTGGTATTCGCTTTGAGCGAGGATATGATTTCTCCATGTCACTCGGTCTGACGATAAAAGGATAATCCATTTCATGTTTTAGGGTACATTTACACTACTTTAAGGTCCTTTTTTCGACCTTAAATAACGTTTGAATGCACACCGCCATGTCTGAGACTTTCAAAGTACAGTTACTACTATCAGCTTGAACAATAATGAGTTGCAGTTTGTTCTATGTAAAGTAAGAACTGGTCTTTAAGTGTAATTTACGTGCCCTTAGTGTTTCGCAGGGCTAATACAAATTTAAAAAAACGGTAAGTCTGGGAGCAGTGAGCACTGAACCTTAAAGAGAGCTTGTTTAAAAGTCGGAGTCTCCTTGAACCGCTGCAGGAATATTGTCTGGGCTGTAATGCTGCATACTTCCTTACGTGACTGTAAAGGGAGCGATTGACGTGAATGTCTGATTATTGTCACTACTCCAACCAGTGCCGTGGAGGCACTTATTTGCCTCCCCCCACTGGAGTTAGTGGTGCAGAGGGAGGCAAGGTCAACTGCGCATCGTCTCTGGAGTTTGCGGTGTTGGTTCTACGTATACCCCAATAGAGGACATAGTATTATCTTGATGCGGCCTCAACAATCGGATCCCTTTTTTACTATGGGAGTTGATGTAATGAGGCCAGCATTCAATTTCGAAGCCAAATATAGGGTTAATATGCTTACCAGGGAAGACTGGACCAAAGGAACTGGCGCTTCTCCTGTAGTCAAGGGGCTCATCTGGTTCACAGATGGGGTCCAGGATGAA
>Ga0268261_10002971_pt1 | contig 12317 bp, 11 predicted proteins | sample TergutNc150P1_FD_190353 | JGI IMG/M metagenome (GOLD analysis project Ga0268261, IMG submission 190353) | Nasutitermes corniger P1 segment gut microbial community from laboratory colony in Florida, USA - Nc150 P1 (SPAdes) (version 2) | ecosystem: Host-associated > Arthropoda: Insects >... | reverse complement strand
GGGGGAGTTTTCCAAGTTAAAAATGATATCATGTCTGTTGAAGACACTGGATGTTCATCCAGCCCACTGATGAAGAACACAGTTGACAATGTTGATCAAGTAAAGAAACTCTTATTGCAAACAAAAAAAACACTACTCATAAAGTTGTGAACATGTTGGGAATATATGTTGGTGAGTCTAGAACATTTTGAATGACAATCTGAACATGCGCTATATTGCTGCCAAATTTGCAGCCTGTCTGTTATGAGGAACAGCAGGACAATTGTACACCTTCCACAACTCCCTCTCATCAGGTTTAGCACCCTGTTCCTGCTTTCTTGTCCGAAAACAACATGGTGTTAGAGGGAAGGAGATTTAATGATATAAGTGTGATGCAAGCAAAATCTTGGGAGGCACTTGTCAATATTTAGACTGTCTACTTCAAAAAGCCTCCAACAGCGGGGCAGTCACAAGGTTTGTTGCATAGTCCCAAGGACACTACTATGAATGGGACAATATTAATTAAATGGTGTTATTGGTATATAAAAATACATTCTGGAAAATATTTGATTGCACCATATTAACAAATTTTCAATCATTATAATAAGTAGAGGTTTTTGTTGTGGAATTGTGCACAATGATCCTACTAAGTAGCTCATCATTATATATGCCAAGAAGCAAGCATATATGAAGCTTACCATCTTCTGTCACTTCCTGGAACATGCTCTGATCTTTATATGAGAACCTCATATCTCAAATGAATGCAAGGTTGTATTCTTCAGAACGTGTGCATGAGTGAATGAAAATGTGTTGTGAATGAAGGTTTATGTACAAGAGTAAATAAAGAAGTGCAGGAAGTTTTTGTTTTATTAAATCAAGGGAAAAGACAAAAAATGTTTAGGTAAATATCTAAATACTGTTGTTCAACACAGTCCTCTTGATTCTCCAGACGTTTGTGACATTCCATGACCTTCATAATGCCATCTAAACAAAGCAATTTTGTTGTTCATCCAGCCTCTTTTCCCATGATTCATCATCATTTAAAAATCAACAAAACTTTTATTTTATTTTATTTTATTTATTTATTTATTTTTAATTCTTAAATGAGAGCATTAGTGTGACCAACATTGTTACTGTTTCTGGTGTTGCTGAATGGCCCGAATGATTGTCATGTGTTGCCACTTCTGAAACTATCCACACATTCGTACACCTTTCTTTGACTAAAATGCTTTTTTTCCATATTTTTCTAATTTTCTGCAAATCTGAGAGGGTTTCATCCCTTCTGAACAGAGAATCTGATTACAACACGTTGTTCACTAACACTTCAATCAGAAAGTGGAACCAACATAACTACAACTTCAGTGTACAATTGACATAGTGCAGGCCACTGGCATGATGTCTAAAACTTGCCAAACAATATAGTAAGTATGATCACTTTGGGAGTGTGTTCTGATGTGTCCCTGTTGCACACAGTTGTCATTACTTTTATATTTACTTTCATACATTTCAATGGTGCCTAATGGAGCCGTTGTTATTAGTGTAGTTGTAAACATGTTGTTCAGGTTATTTTAAAGTTGTTAATTTGATGCATTGGACTAAATATTTTGATATGCTTGATGTAGTGTGATTCTCCAGCATATTGTATTATGTTATTCATATATTCTTATAAAGATTATTTATATGGACGAATTGCTTGTCAGCAATACAGTATTATGTTTTTATGGCAGATGAAATTGGGAAGAATACATGATCATTTTGAAATTTTGTATGATGATGATGAAGATGATGATGACAGTGAACATGGTGATATTCATAATGATGATGTTGGTGGTGAAGACGAGCACAGATTTTTAAATGCTGACAAAAAGGGGTTCATCTTTAGTGCTGTTCAACATTCTGATGACGACACCTACAAATGTGAAGCTAAAAAACAAAACCAACAAGAAGTTATGTATTTCTATATGCATGTGGGTAAGTAAACAGAAATCTGTTTCCTGTACTGCAGCAGTATGTCACTTTAGCTCTTCTCTGTTCTCACACCCAGTAGTGAACTTCAGTGTCTGTGCTTTCAATATTAGTGTAGCGTAATAAAATTACGTACATCTTTGATAGTTGTGATGTGTTAAGTGTACCAGAATAAGAAGAGCTAAGTTATATATATATATATATATATATATATATATATATAAGAATTAGTGTTACTCGTGGCTTTATACTTTGTACACTTTGTTCTCAAGATTTCTTTGTCCCTTCCGGATTATATTTTGGGTAATACCATGTTCATGAACCACCTCTTTCCCTTGAAAAACTGCTGTAGTGATGCTTTAATCTGTAGTAGATAAGTCTTAATTGTACGGTTTTTATTTCCCAACCTTGGTGTTTGAGATGCATTTAAAGTATAAATTGTAGCATTTCAGAAAATAAATTTTACATACTATTCTCTTAAATCTATAGTGTTGAACTAAAAGCTATATTTTTAAGAATGAATTCATTTACTGATTTACAGACTTTTGTCACAGTATATTTGTGTTGGTGTTTCTTTTAATTGTTTTAATCTTTTTAACATTTCACTTTAGTATAAGAACATGATAGTATATGCAGGTTTTAAAAATGCAATAGAGATTTATTGACAACTGCATATGGAAGTTACTAGAATTCTGTTACAATTATGAGCACCACCTTACCCCTGCATGCTCCTGTCCACTAAGAACAGATCCACATTGTAATCTGAGAGAGTCTGCTCTCATTTGTGGCATAGCTCAGGTGGTAGTCACCTGTGGGATTTGTTGTGGAAAAAGCTGTGTTGGGACAGGTTTTTCTTTCAGTATTTTGATTTTTTTTCTGTCATTATTCCACCAGTTCTCCATACTCCTTTGTTCATTCCTGATGCTATATTATCTGACCACTTGACTGCATTGTTCACTAAACTAAAATATTTATAAAATTATCTGCTTTGATAAGAATGGCAGTAAAGTGGGTTGTTTTAGAGGCTGTGTTTTGGATTGACATTCCATTTCAGTTGTACCTACTAAGACATGCACTCTGAATTCTTGCCTCAGCTCTGGCACCTTACATGAGAGCCTGGGTCTTGGCTTCTTGTAGAATGAATTTGAAGATGACAGCTGAGCAAATACAGTATTTGTAAAAACCAATCAATATATTAGTCAAATGCAACTTATATTTTGTCATAGAATCAACTGTTCTATGTTTCGGCTTTTGAAACTAAGCTACCCTCAGGCTGTACATTATACTTTTCTGTAATTGACAATATTGTTACTTGAAAACAAATCGGAGGCGGGATTGCCATAGCAAAAGCAGCATTCAGCAAGAAGAAGGCTTTTTTCACCAGCAAATCAGACTTAAATTTAAGGAAGAAACTGGTAAAGTGCTACATTTGGAGCATAGCTTTGTATGGTGCTGAAACTGGGACACTTCAGGAAGGAGATCAGAAATACCTGGAAAGTTATGAAATGTGATGCTGGAGAAGGATGGAGAAGATGCCTTCTAAAATACGTTATTGAAGGAAAGATAGAGGGAAGGGTATAAGTGATGGGAAGATGAGGTACAAGGCAAGGCAGCTACTGGATGACTTTAAGGAAAAGAAAGGATACTGGAACTTGAAAGAGGATGCACTAGGTCACTCTCTATGCAGAACTCACTTTGGAAGAGACTATGGACTTGTCATAAGACAGACTACGGAATGAATGAAACTAAGGAAGGTGGGACAAAACTGAATTGAGAAAAATGGTGTGACAGAAGAGTACTTTGTTCCAGCCTATCACAGGGTGTTCAAGAAGGGCTAAACAATGCATCAGACAAATGGGTGTGCATGACAATACAGATGAATGTTCTAATGAACCTGAGATGACTCTCCTCCTCTATGCACCCATAGGTGTGTTGAAGTGCAGACAGTTGCAGGAGGGACAAAGAGTAATATCCATTGGTTCATTAGTGATATATCTGGCAAAAGACCTGATGTTAATATCAACTCCACACCATAGTTTCACACTCTAGTTTGAAACTATTATTACTTTGTTGGTGGAAGTGACCATATAGTACTAGCAACTGTCATTGAACTCCTTTCTTAGTCATTAATATTCCAATTGGACATAACATGTTGGGCAGCGTGAAAGATTATTGGTAAGTGACTTAACAGTTGGTTACACGTCTCTGTAGTGAGACTGTGAGACATAAGTCATCACAGATGACTTCTTGCTCTTTGATTTCCCCCACTTTTAAAATGATGACAATACTACTGGCAGTAATGACAGTACCTATGACAGACTCCAGAAACTGTGAGTGCTGCATCAAAAGGTCTTAGGGGGGTTTCATATTACATACATTACATTGACATATTGTAGACCTTAAATGGCTTGTATTGTCTTCTCCTTATCTGAAACTTCGTATGTGGGTCAAGCATATGCACATATAATGTTGCCACAGACCACTGAAACAAAATGTCGGTCAGTGTTGATTTATTTCACCAGCATGATGTGATTGAACCATTCAGCTGCAGATATTGTGGAGCAACTCCATTATGTGTGTGTGTGTGTGTGTGTGTGTGTGTGTGTGGGTGTCTCCAGGAGTGCCAGTAGTGTGTGGCATTAGGTGAAACACTTGAAACATGGCAACATGGATGTTGCCAATGCATCTCATATTGGTTGTACAAGAACTGTCAGCATGGAATGAAGCTAGCAGAATGTTTATGCTCTTATTAAAGGTGACTGGCAAATCATAGAGATGTTACATCACAGCCTGGAATTGGATGCAGTGTCATGCAGGAAGTAATGTCATCTTTGGTCATACTGGGAAGTTTGTTACCATTGTGCTCTTTACTGTCAGTCAGTCAGACAGACAGACACAAAAGAACATGTGCTGGTGTGGTATTACAGCTCCTTGAATGACATGTTGCCAAGGGTGATGATGTCCTTCTGACAGGTGGGACTGGTGATAAAACCTGGTTCCACCATCAACCATGAAACTAAGAATTTTTTTGGTTTTTATCTAAATCACCATACCACAGCATCCCACAAATGATTGTCTGATGCAATAGTGTGGTCTTTGAATGCTTTATTTAATGGTTCAAATATATAAACATTACATGCTGTAAGTTTAGGTTTTATAGAAGATGTTGAATCACCTCCCATTATGTCACATTTGGTTGGTCCTGAACTCTGGCCCACATGGTGGTGGTGGGCTGTTTCATACAGCAGTGTGATGCTGTCAGTGAGTTCGCCCTGATATTTGTTCTTGATCTTGGTATGGAGTGTTTGAAGCATTTGAGAGTAATGATTCTATTTATTGTGTTGTTACATGATATGAAGTCCAGAAGTTGGGTTCTCTTAATGTCCGCACGGTCTTGTTTGGGCAGATTTTCCACCTGATACAACATCTTGAAGCTGCACTGTAATGTCCTCTGTACTAGGTATTCACTCAGTCAAATGTACTGTTCTACATGGGTGTCTGCCAGTCAAATGCACACATTCACTGTCACAGCAGTACTACAAATGGGTGTCAATTGTACATACTTCAGGGAGTGTCAGTTTAATGGCTAAGTCTGTAGCTTACTGTAAATTCTGGCTACTCAGTAGAGCTACAGTCATCAGTATAACAAAATTACATCTGGACTGGAAAAGGCATTTTGTGTGTTAGCTGTTTGTGAAACAAAATCTGTCACGACAGCACTGACTGCTGCAGCATACGTGGGGGAGGGATCCACCAAAAAATCTTTAGGTCCTGGTTAATAAAAATGTTTTGTGAATGACTCGCTGAGTAAATAAAGGACATGCATTGACCCTTTATAATGGCCCCTATGAAGTTTTTTCTCTGGGGGTTTTTTTAGGTATGTTATCCATGTTTGTCTGTTGCTGATGACACTGAAAGAAGTCAATAAATGAGGCATAGAGACTGAACAAAAATAAACTACAGTTATTCTGCAAAAAGTATGGCAGAAAATTAAATATTGCCTTCAGCCACTTTTGGCACTCACAACGCTTAATTTAATTTTTATTGTATTTAATGGGTTGATATTTCAGACAGTGTACATTTCCTAACCATAACTTGAACATGTTTTTGGATAACAGAAGATTATAACCATAAAGATGAGCTGTAGAGAAAGCATTTTAATGCTTAATGTGATTGTTTCTATTAATAACATGTGTAGTAGGTTTAAATTAAAAAAAAAAAAGTGTTGTAATGATTTTTTTTCCCTCCCCAGATGAGACTCAAATTATGCGTGGGGCCATGGAGCGCTATATAACTGTTTACATAGGTGAAAACTTGGTGTTACCATGTAAACCCTTCAACCGAAATGTGACTTTGAAATTGTATCATACTTCTGCCAGAGAGGTGGGTAGTGTTCACTTGTTTGCTAACCCATATCAGCAGAATTCATGCTTTGCCTTAACATGAAGCATAGCTGGTTAGTCTTGTGTGGAAAAAGTTGGTGTTGTGAAAAATGTAAAGATGTTGTGTGACTCGTCAGGCATATGTTCAGGGATTGATGCAGAATTACTTGCTCATTATTATTTTAAAACTGTTGTATGATCATGTCATGGTTTTCAGATCACAATTGGGTTTGGTATTTAACAGTTGTATGCATGTGTGATATCTGTGTCATTTGTAGATACATGTATCATGAGTTGTATATCAGGTTACATTGTGTGGATGTAACACACACTTTCATTGGGGTATTACATACGTAAGTTTTTTTCCCCCCCTAATTACTGGCTTCTGTGAAAAGTATTACATGAGATGTAATGTGGGTGTTACATGTTTTCTTTGCCTATTTTATGGTTAGCTAGACTTCTTGATAAACTTACCAGATTTTCATGTTTAGCCAATTTATTAATTCTGTACCATTCTAATTCAGCATGGTTGTAATCCTCCTGCGTGATAACCGCTTGTTGTGATATTAATTGCTTGTTTTTTAATGACAAAATGTTGCACTGGATACGTTGTTTACTGCTGCTGTCTGAAGTACATGGATGTTATTTTACACTTTCCCACACATTGCTGCTGACATGGAGCATTTTGGAGGCAGGTTCTGCAGTTATCACCAGTATTCCAATTTAGCATGAGTCAGGATTTATGTGTTTTAGTTTAATGCATTGCAGTTATTGTTACATTTTGTACTGAAGGCTTAAAGACATAGAACTTCTAACAAAAAAAAAATGTATTGTATGTTGAAGTTTTGTTGCTGAAATTTAAGACACTACATTCTGTTATTGGAAGGACAGTTGTTAGCTTCACAGTAGTGACTTTGCACAAGTGATGAAGGGAGGGTGGAATGGATGGAGAGAGTTGCTTACTCTGTCAACCACTCAGTCAGAAGTGACTGAACTTTAGTATTTATTTTTAATTAGTCTAGCTTCTGCATCTGTGTAATCTTATTGTAAAGTGAAGAATGCTAGTATTGCTGCTGAAAGTAGGCATCTATCCATCCATTTATCCATCCGTACTTATTAAGAGTTGGATGAAAAGAATTGTGTACCTTGGATATGATCATTTATACATCTTATACTTTCTTCTGAAACAGATTTCTGTGGGACCTGGTCCATATTCCCACAGAACAGTGGTGTATGACCATAACATGGGGTTCACATTGACAGAGGTCAGTACATCAGATGCTGGCTCGTACAGATGTGATGCCTCTTTGAAGAAGAATACTGAATCTGCCTACTTCTATGTTCATGTCAGTAAGTAACAAAGCTGCTTTTCCTGGCACTTTAGTACAGTCTGTAGGAATGCTTGCATACAAAATTACGGGGTCTTCTTGAAACATGTGTTGGTTTGTTGGTTATTTATTTATGCCATATGAGCTGTCTGCACTAATTGTGGTACATGAGTTGAGAGGAGGCTGATTACCATGGCTGAAGCAGTTAGTTCCCAGCCTCTCACTATGGAAGCACAGGTTCACTCCCAGGCCAGCCAGAATGGGATTTGTGGTGGACAAAGTGGCAGTGGGACAGGTTTTTTCCCTGTGAGCATGATTTTGTCAGTGCTCTATACTCATATTTCTTCTCAGCATTTGACAGCACTGGTATATGAAACGTTTATTCATGATGAGAATGATTATTAATGGTGAACCCACACATCGTTTTGATTTTGGGGATCCCACCTATGATCACTTCTCATATATATAATGTATTTTCTTCTCTTAATATTTCAAAATTCTAACAAAACACTGGAAGGACTTTCTGTGTGTGTGTGTGTGTGTGTGTGTGTGTGTGTGTGTGTGTGTATGTTACATGAAAAAGTAAAACTATAGTATTTTGATAAATGTAGAACATTTCATGACTTAACCACATAATGCACTTTGTTCTGGTTGACAGATGGGTGTAACTTAAGTGCTGCATATTAACCTTGTGATGAATACTGAAATACATTTGTATGCATATGATGGAGGCTGGAAGAGTGCGTGTAATTTTTCTTTCAGCTTGAAATGTTTAAAAACAGTTGCAGTATGGTTGAAAAGTAGAATCCCCACCCCCAATATGTGAGCAGAGACCTGAACCATGTCAATTCAGGTCTCCATCTGTAAGAAAGGTTAATGTTTCTTTTCTGTTTATTGGTATTAGGAGTAGCATTCCTATCCTTGAATTGCATATTAATTTTTTGCATATATAAATTTGTCATATGAAGTAAAAGTAGCAGATATGTCAATCACAAGAAGAAGAAGAAAGACATTTATTTTTAGTTGTATTAAATGTATTTGGGCACTGTCAATCCAGATTCATTCTTTTGAATTTTGATGTAAATAGTGTGTAACATATTAACACTTACTATGTGATGAGATTCAGAATCGGATACAAATATTTACTTTTCTACTAATGTGTTAACAGTATGTATAATATGATATTTTGGAATTAATATTTTTATTGTTAACTGGTAAGTAACTTCCGTAAGACAAAAAAAAACATGTTAAATATTGCTACATCATTGATTGATTAGCATTTGGGTTCAAGCCCTAATGATCCCGATGCACCTAGGCCTTATATAACGGGCCCTTTGTACCCCATAATCTTTTATCAACTCAGTGGAGCCCTGTTCCCTGCTAAAGTTCCAGATGGCCCCCAGACTTAACTTTTAATGTCCTCTGGGTCCACAGAAGAGGAACCCAGATATGCTTTCTCTTTTTTTCTAAAAAATCCCAGTAAATGAACCCTTCTATGTTCCCTTTTACAGGGCCTCTATGGGGAGAGCTGCCCACTTACAAGGTCTTTTTCACATATCTCTCAAATTCCTTATAAAAATTCACCAAAATAAAGAGATTTTTCCCTTCACTCAAAGAGCCTAGGAAAGGAGCGTCCCTCCATGTTCCCCAAAAGTGGGACCCCTATGGAAATAGACGTCATTTTCAGAGCCTTACTTAGCATATCTTTTGGAGTCCCCAGTAGAGGAGCCCTCCCTCCAGGTTCCCCTCATAGAGCTCCCTCAGAGGGAGATGCCCCATTCCTCGAGCCCTCCTTCATTCATCTTTCCACGTCCCCGGTATACGAGCCCCCTTCCAAGTTTCCCCGCGGGGCCCCTATGGGGAGAGATGCCGTCTCCAGAGCCTTCATTTACACATCCTCCAGGGTCCCCAGTAAAGGAACCTCCTTTCCAGGTTTCCCTAACAGATCTCCCGCAGAGAGAAATGCTCCATATCTGGAGCCCCCTTTCACCATCTCTCAAAAGCCCCAGTAAATGGACCCCCCCCCAGGTTCCCCAACGGACCCCTACGGATAGAGACACCCGTTTCCAGAGCTTTCTTCTACACTTCCCCTAGGAATTCACCTTTCCCTCAAAGTCCCCGGTAAATGAGTCCCCCACCATGTTCCCCAACAGGGTCTCTATGGAGAGAGATGCTCCTTCTCCAGAGCCAATGGATTATTCATTCATTTATATCCGTCGGAGATCTGTAAAGGCTAGAGGAAGAAAACCTCGAAAGAAAATCACCTGGTCCTCCAGGTTGGGGGTTGTGCGAAAGGCCAGCTACCCGTCCATGGAAAACATTTGCAAGCTACAAACTCTCAACGAAGGAATGGAATCGGACGGTTAAATGGATGCAGACCAAAGCAAGTGCAAAGGAATACGAGTAATAATACTAGTCTTTGAGAGGAAAATCTTAAGAAGAATATTTGGACCCACAAAAGAAAATCAAATATGGAGAGTCAAAACCAATTCAGAATTAGATAAACTGATAAAACATAAAAATATAATTACTCACATTAAAGCTCAAAGACTAAGTTGGTTTGGTCACGTACAAAGGATGCCAGATACCAGAACAATTAAGAAGATATTTAATTGGAAACCTCTAAGTAAAAGATCACAAGGAAGACCCAAGTATAGATGGGAGGATAACATCAAACAGGACATCTGCCAAATGAAGATCAAAAACTGGATAGCCTGCGTCCAGGATCGTGGGAAGTGGAAAGAGGTCGTTGAGAAGGCCAAAACCTTCAACTAGGAAGTTCAGCGCCTGGAAGAAGAAGAAGATATCCGCCGGAGTCCCAAATTAAGGAGCTCTCCGACGAAAACGGGGAAAACATTTGGTCACCGTCCATGGATCCCCACGTGCACGAAAGGCTTACATACGTGGGCTGATCATTTAATTCCGGGACTGATTTTTTCCGGGAATCTATAAGATGTAGAGAAGTGGCAACAGAGTGGGACACGTAGCAACTCTGTGCAAGTGTATGTGCAAAACCGGAAGTTGGTATCTCCCTGCATTCGCTGTGTGGAAGCCTTTCAGTGAACGTCTACCTGCAGTGTGCGTCGCATCTCACGATGGAGGGAAAAGTGCAGCCCCGTGTGTGCATCGATTTCTGTTTCCGTCTGGGGAAAACTGGTGCCTAAACGTACGAAATGCTCTAATCAGCTTTCGGAGAGTCCTGCCTAAGTCGATCGAAGACCTTTGAGTGGTGTTCCCGTTTCAAAAGTGGACGCCGATCCTTTGAAGACGACCCCGCCCAGGCAGGCTATCCACCTCCCACACCGAGGAGACCGTGGCACGTGTGCGAGAAATCATTCGCGCTGACTGACGTCTGACTATCAGAGAGGTTGCAGAGGAAGTTAGAATAGCATTCGGTACGTGCCAGAAAATTCTAATTGAAGATTTGCAAATGAGACGTGTGACAGCGAAATTTGTGCCCCGTCTCCTGACAGCGGAGCAGAAGGACGATCGCGTGTCAATTTGCACTGACCTCTGTGACCGAGCCCAAAACGATCCCAACTTCATGTCCTCGGTAATCACTGGTGACGAATGCTGGGTTTATGGGTATGACCCGGAAACAAAGCAAATATCCTCCCAGTGGAAGACGGCATCATCTCCTTGACCAAAGAAAGCGCGGCAGGTGAAGTCCAGTGTCAAGACCATGTTGATTGCGTTCTTGAACATTGACGGGCTGGTTCATCGTGAATACGTCCCTAGAGGACAGACGGTAAATAAGGAATTCTAAAAACAGTCCTGCAACGCCTCCGCGACGCTGTGCGCAGACATCGCCATGAGAAGTGGCGCTCCGGCAGTTGGATCCTGCATCATGACAATGTCCCTGCCCACAGGGCCGTCACCACAAATGAATTTATGGCGAAACACAACATTCCATCTCTTCCACACCCTCCCTACTTTCCTGACCTTGCACCATGCGACTTCTTCTTGTTCCCCAACTGAAGAAAACAATGAAAGGTCGCCGATTCGATTACGTTGAAGAGATTGAAGCCAACGCGACGAGACAACTGAGGTCCGTTTCAAAAAGTGACTGCCAAAGGTGTTTTCGTCAGTGGCAGGAACGCTGGAATAAGTGCATACAAGCACAAGGACACTACTTCGAAGGAGACAAGACCAACTAGCAACTAAGTCTACTCATTCACTCATAAAAAGTCAGTCCCGGATTTAAATGATCAGCCCACATACAATGGGGATGCGGCCTGGTTCCCCAAGGAGATCGTTTACGACACTGCTGTCAGTACCCCATGGCCATACAGCCTTCAGCACGATACCTTCCACCTTGGCTTCTGTAGACCAGAGCTCCGTTAGCCAGCGTGTGTCGTAATAACCCTCATCAGGGTATACACTCCACAACTGTTACCACTTCCCACGTGACCCAGGGTAAAGTAGAGTTTGAATCCACGTAACCCTGAGGTACGGACAATGGGTTCGATTTATGGGACGCTGCTACATCACACTGCAAATTAGTTTTGTAGTTTCAGTCTATAGATAAACTTTCATTCATTTAGTAGTCTGTCTTACGACAGGTCCAAAGCCTCTTCCAAAGCGAGCTCTCCACATAGTGCGATCCAGAGCTTCCTCTTTTAAATGAGAGTATCCTCTCCTTTCCTTAAGGTCATCCAATAGC
>Ga0268261_10002970_pt1 | contig 12318 bp, 11 predicted proteins | sample TergutNc150P1_FD_190353 | JGI IMG/M metagenome (GOLD analysis project Ga0268261, IMG submission 190353) | Nasutitermes corniger P1 segment gut microbial community from laboratory colony in Florida, USA - Nc150 P1 (SPAdes) (version 2) | ecosystem: Host-associated > Arthropoda: Insects >... | reverse complement strand
ACACAAAATTTACACATGTAGATATAACAGCGTACATGCACAGCAAACGGCACAGATGCCACTGTCGGTCCGACAATTGGACATCATTCACAGTTGATACTGCTGTCTCGCCCAGAGATCAGACTTGACCATGTCAGCTCCGATAAGGTCCCTAATCTCAGGGCTAACCTTCAGGAGGAAAAAACAGCGACCGTCAAAATGGTTCTCAGTTGCTACGTTTAAAACTCTCCACATGTCATAATTTCGAGTTGTTCAGTTTATAACAAACCCTAACCATATTTACGAATGTACACCCCAAACCAGAGGGAACACACAAGAAATATTAGTATTAATTCTCAACCACAGGACATAAATGTATTTTCGTTGGGCGAATTTTTAACTAGAATATATTTGTTGCTGATCATAGGCATCTAACGACCTGACTCTCCCCTGCAACACCATAAAAATCAGTGTGGACAGTCAACAACAGTACACATATCTCAATATTAGAGCTACAACAGTACACATATCTCAACATTACAGCTACAACCGTACACTTATCTCAATATTACAGCTACAACAGTACACATATCTCAACATTACAGTTACAAGAGTAAATATATCTCAACATTACAGCTACAACAGTACACATATCTCAACATTACAGCTACAACCGTACACTTATCTCAATATTACAGCTACAACAGTACGCATATCTCAACATTTCAGCTACAGCAGTAAAATTTCAACACTACAGCTACAACAGTACACATATCTCAATATTACAGCTACAAGAGGAAACATATCTCAACATTACAGCTACAAGAGTACACATACAAACTACAAGGTTACACATACAAACATATCTCAACATTACAGCTACAACAGTACACATATCTCAACAGTACAACTACAAGAGTACACATATCTCAATATTAGAGCTACAACAGTACACATATCTCAACAGTACAACTACAACAGTACACATATCTCAGTATTACAGCTACAATAGTACGCATATCTCAACAGTACAGTTACAACAGTACACATATCTCAACATTACAGCTAGAGCAGTAAACATATCTCAAGAGTATAGCTAGATCAGTACACATCCCTTAACATTAACGCTACGACAGTACACACATCTCAACATTACAGCTACAGCAGTACACATATCTCAGCATTACAGTTACAAGAGTACACATATTTCAACATTACCGCTAAAACAGTAGGGAAAAGTGGCCTGTTATGGGGGGGGGGGGTTTCCTAATTTTGGGATGCGCATTATTTCATACCAGGATACGCTGCACTCTCTGATTAAGAATGTAAATCATTAAGCAGATGAGATTATTAATTGTAATCACATTATAAACGGTCAGCTGATCAAGACTTCGGTACTGCCTGGGTGTCTTTGTTTGGTGGGCTGTGAAATTTTTTCTTATCCCTAAACTGTGACTCATGAGCCGTCGAAGGTAAGCTATTTTTCTAAATTAGTTTAGTGCCAGTTCACTGTTAAGTGTAATCTTAAACCCTTGCTCTGTTTCATAGGTAAAAGTTCAGGCCTTTCTGTTTTATTCACCCATTTTTCGAACACCTGTTTTTCGCCTATTATGGGGAGGTCTGAAGAGCCTAATATGGGACTCACTATATTAGGAAGTCAGTAACTTGTGAATTATTCCCTCTGGGTTATATAATATTACGGATGGCTCGAATGAAAAAATGGGACCCCGAAAGGATGAAGGCAACTATTGAGACTATGAGGAACAAGGAAATGGGCAGCTACAGAGCGTCAAGAGTTTTCAACTTACCACAAACAACACTACAGCTTTATGTTAAAGACCGGTAGAAAAGCTCAAGTGAAGCAATGAATTGAGTAGGAAGCAAGTTCTTCCTTGTAAAGCAGAAAATGATTTGGCTGAATACTGTCTGTTGATGGAAAGAAAGTTTTTGGGCTTGACAATGGCGGATGTCATGAATCTCGCTTACAAACTGGTTGTAACAAACAGGATTAAAAATCACTTTTGCAAGAGAAATGAAAAGACTGGAAGGAAGTGGTTGTCAAATTTCCAACGTCTTCATCAAGAAATTTCTGTCAGTCTTCACTATCAAGAGCGAGGGGTATCACTCCTGAATCAGCAGCTCAGTTATTAAATCTATTAGCCTGCAATGGACACCTTTCAACATAATCCTGCAAGACTTTACAACTGCGACGAAACCGGCATCACTATTGTACAGCACAAACACACGAAAATATTAGGATTGAAAAGCAAGCGTCACATATCTTCTGTTCAATCCACAGATCGGGAATCTCTTGTGACAGTCGTCACCTGTATGAGTCCAAATGGACAATTCATTTCTCCATTAATTACATTTACAAAAAAGTATACGAAACTAGAATTGATGAATGGCACACCGCCTGGATCAATCCACGTGTGCCATCGCTCGGGGTGGATACAGAGCGAGATTTTTACCCAGTGGTTTCTTCATTTCATTAAACATACAGAGCCGACAAAATAAAATCTTGTTATCTTAGTACTGTACTGGCACTATTCACACACAAGGAACCTGGAGGTCTTTATCTTAGCTCGAGAGTATCATGTTGACATCATTTGCCACCCATCTCACAACAGCCACAAAATACATCCCTTGGATAAAGCTATCATGGGGCCCTTAAAAACAATCTACTGCCAAAAAATTGAAAAATAAATCCGTTCAAAAATAGGACGAGGCGTCACCTTCTACCAAATTGGCGAACAATTCGGCAATGCATACAAGGGAGTTGCAACAGGCGAGATAGCGTCTAGTGGCTACAGGGTGACAGGCGTTTTTCCTTGCGACAAGAACATCTTCAGACCACAAGATTTCCTTCTAGCCTCAGAGGACACAGATGCTGCTCCTGTGAACCATCTTGCTTTGGTGTACACCAGCGATCAGCCATCAATCAGTTCTCTTAATTTTTCGCCGTTCTCTTCTGTTGAGGCTGTCCGAGCATCAGTTATCAGCCCTGTGCCAAGCCTGAACCTACAGCCAAATACTCGTGGCGGAACAGCAAACAAAATAACAAATTAACCGCACAAAAAATTGTTGGGGCAACTCAGAAAGAGAAAATCAAACAGGCCAATAAACCCAAAACCAATCGGCTTGCATCGAATGCTCTTCTTGGTCTTTCAAAAAGACGGAAGAAAAGGTTTTTCCGGGACCCAACTCCGTCTGTCACTTCGTCAGATTCGTACACTGACCTAACTGTTCTTTTCGCTGACGATTCGACGGAAGAAGAGGAACAAGACGCTGATTGTGTGTACTGTACTGGTCGTTTCTCTGAATACCACAATGGAGAACAGTAAATACGATGTGCAAATACTTCAGATGGGCGCACACACACATTGTGTACTGATATGAAGAAAGATTTTGTTTGTGGGCCTTGTCAGGCTTAAACACTGTTTTGTTCTTAGTGTGTGTCCTTGGTGTTCGTATTTCTTAAAATTCTGAAAATTTCTTTGTGCTTTCTGTGTAAATTATTCACCTCCCCAAACTAGAAACACGTGTGCGCCTAATTAAGGTATATAAAGCTTTTAAGAAAAATAATTTTACACACGCTTTTCTTTTCCTAATTTACGAAGTTTATGTAACAACCGTCTCTTCATTAACCCTTAACCCGCCAACGTGGAGAATAGGGCGAGCTCCTAATAATGCCAGCAGATGGTAGATGGGATTCGATTCGACATTTAAAGGGTTAATCAAATAAAGTTATGTTTGTGATTTGGAAAGTTTTATGACTTTTTTCTAAGTTTAATAGCAGTTTTTAAAAAACCTCCCCATAATAGGCGACTTTCCCCGACACATGTCTCAACAGTACAGCTACAACAGTACAGCCACACCTCAATATTACAGCTACAACAATGCACAATCTCAACAACACAACTACAACTTTGCCATGACCTGCTGTTTCCGTTCCAACATAGCGTGTATGATGCCGCTCGGCTTGTCCACCGGCTCGTACACATCCTTATTTTCCCCCTGGACGATGTTCTGAGGGAACTTCGACAGATCGAGCGTGAAATAGTGCTTGTTGGGCATCGTCATGTCGATACGGCTGATCTGCACACACACACACACACACAGATAAATGTGTTATCAGTCCTCAAGCACATGTGGCGCAGACCAGTGAAATGCTAGTACAGTGTCAGGATGGGGCCGGACAAGCCAGCAGTCGCCATCTAGTTTCCAGCAGGAGAAAAGTATTTCCTCTTCTCCAGTGCTTCCAGGCCGGATCTGGGACACATCAGACCGGATATGGGAGAGGCCAGACCAGATATGGGACCTACCTGGTGTGATAAGGGACCCAAAAGCCGAGTACGTAAGCCACCCAACCTCCTATCCAAGGGACACAGCAGGCTTTTTAGTTGGATATAAGATAAGGCGGCCAGAGAGTGAAACTATCACCCACAGTACAGTAGGATGTCGGTTAAGAATGCGAATAGCTATATCTGCACGGCCTTTTACGTATTTATAGTGTGGTGTGCAGTGAAGCAGGCACCCGGTAAGCTGTCGCTGGTCCTTCGAACAGATCCCCGCTTGCGTGTCGAACAATAAAACACGATATTTTGACAGTAATTTGTATTGCATTAGGGTAGAATTTGTAACGGGATATTTTAACGCAGTTGTAATTAGCGAGACTTCAAATTCACAAAAAAAACCTTTGACAAGTGTATCTGAATAAACTTGTGTGTTTCTTGCTCGGACTATAAATATTTGTATTCCAGTCGTTTTGTCCATTAGACAAAAGTGTCAATCTGGTTGAGGACAGAAATTAAAATGTCTAACAAAATCTGGTTACGTTGCAAACGATAACGAAATTCGCACTTCACAGACTAAAATTAACCTGCATTATATTTACACATCTAGTCCGTACCGCGCAGTAATCAAATTCCTTCTCGGTTACAAAAAACAGTCGATCAAAACAATCGTAATTTGTTACATAGCCATATGAAACACGCACTGTTTGAGCAAAATGTGGAGCTACTGCATGTTATAGCACGCGAGACACAGACTTCTTCTTCTCATTCCTCCTCCTCCTCCTCCTCCTTCTTCTTCTGAAGTGCCACAGTCCGCCGTGGACCTTGGCTTCCAATATAATCTTCCTCCATTCCCAACGGTCTGTAGCCATCGCCTGCCTGTTTTTAATTCCAATTATGTTTAAGTCTCCTTCAACCTCGTCTCTTCATCTTTTACGTGGTCTTCCTATTTTCCTTGTTCCTTCTATTATAGATGTTGCAATTTTTTTGGGGGGAAATTTTGGTTTTTAATTCGTGCAAAATGACCACAATAGCTTAGCCAAAGGGATTTTATAAATCTTACAGTACTTGCCCTTGCGATATCCCCTTCAAAGCCCTTGTTTTTTTATTCTTTGCCGTTCTCCTTATTCTACATGTCCATATATTTCTTTTACAAACATTCTGAGCAATGGTCGATGTCCAACATTCTGACCCTAAGATCAGTCTGGGTCTTTAATTTAGTATTTCGGGACACGACTGTTGCCCTAAAGAGCTCCACGTGTGCTCGGTATGCGCTGTTTGCTGTCATTCTTTTGCAGTGAAGCCCGCCCACAGTTTGTTTTTGCTGTTTACAGCTGATTCTAATTATGTGCAGCTGTGGACGCCCTCAAAACTAAAATCACCTATTGTCACATTTTAGAGACACCTCCTGGCTTGTGTAGAAGACACATTTGTGTGCTTGGGTCTGCTGTCTCTGATTCTCAATCCCGTTTCTCCGCCTTCAATTTCCAATGCCAATAGCACGTCTTTTAGAGCTGGAATGTTCCTGGTGGTCACAAACATGTCATCGGCAAACGCACAAATCGATTTGATTTGAATTAGTAAGTAATAATGTTTCCTTGTTCTACAGCTACATGCAGTGCACTGTGCAGTGCTGTACTGAACTGTGCTGCTGTCAGTTCGATACCCTGTCTCAGTCCTGTTGGTATGTAAAAAAGGACGGCTGCTAGCAGTTGCTGTGAGAACTTTGGCTGTAACACAATATACTGCCATCTTTACGAGGTTTACATTTTTCTCGTATGCCTTATTATTCTGAGGTTATGAACAGCTGATTTCTATGTGTGCTGACAGAAACTTGTGTAGAATCAGTCAATAGCATTGCACGTCTGTCACAAACTAATAACATTTTGCATTGTTTTTCCTCCTCACAAATATTAGTCAATAGCACTTTTGTTTTTCAAAATTCGCATTGACGTTCTCGTGTTATCTATCGGAGTAGGCATTCTGCCTTTCGAGAGCAATATTTGATAAAGATTTATATGTTACGTTTAGCACAGTAATCCCTCTGTACAGCAGCTGATGTATTGTAATTTGTCCCCTTTAATAAAAGTTGGGCACATCAGACCCTTCTATCATTCTGATGACAACTTTCTTGTTTCCTTATCATGAGCACTGACATTCTTCTCAATACAGTTACATCCCTATTTATTTATTTATTTATCTATCTATGTTTCGTGCACTACGCTAGTTTACAACATCTATTTCCCTGCTGACAACCTTCCTGCATATGACACCTGTATCCGTAACAAGTAGAACAGTGTCATATATTTACAACCCACTGTGTTTTTCCTGCTTTGTCGTTCTTGAAATACACTGAGAATTGTACTGTTGTGTTTTATTAGTTTAGCAGTGACGGTGTCTGACTGCTGTGCTGTAAGTGGCCAATAGACAGCACAAATAGGCAGAAGATAATTTTCTCTCAAATCAAAACACGAACTGCTAACATTTTAAGTCAAACTGCAGCAGTAATATTTTGAGGTTTATTTAACATTTAATCTGTTCCTTAGTTAATATGGCGTCATTCTAAGCAATTAATTCGGAAGGAAACTGTAGCAGTCCTTTACAATACACTGACCGGCAGCAAATGAGTGCAAAAAACAAATTTCTTACGATCTCACTGGGGGTCAGGTAGCTCCCGGGCGCCAACAAAAACGCCACTCAAGTCCGGTGACTGGCCAATGCTTACCTGTTCTACCTTGTCAAGAATCATCCTCTCTGCACGGTAGAGCGTGTTCTGAACGGATGGCGAGAAGATCCCTGTATCTGGGGGGCCAGCAAACTGCTCCAGGATGCACTCCTGCACGGTCTTCCTGTGGAACAGACGCAACATATTGAAACAAAGACCGTCTCCTCTGAACCCGAACAAACCGCTGCCTTCCATTTAACTGATTCCACATTTACTGTCTGCGCACAGTTTGTTTAGCTGTCGCTCTTCTGACTCTGATAAAGCTAAGCCGGTGCCTAAGAGGATCAGCAGCTAGGCTGTATGGTGGAAAGCGGAGCTGAACTGAAATGGTGCAGGCTTTAGGTGCTGTTACTGTACACTGAGTTACATCAGTGAATTTAACAGACTGTGACAATCATGTCACTGAAATAATCAGATGGTTGATAGCCAGATAATTTTATAATCTGTACCAAACACTCTCTGTGTACAGTGTACAACAGGTAGCTGTCTTGTCTCTACTGGCGCTACGGACGGTTAGAGCGCACCATTTGGCATGTCGTTGCTACTCCCGGAGTTTTCTGCATTACCTGCCCACGGCTAGCACAGTGGCTTGTTTACTCCCTTCTTCTGAACTTCACCACTGCAAAACTGCAAGTTCCCGCCGCTACAAACCTCTCACTCCAAGCACACTACTCCCATCCTCGCTCTCAACGATCAATCTAATCGGTTATAAGTACCAACAGAAAACCGCACGTGGAAACCACGTACGTCTGTAAGGCTGTTTGTAACCTAGTAACAGAGAGACTGTCTTTTGTCGGATTTTCATGAAATTCGGCACAGGCGTTTCCACAATTTTTTCCTGCAAGCCTCAGTTTCGTAAAAATCAGCCAACTGACGGTTATATTAAACAATTTCTATCCGCACGTCCCACATTTGTCTTGCACGAAATTCTGTGTAGATCTCCGCACAATGCCGTTGATAAATTGTGGGTCTCATGACAAGCAATGCCAAAAAAGTCTTACATTACTTAAGGGCGTAAATAAAATGTTGTCCATATTTTCTGCACTTTCTTCCGATCCGGACAAAATTCGGTACAGCAGATCTGCACATAGCGCTGTTGATATCTGTGCCGTGCTGCTGAACTTCTCTTATGCTTGCAAACAAAATTACATTTACGCGTGTACCGTGAAACTGTGGCGTTCTGAAAGTAAAGAACGCCTGTGTGAAGGCTGTGAATTACGTCATGCAGTACGCCTTTAGCAGTGTTATTATTGCATTTTATTGTGTTCTTAAGGTGGAATGTGCTGCCACCGCTAGTGGGTTTACTGTACCGGCCTATAATGACTGTTTTCCATCCGCAAATGCAGGTTCAAGAAAAGGCAGTTGCCTACTTTTAACCTGACAGAAATAAAAATCCTCGCAGTGCTAAAGCGCCAAAATCTGAATCCCACTCAACTGAATGTGTTAATTACTACAATGCAACTTATGGATGTTCCGATATTCAAGCTACCGTGATACCCACTACAGCACCAATATTTCGACATCTAGCAGCTGCTGTCGAAGAATCGGGATTTGATCATGGGGCTGGCGAGTCGACTTCCTCCACTCTCCTGTTATTGTGCAGATCACTTTCAGCTCAGTCAAGCCCTGTCATTTATTAATTAGGGTTGCTGGCTTTAGTACTTTATGGAACGAATCTGTTGTCCAATAAATTAATGTATTTGATGTGTACAAAGCAGGGGTTGTGTTTCGTGTAAAATACGCTTTCACGCTTCTTACCCTTTTTGAGGGTGCTTATTTTTGTTACTAGTGTTTTGTAGGTAAGTGGAACCAATCAGGCATCTTAGCTTCTGGTCTTGACATGGACAGCAACCATATTGAAGGCAAAGAAAGGGCAGTTTCGCTGTTCGCCCTACATGCAGGGTACAGTCTGACATGGTATGTTCCAGCTCCTTGTACCGTACACCCCGCCAGGCGTCACTGCCACTCACCAGACACAGTCAAAGTCCACGTCGTTCGCCGTTGCATACTCCCATGTCGCCGTCACAACGGTGCTGAAGATACGGTCATTGGCGTCAGGCAGCGTGCGGTATTCATCCTGGATGAAGTCGGTGAAGGCCGACTGCGTCGTTTTCAACATGCGCAAGTCTCGTAGCCCGCCGATGATGTTGGGGCGCTCTGTGTTAGAAGAGATACTGACACGGTATAGCTTAAGTACTTTCAAATAACATTTGAAAATCCAGTTTTTGCTTCACATAATATTTTCCTTATTAAGAAGAGTTGGTAAATAAAAGCCCTTTGCTTCGAGAATCATAAAAAATATATTTTGAAAAAAATTAGAACTTTATCATTTTCAGGCAGATAGCACATATGTACGGTGGCCACTGTGCTCAGAAGGCTCAGAGGTTAGAGACGGCTGGTAAAGTAATAATGGAAGTTCATTTAAAAGAAAACCAATATCCAATTTTCGATATTTGTGTAAAATTTGTTCTCCAGGACGCCTACAAAAAAATGGTACGTATTTAGGGTCCGGAATATGAATATTCACAGCTGGCCAAACGTTGCGGGGCGAAGGACAACACTGCTAATTCTTGCTGGGAAAGAAAAGGTTAAACGGTCAGTCCTGACTCATCTGCCTTGCAAATTCTTCTTCTCAGACTTTCTAAAAAAACATGCTCTCACTCTGTGTGAAACTGGACCACGACCACTTCCACACATTCTTTCGAAGTCATTACTGCCTTTCGGTGATACATTATCTAGTGAAAGAGTCACGGAATACAACATAGATAAATAAATAAATAAATAAATAAATGAGGTTGTCATCATTGATATCACTGAAGACCCTTTACAGATTTCTCATACCTTTTCACTAAGTTTAATTTTTGCAGTTTCTAGAATTTTTACTATTTCTCTGTTTGATATTTATTTGTTCCGGTTTGTACGAAACACAGCCAGAACAGGGAGCTGCGGGATTTCCAAGGCCGTGACTGGAATGTGACACGAAGTGTAACAGGTGTGACAGAATGTACAGACTGCACAGACTGGCACAGGCTGCACAGAGTGCCACAGACCGCACAATGCTCCTATTCAGTAAGTGTACGAGCTAATCTGCTCTTATTTGCCGTAGCCTAACGTGTCTAATGATTGCAACTCAACTCACCGTTCCTTTTCTGGGTCACCTTGCAGAAGCGGTAAGCTCTTGGAGAGAAGATGAAAGCGTGGTTATGATCATGGTCGTCGAACTGCAGACGCTCCCATGGATACTCCTCCACGTGAACAGACGCCTCAACCACGTGTGTGTAGGTGTACAAGAAGTGGCTACACACCAACAAAGCGAACTCTTCTGGAGATTTCACCTGTAAAATGTAGATGAAGGGAGACAGTGTGCTCTTCCGAAACATTGCCACCCACCTACCCAAGTACCCACCCACTACCTACCATCCAACTACCCACTTAACCTATCTACCTGACTACAGGGTCGCTGAACACAGAAGACCTTGGAAGAGTACGACAGAACACTCACGAAACTCGAATGTAAGGAAGCTTTCACACTTGTGAGCTCCTTTTTATTTAACGACGTTTATCAGCTGTGGAAGTACTGCATACAGCAAACTTCTTGACAAGCCAACAGATATCTCCACCTGTCACACGACCCGACTTTTCCTTACCGTGTTCACAAGACCCCAACTACAGACCCTATCCAGAGCCGGATGAGTCTTGCTCACCTTCTCACACGCAATCCATTTTCATTTAAAGATCGAACCATATTCTCATCTACATCTCGGTCTTGTAAGGGGCCATTTATCTGTATGTCTTTCGGCTCAAAGCTTCTCTATGCCTTCCACAGAACTTCATGCTTGCTACATGCTCAACTCAGCCAGGTAGCATTATAGAGTTGTATATTTCAGAATTGCGTCTTTAAATAGCAGAAGCGATGACAAAGAGTTCTAAATCACAGCGCAAGAAGTTTTCCCGGAATACAATCTATTATTAATTTTTCATAAATTGATTTAATTCACGAGATTTTAGGTTCTAACAGCGGTACTGCTGCAAATTCCAGCCTTCTGGAACGAGGCGCTGTGACGCTGGGTGAGTAGTTCGCGAAGCTTCGAAGGACGGTGCTGTCTTCATCTTCAAGGTCAAGCGGTATAAGGAAAATAGACCACCGTCCTTCAGGGCGTTGGGAAGTACCACAGCGTCAGAGCGCCACATCCCTGAGGACTTGTAGGCCTACTCTCAACTTTAATTTTCTCCTACCTGTCTATGATAATGCAGACCTACACGTGTAAGGCAAGGGACAAATTTAACACTGGAAAATGCCTTGAAGGACTTACCCCGTACTTTTTGGCGAGGATGTAAACAGTGTTCTTTTGCGTGTCGGTAGCAATGATGTCCTTATTGTCGCCAGTCATGAAGTCCTTCTTTGAGAGCAGCTTCAGGTGTGTACTGACCTCGTACTCGCGGATGGTGTGGAAAGGACCGTCGCGACGCACGTGCAGAAGCTTCACGCTATTCTTACCGTAGCCATACTGCCCCAACTCGTAGGGTTCCTCAGATTGCTCTTCATCTCTGCGTCTGTTTTCGTTGCTTTTGACGCTGCGCGCCCTATACACCTGACCGTTAGCATTCATCCTGCAATTTTTGCAGTAATTACACTTGTGCATTACGTAACGACGCTTTCTAAAGCTCAGACTGCAGCATCAAAATGAACGTAAAAGATGTACAACAAACCGGTCATGGCTTTGGGGGAACTATCCCAGCATTTTTTAAGGCAAAGGGGAAACCAGGAGAAACCCCAAAATCTATGAGGCCCTGCCGAGATTTTAAGAGGGTACTTTCTGAGCACAAGTTGTGAACATCACCTTTTGACCACAAAGCCTCTTCCACTCTGTGTTGGCAGATTGGAAGAGGCTTTAATAACGCCGGTTTGTGGGTCTAGGTTTACTTTCAAACTTGACATGCGGGCGGTGATACTGACAGCAGTTTGGCCCACAACCGCAGATCGCACGGGACTGACATTGTGCACACTGCAGACAGAAGGCGAGAAGAAAACGAAGAAGAAGAAGAAGGGGTGTAATTATTGTTACAGGCGGAAACTGAAAATTTACTTCTGTCAGTGTTCCCAGGTAGTGCCTGCTTGTCTGTCCTGTAAAGCTAGGCTACAGCATACCTTTACCGGAAAGACAAACTGCTTGGGAAATTCAGAGAAATGAATCGACATTATACATAGAGATTCAGTTCGTACCTCACAGAAAATAATCTGTACCCATTACAAATACCAAGCGGTTAGAGTTGCTTAGAGAAATGAAATATTTTTTATGGGTAATCACAAGAGACAAA
>Ga0268261_10002969_pt1 | contig 12325 bp, 8 predicted proteins | sample TergutNc150P1_FD_190353 | JGI IMG/M metagenome (GOLD analysis project Ga0268261, IMG submission 190353) | Nasutitermes corniger P1 segment gut microbial community from laboratory colony in Florida, USA - Nc150 P1 (SPAdes) (version 2) | ecosystem: Host-associated > Arthropoda: Insects > Digestive... | reverse complement strand
ACATAGAGAATTAGAAGCTTTATTAATTTTATCTGTGCCTTTTAACCAAAATTATACGGAATGATTATCATTGTAATATTTTAACATAGAGGACTTGTAATATATACAATTCTTTTACCTTATTGCAGTATGTAAACCAGAAGCTGCAAGTACAGTTGAGGTTCCTGATGATGAGTGACATAACGCTCGAAACATGTTGAACTATTACTGTACTGTGGAATAATAAATTCCATTACTAATCTGCATCTTGTTGGTTATTGCTACTAGTCCTACTAGTACATCTTGCAGATAAGAACTACCTCTTGCTGGAAGTATTCAATAAACACCAAAACTGTGTCAATATTTTGCTGTTTTCAGCATTCCCCACTTCTGTTGTTCACTGACAGAGTACTGTCCCATTTTTTTAAACTGATATGAAAAGTTCTTAAGTGATTCTCCATGAACTGCTACCTTTATGTGGCATGCACTGTGGTTATTATATGATGCCCTTCTTGCACTGAGGGCAGCCTACATTGTATGCGACCTCCTGATAAAGGAGAAGTGCTGATCTAATGTTCAGTAATCAATGGGTGTACAGGACAGATGGACGGACAGACAGACTCCCCCATGCGTGCATGCATACGCACGCACTCACACAAAACCAATTTGAAATGAACACAAAATAAAATTGCACACAGACTACTTCAAATTACTGAAATTACAGTAAAACGTTACAGTTACAATATGCTTCATTAAATCCATGCTTCTTCATGTAGATTACACATGTGCCATGATGTAGTGTCACATTGTGAAATGTGTACAGCAACAGACTGCAGCACTGTCAGAATGCCATGTCACTGCATGCCACACATTTCCAAGGATTAACACCAAGCTGCTTATCTGTACATTCAATTCATGGTGGACACAACATTCAATAAGAACCTTTACGAAATGAAGGCATTACTCTGTCCATGTGTGTTGGGAAGAAATTGAACAAATGCAAACTTAGGGACAATGTTTAAGATTCAATGCGAAAAGGTATTAAAAGGGTCAAAAATTCATTGCACTGTGAACTTTTTCATGCTACCTAAACAGGTAATCCTTTTACGTGTGAAATGTAATGGGCAACGTGTATGTTAATCATACAGGGAATTTCTAATACTAAATCATTATAATGTCTCAGATCAGAGGTTTTCTATTTTTCTAAGCGGGGTCATCTAAAGCAGGTTTCACTGTATTTTACAAGGCAGTTATGGCTCCAAAAATATACAACTACAAGAAAGGGACAATAATTTTCCAAAAATCTAGAACCACTCCCAAATTCTAGGCACCAGAATGGTAGAATTAGGGCAGATATGAACTGAGGACACACAATTTTGCTCTGCCCTGTGTACCACATTGTAACTGGTGCTTTGCGCCCTGTTCATGCGCAATGACACAATTTCTGATGTAAGGAAAACAACTGCAATAATTATTCCAAAAATAAAAGGTGTGGTCAGCTGAGCGACCAACACCAGGCCGTGTGATTGCCTGAACTGGAACAGAATGCAAGGATGCAATGCAACAAGGGATGTGGTCACATGCTAGCTGGGGGCTCAATGACCAATCCAACACTGGCTGCTGAAGCACCTGCTTAAGTATGCAAGTTCTTGCAGTTGACAGCACCACCAAACATCACAACCAGAAAGCTGAGGCTTGAAGAATCCGGTTCCTTGTCTGCAGTGTCCTTATGGCAAGAGTTTTTAAATGTTGCAAAAATATCCCTCTTCTTCCCATGCATAACACTGCACTCACCTGCCTTCATTCCTGCATTTTAGTCTATACACCATCAGGCATGGCAGGAACAGCAAAATCTAATGCCTAAGCTTCCCGGAACATTTTTATATTTCACACTATACAAATATGCAAGATGCTAAACACCTACTTTAAACATCTAGTTTAAAATATGTTATTGAATCACTTGGTCATCTGATACTCTTTCTTCATTTCTGAATATCAGGCAAACTCCTCTTCTATAATAAAAATATAGGATTGTTGGCTTATAGTTGAGTTCATAAGATTCTGACCTGCCTGCCTCAAAATGCAAGATCACCAACCCAAAATCAACATACGTGAACTTAGATACGTGCATTTAAAGACATATTACAGTATCAAACAACAAAATAGTTTTAATTCTCAACACAGTAATTACCTGTCTTCACGACTACGTTCACGGTAATCACGTTCCCTTTCCCTTTCCCTGCTGCGAGACCGTTCTCTAGGATAACTGTCAGCATAGTAACGGTCTCGATCCCTCTCCCTCTCTCGATCCCGTTCTCTCTCTCGGCTTCGTTCCCGATACTCTCGATCTCTGCTGCGAGATCGTTCCCTACGCCGGCGATGAGAGCGTTCCCGTTCTCGAGAACGAGACCGTTCTGCAATAAAAAAACACAATAAAGCAAGCACTCAATATATCAAAGAAAGATGAACAGAACGAAAACAAAGTGAGAAAGCAAATCAGAGAATGACAAGATACATTACATACATTTTTCAGCTCTCTGTTGCACAATATACTTACATACCAAACAGTCTTCCAACCAACAACCAGCCACATGAGGGCACAATCTAATCCAAGGCCTCTTTCAATGGTCACTGCTTAATTCTTAAAGGAAGCCTAGCCGACTGCTGCTACGTTATATTATATGCTCAACATAGCTTCTTTGGCCTCAGATCATACATCACAGCGAACACACAGTCTGAACTATCAACTGTTTCAATGGCCACAGCTCATACACCACTGAGAACACTGTCTGCACTATAACAACTGTTTCTTTGGCCACAGTCATCACTGTGTTGTCATCTGCATTTGCTGCTGTATTATATGTTTGATGTTCAATTGTTTATTTGGCCAGAGCAGGTATCTCACAGAAAACAAACAACCCATTAACAATGGTTTTCATTGTAACTAAGGTGACTCACTCACCCAAATGTAGATATAAATATCAAATTTCACTCCCAGGATAGACCACACATACTATCATGCCACCATGTTGACCAGCAGCACACTCATGCTGCTCTACACACTGCACTGTGTATTATAAAATGTACTTGTCAATGAAACAAACCTTATACAAATAGGAACAAAAGAGAGATTTAACACAGCTGTCAGTAGACACTCAGCAATGTAACTGATGGAACTACTACATAGTTTAGGTAACGCAGTCCCACGCACACCAAAATAGAATGTGCTGCACTCTTACCCTGTGCATCAGACAAAATAAAATGTTAAGCTGCACATCCCCCTCCACTTCTCCCATATGAAATAACACCCTGAACCCCCTGAACAAGATCCTGGGTTGGCCCCACAGCATTATCTCAATGTTTTGGAGAAGACGAAGATCTACCCCTGCCAATTATCAGCAGACCATTCAACTTGCAGCCACTATACCGAGCTGCCACACTTCCAAGGAAACACAACGAACCCCAGCAAAGTGCACACAATTCAATAGTTCATTCAGTTGAGCGATTTACATCAGCTAAACTTAAATGCTTCCAATAACAATAAGCACAACTGGACAGCAGGGTCTGTCCCATGATGCCAACAGAGTTTTTAAATACATTTTAGTGATTCTTACACATAAAAGTACATACAATGCACTGATACTTACTTACTCCATGGAGCAGAGGCCTTCTTGAGAAGCCAACCAGTTCTCAGCTAGTCAAGAAATTCCCTGCATTTTATGGAACCCAAAGGTTCATTACCACATTTACAAGTGCCCGCCACCTGTGCCTATCCTGAGCCAGCTCAATCCAGTACGTGCCCTCACATCCCACTACCTTAAGATCCATCTTAATATTATCCTCCCATCTATGCCTGCGTCTCCCAAGTGGTCTCTTTCCCTCAGGTTTCCCCACCAAAACCCTGTATACACCTCTCATCTTCCCCATGCATGCTACATGCCCTGCCCACCTCATTCTACTCGATCTGATCACCCGAAGTTGCACCAATTATAGTTCATGAAACACAGCACACTGCAGAATAGCACACTGCAGAGCTGAACTCCGTAGTGTGTACGTTTTAGTGCAAATCTCCACAGTTGCGAGTTGCACTGACACTACAATCAGATGTCAATAAAACAACAATTATAAAAAGACAAAAAATACAGTTTATCTGAAAAGTGGAACACTTGCCTCTACGTGCAGATCCATAGCTCTTTGTCTCAACCCCATGCAGAGTATCTTGCAGTGAGCTGATCAGAATCTTGCATCTATCATCATTTGCAACTTTTGATTGTTTAATCAGAGATATTGCTGTCACCAAAGTTTCAATGGCACTAGCATATTCACCTGCAAGAGAATACACTGTTACTTCCACAGAGTGTACCCATGCTGTTGATCTACAACATACTGCATGAACTTTGTTCCAAACCTTCTACACTCACAAGAGATGCTCAGAACAGAAGGTTCCCTGAAGTCACTAGAGTCTTAAATGTAGCTCATCTATCCCACTGAAGTATCATTATTTTTCAACATAATCCCCAAGTATATTCATGCATTTCTTCCAAATCTGCACATTCTATAAAAATACAGAAGCAGAAATGGCTTTTCATGCATGACAGAGCATAAAGACCCTTTTTTTAAACTCATGCCAAAATGGGTCAAACAGATCAATGTGTTCAGGGCCTATAGTGCACATGTTAACACAGTCAAATAACTGAGCTACAGTGAACACTTTAACAATTTCTCATTTAATTTTCATGGCCAAGGGAACCCTAGTTATTGTGCATACTCCGTAGTTCTACAAAACTAACGTGGTTAACCAAATTTAGAAACAAATTATGGTTCCAAGTTCAAAGATTTCCTGTTCTTCCAAAATATCAGTAAAATAAGAGGTCAAGCTGTCCCTCTGCATGCCTTGAACACATGGTGAGTGGAGGTAAAGCTCCAATCATTCTTTACCTCAGCACTACAGATGAGTGGTCAGCCCCACACACCAGCTTCTTTACCTCCAGTGAAAGAGTCCCCAGTATCCACTGGTGGGCCCCACTGTCAGGACACTCCTGAGCAAAACCTCATTCCCACCAGGCAGCAATGACAATTCTTCAGTCATGCAGTCACCACACTGACTGAGCTAACTTCCACAGTTCCTAATTTTAAGTTTCTGATCCAACTACTTTCATTCATGCTTCTCTTGAACTTAAAACACAATCTGACATAACTATAAAACTTATGGCAAAACATAATCATTCTAAAAATACTACTCTAATCGCATTGTTACCAACTGAAGGATGCACAATTTACCCGCTGCTGCATCAGAAACAGCCCGTGCAATAGCAGAACTTGACACAGTACGATTCCGTCCCATTATCTCTTCAAATTCAGCTTCGCTCAATGGGGGTGGACCTTCAGGACGGTGTTCTGGAGGTGGTGCACCATACTGTGGCTAAGACAAAAGTGAACACCTTATAACCATGACAGAAATATACCGCATATTCTCGAATCTAATCTGCACCCGAATCTAATCCGCACTCAGTTTTGACGATCTCTTAAACAGAAAAAAGTCAGTTCGCGGTTATAATCTGCACCTTTCCTTCAACTGCTCCTTGCCCACAGGGCAACTGATTAAATAATATCGGATGTTACCAATGCATTAAAATCTGACGGTACACCTGGGGCCGATGAGTCATACTGGTACCGTGAAGTGGGCCTTTCTCAACAAGCGTGCGCATTCTCGTCTGAAGGCAGTTCACGCCTTAGTTGTTGAAATGTGGAAGGTGCTTATTCCAATTTGTCGTGTACTGTAGTTATGGAAGAGGGACGCCAGAAATCTAAAAGACTATCATATACAGCAAAGTTAACAGAAACTGGAAAAATCAAACGCGCAGCTCCTTCAGAAGTCACGCGGTGGGTGTCGGCTGCATGGAAAGCTATCCCGGAGAGCATTATCATCAGATCTTTCAAGAAGTGTTGCATAAGCAATGCTTTGGATGGATACGAAGATGACATTGTATGGGAGGACGATGTTGAAGATAAAGATGATAGTGACTGGGTGGAGAGCACGGATAACGATTCAGTTATGAGTGATGACGGCGGATCTGATGAATAATAAATTATAATAATAAGTAACAAATAAAATAATAAATTATTGTATTGTATTGTTCTTACCGCACATACAGCGGCTCTATCATTTTTTCAAAATATAGCTCTTGACCGTGAATCTAATCCGCACGCGATTATAATCCGCATCTGATTTTTTAGCCCTCTAAAAGTGTAAAAAGGGTGCGGATTAGATTCAAGAATATATGGTAAATGCAGAAACCAGGATGTATGAACAGTCATCTCAGAATGATACTTCATGTATCCCCTCTGAATGGTGCCTGAATTTTCCCCCCAACCACAAGAAACTGTCGTATCTATCAGACCTTAACCCAGACAGTATGGTATGTATACAGACAAGGTCAAGGCCGTGTCAGTTCACAGTTGATTGGGAGGCAACACCTCATTGCAAAGGCCTAGGTCTGATCACAGGTCAGTCGCCACGTATTTCCGTGGTGGACAAAGTGGCAATGGAACAAGTCTGTCTCCCGGTACTTTGGTTTTCACCTGTCAGCATTGTTTCACCCATTCTCCATACTCACCATCATCTTAATGCAATTCTTATCACACCATGCAAGTAAACTGTGGTAACCCTCACAGCAAAGGACTTCTGGATGTCAGGGAGTGCTACACAAAGGATTATAGTCATAATGCATTTGAGTGCAAAGCCAGTCCACACAACTTTTGTGGTGAACAGGCAACACATCAGGTTGTTCTCAAGGTTCTTTGGTTTTCTGTCAGTATCATTTCACCAATGCTCCACACTCTCACAGAACAAACACATCAGTTGCCACAGCAGCAACACACCAAGTACCAATCCTCCAGTACCTCACAATCATTCATGAATCATCCAGACTGCTATCACCAGGTCAGTGGCAGTTGCAGTACAATGGACACACTCTCAACCCACTCCAATAAGAATAAAAATACCACATAATCTCAGCTCAGATTCAACATCCATGATGAAAATGGAATATCAGCATCACTGACAATGGAATCCACTTCAACATAAATCACCTTTCTGGTTCCAAGAACTTACAAAACACCAGTAACCAGAATACAAAATAATAAAAAAAAAAGCATAGAAGTTCATTCTTAATAAAATATGAACATTTCTTGAAAGCACAAAATGCATTAAACAACTGATGTAGAACCTCATTCCATAAAACACAAAAGGAATGTCATCTCACTCTTTGGCACCAAACACCACACGGTGTTGTTGGCAGCACGCCAGAAGTCAAACGAAGTCAACACCAAGAACATGCCAAATACAGAATGTTTTTGTACAGCCCTGTGGATATATATAACCCTCTAGCTGCTGTGATGTGTCAACCCAAGTGAAGAGGAGCCCTGTTAGTACAGAACACAGTAAACAATCTGGCACCAAATGGTTAATGAAGGACAGAGCTTGACAGAGCCAAAGGTGCCTGCCCAACAGCAGCAGAGTGGTACAGACAACTTACTAGCCACATGGTCCTATCCAGATTCACTGGAACCAGTCATTAAAGTTTTGAACAACACAATTAATTGGTTTGAACATCGAGACACTACTAAACATCAGAAGTGGCAAAGAACTTGGCACTGCTGCTCATGGCACACAATTCCCAAAATGTGACTCCACACCACCTCACACAAGACTGTGTCTGCCTGCACCACTACTGTTTCCAATGCACAAGTCAAAACCAACTACACAGAAAATTAAAGAACCCCTGAAGTCAATGGCATCCTCATGCCACGTGAAGAACTCATCAGTACACATGCTACTCATCAGCACTACATGAAGAACACATCAGCAGCACGGGTGGGACTTATCAGCATTACATGAAGAACTCATCAGCAGTACTCGTACACGTACTACTCACCAGTGCTATACGAAGAACTTGTCAGCAGTATTGATGGTACTCATCAGCATTATGTGAAGAACTTGTCAGCAGTACAGATGGTACTCATCAGCACTTACAAGTACTCATCTGTACACATGCTACTCATCAGCACAATAAAATCCCCCCCTACTTCTGCTACAGTCTGTTATCTACCCTTCCTTTGATTCCAGCAATTCACAATCACAAACACCAGTTACAGCTGTGTTTCAATGTACAACAAATCATATGCCCTTGAAATTTTTAATTTAAAGTACTTTTTAGAGCCTTGGGCTCTAAAAGCTTTTCCAACCCAGATGGTTACATACAACACACAACATCAAAGAGACAACTGAATAAAATTTTAAATTCAATAAGCGCAATGCATTATATTTTCTTACTAAAAGCAAACAATATTCCAAATGGCATTTAATTTTAACTCTTCAATGCCAGCCTTGGTGCACTGTACAATTGTGACTACATATACCGTAACAATTAATTTAAAAACTCTCTGCCCTGGGAAGTAGATGAAAATTAAATCCCAGCCCACTGAAGAGTAAACAAAAATTCTTAACCTCTTTATTTCTTAAAATGATATGTAACCTACCCCAAATTTCAAAAGTAACTGTTTGGCTTACATATTGCTCTAAGCCAATAAAACAACAGTTGCAGCAATACATAATAGCCAGATCATGAAGAAATAATATAACCTTAAAATGGAGCAAAGCATCAATACTTCAAGTTTCATCCACTGACCTTCACAAGGAGCGAGTGCGTCGCATTAATGGCCATTATGTATGGTCCGTTCTTATTTGCTGGACATGCTTTGTACATCTAGCACAAGTCAGGCTGTTATCCAACAATACATCACAACCACACTGCAAGCGGCTTTACTGCCAAAATAGTCAATTACTACTCAGTCATTAAAGTTTTTTTTTGAGGATATCTTCTTTACAGCCATAATTCAACAGCCAGCACTGCACTCAATTTCTAACGTTACTACTGTGTTTTGCACACCAGCTAAATAATTCACTTACCTGAGAAGCAGGAGGAGGCCCATAACCATGGGGCGGCCCGTGTGGTGGCGGCGGACCCTGATGTGGAGGAGCCTGGTGTGGCGGGACACCGCCTTGTTGAAAAAAGGCTGGATTCACATGAGGTGCCGGTGGGCCTTGAGGGGGACCTCCTGGACGTGAAAATAAAGAACTTGTCAAACAAAATCAAACTTCAATTTCACTTCATCAGTCATTGGCACACTGCAAGTGTCCTCCATGTGAGTACATGATGCAAATGCACAAATGTAGCAGAGTCCCCTTCTTTGGAAGCTAACAGTTCCTCAGCTAGTCAAGAAATTTCCCACATTTTATAGAACCAAAAAGTTCATGGACATGTTCACAAGACCCAACCATCAGTCACTAGGCCAAGCTAGATTAATCCAGTCCATGCCACTCCATCCTACTTCTTTAAGATCTGTTTCAATATTATCCTTCCATCTCAGCCTAGGTCTTCCAAGCAGTCAACACCTTTAAAATTTTCCAAACACAATTTTGACTACTTGTCTCTTCTCCCCAATTTGTGCCACATGCCCTGCTCATCTCCTTCTCCCTCACATTTTCATGTAAACATTTCATGGGACCCAAACTGGAAAGCTCTTCATAAACATCCTCCAGTTCCCTCTTACTTCCCACCTATTCGACCCACATATCTCCCTTGGCACCCTACTGTCAAACACTCTCAGTTCATCACTTTTAAATATTTCATGACCATGCACTCTTGTTGTATCGCCATGGAGGTAGCCATACAACACACACGGCAGATGAACACCTCTTACCATGTAAATTTATCACAAATAATTTTATCTGTGCTTTATATGTTAACATGTATGGTGAATAACATACTTCAAACTTCATATTTTATACTTGTACATTGACTTAGTTGTCTTTCTAATCTATCCTTCATAAAAACTCCTCCCTGAAGGTGTCCACGAAAGGTGACCGAAACATGTAGGAGGTTTATAATGATCATAATGTAATAAATTAATATATTTTCATACGCACTTGTTGGTTTTCTTCTCACAGTGAACTTTCAGTTTATTTCCTTCCCTTAGTGTGGGAATAAGCTTCATTAAAACAGCTATTCACTGTACAGTTCCAGCAATAGCTCAGACTGCTGTGTTGTGCCTCACTACAACATCTATCCAGATTAACAATCAAGACTTAATACAAATATAAAAATGAATCCAAGGTCAGAGCCTGAAGGCATCTGCTCATCACGCAATGCTGATCCCCATCCCCCAACCCTAAGGTTTAAATCATGTTAATGACAGTGTCAAATGCTATGATCATGGGACATCAGTAGTAGATGAATTAATGAGTTTGGAGGATAGGCGGAATGATAGTGACAGGATAAAACTAAAGTACTCAGACAATATATACCACCCCAGTGCCACTCTGACCACCACAAATCCCAACTGGAATGGCCTTGGACTGAACCCAGGCCTCTGCGCAAGCAGGCCAGCAAATGCCTCAGCCATACAACCGCAGCACAACTTTCACACAAAATAAGTATATGACAAATTAATCTCTTAACAATAAAAATGAATTTTAAAAGCACAGCACCTACAAATTAAATTCCCTATTTATATTCATGCTCACTTAACAGCCTATTGGCCAGTTACAAAGCCAACACAAGTACAAGGAAATATCAACAAACAATTGCATGACAAAAAAAACAATATGTTTAATTAAATTGATTACACATCAAAACAACCCAATTATACAGATACTGAATACACAATACAGTGCCACAGCAACATGAATGATTGGATTAGAAAAACAGTTAGCTACAGACATCACAACAGCAGGGATAATGATGATGATGATGATGACGATGATGATACAATGCAGTTCCTGTTTACTAGTGTGCTGAGTTGACAGACAAGTGGTTAATAACAGAAAGAGCACATACACAAACACAACAGATGACCACTAAACAAGTCACATATGAAACAAACAAAAAGGTAAATTACATAATTCATTAGGACACCTTATGATATAAACACTAAAAATAATACTAAATCTGTCTGAGAGTGGCAGTTTGTTTTCAGAAGATATAAAAATCACTACACTTCATGTGCCTTTAGGCCCAGTATATGACAATGAGAGAGAAAAATTGGAGAATATTAACCAATAAAGAAATATATGCAATCGTTAAAAAACTCACGCTAACAGAGACAATGTGGTGAAATAGATTACGCTGGTTTGGGCATGTGCAGAGAATGGAAGAAAAAGAATTCCCAAAAAAGTATTATATATGAATTTGGAAGCAACAAGGCTGAGAGGTTGACCAAAAAATAGATGGCAAGATGAAGTGAAGAGGATGGATGACTAGTTGGTGGAAAAGGGTGGAAGGAAAGGGTATATAACAGAGAGGAATGGAAGAAGCTCCTGAAAATGGCAAGGAACAATCGCATTCTGCACATGCCAAATGAATGAAATGAATGAATATTTAATGTGCCATAATGGCACACCTGCCAGAGGGACAGTTTGAGGGATGGACTAACACAAAACAAAGTCCTGGAGGTTCCTACTGGTGACTTGAAGCCCTACAATGTCCATGGAAGACGGAAATGCTTAGAAACCCCCCAAAAAAGTTAGTAATAAAAATTACAAGGTGGTGCCCCCTCTAAAGCAAAGTTTGTAAATTACAGAAATGAAGATGATGAGTGTAACTAAAGCCATTACTGTCTCAGGAAAAAAAACTCAATTATAGGACTGACCCACAAACTTCTGCTGCGAGTGTTCAAGTTTTTTACCACCAGGAGAGGTAACTGAATGCCATACTACAGGTGTGCACTCTATTTGAGGTCGAACAGGTGAAGAATACACAATTCATAAACCATCGAGAGTTTAACATAAAAAAGTAATAATATAAACAACATGCAAAAGCTTAATGGAGTGAGAAAAAATGCAATCAATTTGACAATGCAAGTATAATTCAGAAGGAACTGAAACTCTTAGGTCCTTACCCTCTGGCAACAAGCAATGATTATTCTTGATTTCAAAGTTTCACTGTGTTCTGAATGTTGTATGCTTTCTTCTGGGTAATTTTACCCAGCATCTGAATTTTATATGCCAATGTTTCGGAACACTGTCTGTTCCATCATCATAGGTGGATACCTATCCACCTATGATGATGGAACAGTGTTGGCATATAAAATTCAGATGCCAGGGAATTACCCAGAAGCACACAACAAGCATTGATTAATCTGCCACAAAGAATTTGCCAATTATGGCATATTCATGGACAGTCCTGTTGTGTGCACACACTTCTCTAGATGGTCTCTGTGTCCACCTGAGTTAAAACTACATTTTTGCAGTCAGTATGTACCCCCACGAACTTCTATGAAATAC
>Ga0268261_10002968_pt1 | contig 12326 bp, 9 predicted proteins | sample TergutNc150P1_FD_190353 | JGI IMG/M metagenome (GOLD analysis project Ga0268261, IMG submission 190353) | Nasutitermes corniger P1 segment gut microbial community from laboratory colony in Florida, USA - Nc150 P1 (SPAdes) (version 2) | ecosystem: Host-associated > Arthropoda: Insects > Digestive... | reverse complement strand
GAAGTGGATGTTGGAGAGAGTACAGGTGTGTGAGAACAGAATTGTCGAAATAGCGAAGATCGAAATGTCCAGAAGACGTAACCACGCGGGGTTGATAGACACACACGCGTGAGTCGGCAGAGACGAAGAAACACGTTCGGAAGGTGACAGAAAAAGGTCTTACGTGAAAGCGAAGAACGAAATGTCCGGAATATGTAACCACGCGGGTGTAGAAACACAAAACACACACGTGAGTGGGCAGAAACAACGAATCACGTCGAAAAGCTTCCAGACGTTGTCATTTAAACGCGGGTGCTAGCCACACAGACACGCAGTGACTGTGTGGATTGGCAAGCCTGTGTAGTAATTCGGAAAACGTCACGCCCGTGACGTCACAAGCATGCGTTCCGGAATCACGGATATAACGGTTTAGGGGAAGAACCTAGAACCGGCAGCCAACTTCTGCGCAAAATGCGGCACCCGATCGCGAAAAAAGAGACCAAAAAGGTAGGAAGGTGAATTATTGTGGGTCCCTACGAACTCCTGCAGACGAAGAAGGAGATGTGTGCAAAGTTCGGTTGAGATCGGTTCAGAAATGTGGATTTGTATAACGTACAAACAAATAAACCAAACTAAAAACCATTTCATCTTTATATATAAGATGCGGGCGTCCAATTCGTCTCTTGTGTTTACTTTTTCTTTGTATACTTCGATTTTCATCCATCCCCACAGTAAAATAATCAGATCTGTACGCGCCAAATTCAAACAGCTGTATCTTCACAACCATTGAAAACTGAAACATGTTTATATTAACTTATTTACTCAGAATAGTCCATATTACCACTTCCTAAAAAATGTACTATTTCTCCTTAAACACCCTGTATATATACGTGTATATATAACTATACATTACTAAATCTAATTTACATGTTTGAAAATTCAAGCATGAAATGAGATTTGGTATCTTGCAGCAAGAATGCGTATATAAACATGGTTAATGTAGCATATCTAATAAAGGACAAACATTATCTATTTTATAGCGTGTATTTTCTTTCTATTATATCTGCGGGTTTTCTCTAACAAATTATCGATCATTTTCTAATCACTTCGCGAGCATTTCTTGGCTAATATAAAAGCCTTCGCCTCGATTTTTGGGTAACCTACATTTTCTTTATGCTTTACTCACGAATTTTCTGTTTCTTTCTCATACTGGGGAGTAACATAATTTCTCTAAAGAAGACATTGTGACATTCCATTACTGCACTGTATGCTAATGACACATCATAATAAGAGCCGGCAGTTAGAAACGTAGTAAAATGTCATCTAAACTGCTCAATTCCATGCCACGTTTTCTTTTTCCATTGAACAATATTATGCCTTCTCTACACTAAAACCTGAAGTTTCAAACATACATTTTTAATACACTAACAAAGTAAAGGCAAGAAAATAAAATATCACGCAAAGGAACAGAAAGTGAAATCAATATCAATCGATATCCAACAGTAGATTCGTTGCTAGTTGATGGGCCATTATGTTACTTGTTCCACATCCTTTTCTGGTTTCATGTCATAACTCCTGTCGTAAAAAGACACGCACCTTTCGATATGCATTTTCCTGGAAAAGATAATTATACATATATATATGTATCTGTTCTATCTGTTATATCTATTTGAAGAATCGTCATTTCATTGTCGGTAGTACCATCTTCAATAATTCTACTTCTACTATACAATGGTAGTTGCTGTTCGACAACATACAGTTTAAGGTGAGGCACCAAAAACCTGCCAGTTAGCGCACATTTCTCTGAATCTTGTCATCAGAAGCCACGCGAAACACACACACAGACACTATAAGAACATTCAGAATAAATGGGGGAAATCAGAACCAGCATCTTAGTATTTACGAAATTCTAATTACATACCTGAGTTTTGTATCCGTAACATGTTACATGCAGATTATTGTGCACAATATGAATATAATCTTATATGAATATGAATCTTACTGAGCAGAGGCAAGAATTTTCTTCCATTACGTACAGTACAACTTTATACCAAAAAACAGGAAATACAGTTGAAATGAAGATATGGACGGCAGTATCCACGAAGTATTATCATAATCGCTTGTTGATAAATCGTGTCTTTCTTACTTATTATAGTGTATGTGTTTTATCTTTCTTGTGTCTTGAACCCCTCTGAGAGACTGGTGAAACCTACGAAACCCTGCTCAGAAAAAATTCGTAGAATACAGACTGTGAGCTTATTGAATTTAACAAACATTTCTGTAGTCCATACACCATAAATTACTTTGGTGCCCACATTCATTATGGAATGAGAAAGTAATTTAAGATAGAGGTTATTGAAATAAAGTTGTAAATTCTTCCAGTCCAAGTTCACTGGCAGTCCGGAAAGATTATTCCTACCCCTAGGGGTTCTTTTAATCGCAGGTTAAGAAAGGTTGTCATAATATTTATTAGTTGGTGATATAGATCTGCGGCCCATAAATAGTAACATTGCTGACAGAGACTACATAGCGCAAAGAAAGTTTCTTGTGTTTCCTTTAATAGATGCAGTGGTAAAGCAGCTTCATATAAAGGCTACATTCTACAGTTCTACAACAAAGCAACGTTTGTCTGCTGTCTGTCATTGTTGGAGGTGGGTAACTGAACAAAAGAGAACAAGCGTGGAGGGAAACAGCATAAAAATGAAGTAGCTGCACTGTTGTATGGTTTGAAATCAAGTTTGTTTACAAAGAAATGCACGAGAAAGACAAATGATGCTTTATGCATATCCTTTCAGGCACAAATAAGCTCCGTGAGTAGTTGTCTGAGAAAGGGAGGTTAAATTTTAAAAATTCCTTAAGTAATATGAATAGTTTTCAGACATTCATACTTCCCCGGGTGTTGCAAACTTAATTTCTAGAAACCACAACCTCACTAAAAAGGAGAGTCACAAATTTCTGTTTACAGACCAGTTATAGTTTTCAAGAGACTCAACTATGTAACTTGTAAATTATTTGTTAGGGCCTTCCCAAAGTAAGACAAAACAATCCACGGTCTGATATATTCTTCAGAATGTCTCACTGATTTCTTCTCACGATATTCTGAAGATCGTTAATTAAGGATACACATAGAAGAAATTCAAAATTTAAAAATAAATATGGCACACGCATCACAAGTTGGGGAATTCAAACTTGTGTAAATACTCATTTCCCATTATATAAAATAATCATCATCATCAGTAGCAGCAGCAGCAGCAGCAGGGGTTAGGCCTCGTGACCAAGTCTGGTCCCATTAAGAATCTAAAATTTTTTTATATATTGTCATTTCCCCGTTTCCCACATGTTCGATATTTCACAATAAATTGTGTTCGTCTGTCTTTGTTCATTTGGCGCACTCTTATCTATTTTATTCTGTAATACTAAATTATTTTGCTATTTTTCAAAACTTTCATTTCCATTGATTATATCCTGTATTTATAATGTTCTGTAAATGCCCAAGCTTCGCATCCGTACAATAAGGTAGGTAATGTCAGTGTGTTGCCTAATTTAAGTCTAGTGTCTTTCTGGACTTCAGAGTTTGTTAAGTTTCTGTTAATAATTCCCGTTACGTGGATCAATTTCGATATTTTAACGGTAGTGTGTTCGTATTCTGGTATTCAATAGAACAACCTGCGTAATTTAAAGTGTTTATTTCTTCTATAATATTATAATTTATTGCAATGTTACTTCTCACAGGATCTCTTCTTTAATAGCTATTTTTACGATTTATTTTTGAAACTTTTCGTCAATATTTGGAGGTACCTGTCAATAGTGTATGTACAGTATCATGTGGAGAGTCTTATTAATACGCCATTACAACTTGGTAGTCCGCGAACAAACATTTTAAATATATATATATATATATTTCAATTCCTCGTATTCGAGATACCTAAAGTTGTTGAAGCCGGTGGGTTGACCGCCCCCACTAACCACTACAAAACGATTCTTCGACAAACATCCAGTTTTAATTAAATAAAAAAATTTTATTGACTGTCTACAAAATAATAGGCAAAATATTCAATTTAATTTCTTTGTGTGATAGCAAATGTTGTGCTTTCATAGCATTATACTTCAATGTCTTCAGTTCGTCATTTATTTATGTATTAGATGGCAATAAATTTTCTCGTTAATGACGGATGCATTTTGCAGGTTTTTGAACGACAGGCACCCAAAAGCTACGGCCGCCTTTGACTTATATTTTATGGACTCCAGGGGGTAAAGCCACATTTTTAGAAAACCAAAGACACGAGAGAAATTTTTAATCATCCTATGCGAGAAATCGTTGTTTGAATCCGAGGCTTTTGCAGCTACAACTTCATTGTGTATTGTCACTTTTGTCTACTACAGTCTTCACTTCGATTTATGGATAACATCAATTTCCTTTAAGAAACACTCTCAAATTGTCTCTTCATTTTCTCACAATGCGGGGATTAATTTTTTCTCTAAAGAGGACATTGTGACATTTCATTATAACAGTGAATAATAATGACACATAATGATGTCAGGGGGCAGAAGATGGCGAGGAACACTGTCATGTATATTATTCAATTACACTCTATGTTTTGTTACAAAATACTTTGGTATTCCGTTGCTACACTAGAAACTAAGCATTTCATTTGTGGATACAGCAATTTGTAATAAAAACAATAATATTATTAATTATTAACATAAACAATATTGTGGAACTTGATAAAATTGACACAGACTTCCCAACTTAGAACTACATTTGTTCATTTGTAAGTGTCGAATTTATTGAAATGAAATTTCAGAATAAAATTGTCCCTCAGATACTGGGCGTATGATTTGAGTAATGATGCTTGTCACGCCACAAGAGTTTATTGTGTAGAACAGAGAGCCACTAGACTTTGAACGTAACGTTTGTTTTCAATTTCTTTGAAATGTCAGGCAGAGGAGGAGTTTAATAAATCCTCAAACATTTAAGGAAATGGAAAATAATAGAATAATAGAGTAATAGAATGAAAAACTCGGAGAGGCAATCAGATAAAACTACATACAAAGGAATATAAAGTGAAATTAATATCAGTCGATACAATCCAACAGTTTATTTATGGCAGTGGATGGGCAATTATATCACCTGTTTGCCATTATTTTCAAGCTTAATGTCAAAACTCATAGAGTAAAAGACACAAGCTCCTTTTCTGGATACAATGTGCTGGAAACTCAAGATAATCTACAACTGTTCATTTCCAGATCCGCCTGTGTCCTGTCAGCAAACATCATCACCACTAATCCTACGTGCACTGTAGATCGCTAGTGTCTGATCGGCAAATACAAAACAAGGACAGGCACCAAACACCGGCCAGTCAGTGACCATTTCTCTTAATCTTGTCACCAGGAGCAACGTGAAACCCAGACACTCTGTATGTACTTGCTGAATAATACATTTTTGCTGTCAGAGCCATGCGTCTGTGCATCTACAAATTACTGAAATTCATAGCTGAGTTTATGTAAAACAAAATTTGTTACATTCAGATTGTTGTGCAGAAAATGAATATACTTCGAGATCTTACTGGGCAGAAATTTGTACCGTTATATACATTACAAAATGATCCCAAAAAAATCGAAGGGAATGGATGTCAAAGTGAAGAATCGGACTGTTTTATGAAGGACGTATTTTCATAAGAAATTTTTAAGAATTTTTTTCTATCTTATCTTAACGCAAGTGATCTAAACTTTCTTGCTTTGGACCCCTTGTAGAGTCTGGAGAAACGTGCGAGCCCCTGCCCATTTGAATGCATAAAATGGAGACTGTGTGTTTTATTGAATTTAACAAACTTGTTTGTATTCCATAGACCAAAAATTACGTTTCTGTTTACATCCATTATTGAATGAAAATTAAATTTCTTTTAGAAGTTAACTAAATAAAATTGTAAATTTTTCCAGTTCAAGTTTACAAATTCCCTGCAATGTACTCCCGGACTATTAGGGCTGTCCTAATGTTTGTTTGTTAGTGGTGCAGCCCTAATGGCCGTACGTATTAACATCACTGACAGAGTCTAAATACAGCAAAGAAAGTTTATTTTTGTTTCCTTAATTAGAAGCAATATTTAGTTCTGTTTCAATTAAAAGCTGTAGCCTGCCTTAATGAGAGTACACATTTTATTTTCGACAATTCCACCGCAAAAAACTTTCGTGGAAAAGACAGTTTCCCATCCACATAATAACGTACGTAATATCAAGGTGCCTTATGTTTTCAGTCTAGTGTATTTAGACTTGGGAGGTGTTTAAAGTTCTGTTAATAATTCCCCTAGCTGGAGAAATCACGATATTTAACAGTAATATCTTTATCCTACTGGTATTAAACAGAGCAAGTCAGATATTTGAAAGTGTTTGTCATAGCTAGTAGAATTTCATGCCTTGACGAACTCTTTTAATAATGCTGCCGATTGCGGGAGAAGGTTCATCTAGTAACGAAATGAGGTATTTGATTCAGGACATATACCTAACTAGCCGCTGGCCTGTACTGGTGCTTAATGTCAGTAATGAGATGACACAAAGCATGTACACAGAATTACAGGAGCATTATATTTATATTGTACTGATATCAGGACCGTATAAGGATTGGGAACGAAACACTTTCGGTATAAGAAAACAGCTCTCGGCTTTGTCTGAAGGTAAAATGAGAGAATCATGGAAACCGAATGCAAGATTCATTATCCAGGTAATGGCAAATTGCACGCAATTTGAGAGTAAAAACATTTCACGGTCCATTCTTAGTCACCTTTGGACGTATCAAGTTAGCAACGCTGCTTTCCTCTTCCAGAAGCCAGATGCTTACAGAGATGACGATATGCAAAAAAAAAACTCAAATTCAGCACAAAGCACGTACTGGGAACTCCACACTTGGTACCCGTATGAGAATTCAGACAGATGCAATCCGGCTGACGGCAAGGTACCAGTGAATTTTCGACATACTTAAAAGGTTTTATGAAAAACGTTTTCACAGATGTTCAATTGCAATTAGTGTACTTACAGCGCCCCTTTTTGTGAATAAGCCTAAACGTGTTTGGAAAAATAGCTCTGGCTCTCAGGATGTGTACGACGATGGGAATGAAATTGAAATGTTAAAAATTATTGGAAATTCACTGAATTTGTCACTAGCTAGTGAACCGGATGTAGAAGAGGCATATCGTAATAGCCTTCCAGCTATATACGTCGGTGGGTATAAGATGTTACGTTCTATGAAAATTGCGTCGAGAGAATCTTCACGGAATTACCTCACAATACATTCAGCATGTTACACGCCGTGCGCTTTAAAATATCCTAAATTGGGTCGCTTCTTCAACATATTCTCTGTACACATGTGGATACGTTTTGCTTTCTCACTGGTCTTGGCTGTCATTACAGTCCGCTGCATTTCAATCTACGCACACAAAACCCACTTCCACGAATTCAATTCTTACAGCAACATTTTCAGTGTCACAGTCACTATTATAGCCGTCTTACTGTCAGTGTCTGTTAACACACAGCCACGCTCTGCACCGCTAAGTCTGTTCTTTTTCTGCTGGATATGTTACTGTGTTGCGATCAGCACAGCGATTCAGGCTTACCTAAATATATTCCTCATCGAACCGGGATACAAAGAATATATCAAAACTGTTGAACTAATGTTAAATTCTGACATGAATTGGTTTCGTTCAAAGGTACGAAAGATTTTTTACCGATATTTCGAACTCCATTGACTCAGCCATTTACAAAAACGCGGTACCTTGCCCTAATTACGAGACCTGTCTCAAATGGGTATGTGATTATCGAAACTTTTCAACAATTTTCAACGAAATAATTATAGTAAATATGCACGTTGAAAGAACTTGGACAGATGAAAACAACAGACTTTTGGAATGTGATCTTGAAGATGGTGGTGTAGAAACATCAGGACTTGTTTTTTTTTTTGGTTAGCTTAGGAAACCCAATTTTGGAGCTTATAAACGAGGTCATAGGCCACATAATCGAGGGAGGAATTAATATACAGTTAAGGGATCGGGGTCTTTACAAAGCAAAACTAGATTTCAATTTTAATTCTCCTAAGTTTGCTGACGCGTACTAAGCTATCAATATCATTCACCTGCAAACGGCGTTTTATCTTTTGTTTTTGGATATGTAATGTCAGTAGTTTGTTTTGTGAGTGAAATTATATGGCACCGTTATAAAAGTTGCACTTTTCTGTCACAGACACTCATAAAAAAATACAGCCGATTGACTTCTCTGAATTAATTCCGCAAAACTACAGATGAGTTTATGTGATTCTAACCAAATAATACATTCTATGAATTCATGTGAGTGCTTAAGAGAGCGGTATGTGGGCTTTGTGTTGTAATTTGGAAATCTTTGTTACATTAATTCGTGAAAAAAAAACATTACGAAATTATTTGTAAAAAATCACAAATATTCATTTCCAGTTCGGATAATTACATCGACCAGATTTGTAAATCTGCCTTACGCTTTTGGTAGAAGAGCTCTGGCAATCAGAACGTGTAGAAAGATTGGTTGGATATTGAATTGGTAAAAATAGTTGGAATTTCACTTAATAAAACACTGGGTATTGAGTAGAATGAAGAAGAGGAATATCCTAAAAGATCACGTGTTTATACGTCGGTGTGTATAAGAATTTGCCTCTTATGAAAATCACAACGAAATTATATTCACAGAATTTCCTCAATCTCAGTTCAGCCTGGTACACGCCGTGCACAATATTCAAAGTGGGGTCGTTCTTCAGTTTTTTCTCTTTAGACCAGTGAATATGTTTTCCTATGTCGTTGATCTTCGCTGTCATTACGGTCACCTGCATTTCATACTATGCAAGCAAATCACACTTGCAGAAATTCAAGTTCTACAGCAAAATTTTCAGTGTCAGAGAAAATATTTTGCCGTCATACTGTCAGTGTCTGAAAGCACACAGCACAGCTCTACAGCGCTAAGTCTGTTCCTACCCGTTTAGTGTGCTACAGTGTCGCGATAAGCACAAAATTCGACGCTTATCTCACCACATTTCTTATCGAACCTGAATACAAAGAAATACAAAAACTGGAAAATTTTAAATTCGTATAAGATGTTACGTTTCCTTCAAAGGCACGAGATATTCTTTACCGATACTTCAAATCTATTAACCCTACCATTTTCAAAATCGCAGTACGTTACACTAGTTTTGATACGTGTCTCAAATGGGCAATTTACTACAAAATATTTCAACAGTTTTCAGCAAAATAACGAAAATAATAAGGCATGTTGCCGGAAATGAGGACAGATAAAAGCAAGAGTCTTTTAGCATTTGATCGTAAAGATGGTGTACAAACAACAGGACTTGCTTTTTGGTTGGCATAGTGAGCTCAAATTTGCCGATTATAAATGACGTCATATGTCATATATTCGATGGAGGAATTTTTATTCAGAAAAGAAATCGGGGTCCTTATAAAGTAAAAACATACTGAATATTTAATTCTTGTACATTCGTTGACACGTACTATGGTATCAATATCATCAACCTGCAGACAGAGTTTTATGTCTTGTTTCTTGGACACGTATTGCCAGTTAATGTTTTGTGACTGAATTAAGTGGCAATATTATAGTTCAGAGGGTCTTGAAATAACGGGTGAATCTTTCTGTCAAGGACAGTCATAAATAGACAAAGCCGAGAGTTTGCTCTGAAATAATTCAGCGCTTCTGCAGCTGATAATATGTAATTCAAACAAGAAAAAGCATTTCGTGAACTCATGTAAATACGAGGTCTGTAAATAAAGTAATGAGACTGCCTGCGTATCGCACGATGTGGCAATACTGCGGGCTTGCTCTTCACATGAAATTTAGATAAGTCTCATAGGCTCATAGTATGAGTTTCAACTCGCTAACGTCAACACGCTAATTTTAGTGCGGTTTCTTGTGAAGCCTTTTTTTGTTTGTGTGTCACGGTAATGGAAGAGCGCAATTTCGAGCAACGATGTGCAATCAAGTTTTGTGTCAAACTTGGGGAAACCGGCATTGAAACTTTCAATAAACTGAAGCAGGCCTATGGGGAGCATGCTTTGTCGAGATCACAATTTTTCAAGTGGTATAAGGCATTTTCAGAGGGCCGTGAATCCATCAAAGATGAAACCCGCTCTGGAAGACATTCAACTTCAAAAACTGATAAAAATGTGGAGATAGTGCGAGCCCTTTTGCGGTCAGACCGTCGACTCACAGTGCGAATGATCGCTAGTGAGTTAAATTTGAACCAAATGACGGTCCGTCAGATTTTAACAGAAGAATTAGCCATGAAAAAATTGTATGTGAAGTTTGTTCCCAAAAACCTGACAACCGAACTGAAGGACATACGGAAGGACGTTTGTCTTCATTTTCTGGAACGGATCCAAAGGGAGAGAAATTTCTTGAAGAATGTGATTACAGGTGACGAAACATGGATCTTTGAGTACGATCCAGAAACAAAAAGAAAAATTAAGGAATGGCACACATCTGCATCACCAAGTCCGAAAAAAGCGAGAAGGAGCAAATCTAAAATAAAATCCATGCTCATCTGCTTTTTTGACCTTGAAGGGATTGTCCATACAGAATTTGTGCCTCAAGGACACACTGTTAATCAGTTTTATTACCGTGAAATTCTTGAAAGACTAAGAAAAAGAGTTGTTCGCATACGACCAAGCTTTGCTGACAATTGGATGCTTCATCACGACAACGCCCCTTGTCACACGACGAGAAACGTGGTCGAATTTTTGGCTAAAAAGGGCATTCTTGTTGTTCCACAGCCCCCATACTCCCCTGATCTGAGTCCGTGCGAATTCTTTTTGTTCCTAAAACTAAAGTTTCACCTTAAAGGACTCCATTTTGGGACGGTGGAAAACATCGAATAAGCTGTAACCGACCAACTAAAAGCGATTCCGGTTAGCGACTACCAGCGTTGTTACGAAGAGTGGGAACAATGTCTCTGGAGGTGTGTAGACTCCCAAGGGAACTATTTTGAAGGGGACAAACTCGATTTGTAGTTTAAAAGTAAGTAAAGATTTATATTGAATCAGCCTCATTATTTTATTTAGAGACCTCGTACTTAAGACAGCGTTCATGGGCAATGTATTGATAATTTGAAATATGTACCGCAGTAAATGAAGGAAAAGAGGCATATATATAAATAAATATATACATATGTATACAAATATTAATATATTTATATGTGTATAAGTTATTATGAAAAAGGTTTCACAAATTTTCAAACGCAGTTCGTGTATTTACATTGTCCCTTTCTGTGAATCTGCCTAAACACGAAATAATTAACGGCTCTGGCTATCAGGATATGTAAAGGATGAGTGGGAAGTTGAAACATCATAACTTTTTTGAAATTCACATTTTATGTCAAAGGATATTGAATCGGATAGCGAAGAGGGATATCGTAAAAGCCATCCATGTACACGTATATACATTGACGGATCTAAGACCTTACTTCCTATCAAATCTGCGTTGACACAATCTTTACGGAATCACAGTGTTGAAGTCGTACCTCACCATATTTCTTATCGGAACGGGAAAAGAAACCTACCAAAAAAATGTGGAACAAATGTTAAATTCAGATAAGATGCCAGATTATTTATTTATTTAGCAGCTTGTATAATGTTTCCACATTTTTCTGCGCCCATTTAACAATTATATAATCTTCTTCCTCCAGTTGCTTCTATCATTCCAGTCTTCTTCCATTAATCCTTTTTCTTTCATCAGTCCTGTAATCCCTTCCTCCCAGGTAAGTTTATGTCTACCTCGTTTTCGTCTTCCTGGTGGTCGCCATTTCGTAACTTCTTACTGGATATCTCCCCTCTTCCATTCTTTGGACATGTTCATACCACTGAAGTTGTTTGGTTTTAATATCGTCTAAAACAGACCTTGTCACATTAATTTTTTGTTTATTAATATTATTCCTAATTTTGCCCTTCCTAGAATTTCGAGCCGAGTGTCGCCAGAAGTCCATTTCTGTGGAATAAATTTTACTACGTTTTTTGCTTTTAAACACCATATTTCTGCTGCATGTGTAATTGTACTTTTAACTATTTCATGATAAATGTGAGTCTTTGTTTAGGGGTCACATCGCGATCCGATATAACGCTGTTTAACTTTGTTATAGGTGCTCGTCCTCTATTAATTCTATCATTAATTTCTGGCTCATAATTTTCATCTTTGTTTATTCTTTCCCCCAGATATGTATATTCATTTCCATGACTTATTATCCCTTTCCCGTCTTCTAGTTGTAAGTCTCTTAATGTGTCTCCTATTGCCATATATTTAGTTTTTTTAAATTTAATTTTAAACCCCACAAT
>Ga0268261_10002967_pt1 | contig 12326 bp, 11 predicted proteins | sample TergutNc150P1_FD_190353 | JGI IMG/M metagenome (GOLD analysis project Ga0268261, IMG submission 190353) | Nasutitermes corniger P1 segment gut microbial community from laboratory colony in Florida, USA - Nc150 P1 (SPAdes) (version 2) | ecosystem: Host-associated > Arthropoda: Insects >... | reverse complement strand
CTCTGCGACGAGCTGATCACTCGTCCAGAGGAGTCCTACCGACTGTGCTGCGTCGTTGTGTGTGATCTAGAAACATCAAGAATGGGTGCTCCATATATATATGACATTAGTCGCCTAAGGGTTAAAGACCTCCACAGCGCGACATATATATATGTCGTTCGGCGCCTAAGGGTTAAAATACATATACAAGTATAAAATACAGATAAATTTTTTTTATTACTTCAAGCATATTACATATGTCCTATGTAGCTAACATGTAGTATGTCACCATCCTGAAATGAGAGAAATGTGTGTATGAAGTTAATCAAATACACTGGTAGATAAAATCACTTGTAATTTGGATAAAAGGTGGATACATTTCTCCCATGCAACTTGGTTTTCAATATAACTTCCAACAGTCTTCATGCCATCACCTCCATGACCTTGCCACCGATATGAAAACTACCATCAGCTGTCTCAATGTCAACAAACAAACTACCTATCGACACATAGCATACAAGAAATCCAATGTTATGCATACCAATGAAAAATCAATACCCTCCTTACTGAAAATCATTGTCTTGCTCTACCAAAAGATCCTACAGGCATGTATCGAAAACATTTACAAGTTGTCCATCAATGAAATGTTCTCTTTGATAAACATAAGACCAATATCTTTTAAAAATTAACCCCTTACACCCTAAACTCAAAAAACACCTCATGATTCATACAGACGATGTTACCATCCATTCAGCCACAAACAATATTACAGCATATGAGGTGGCCCAATTCCTCTGAAAATACTCAATTAAAATTTAAATCTCCCTAAAGAATTCATCACATCCAATTCTATGACATTAGCAAACATCCTAACAAATCTTAAGGTCAAAGATGAATATAAGCAAGAATTATGGACCCATGAATGCCACCATGCCCTTACTCCACCCAGTCCACAACACACTACATATAAAATACATAGAACATTTAATATACACTTGAATTAATAAAAATAAAGTATCTGTATTTCATATTTCAATATGTATCTTGAACCATACATTATTAAAACTTAGTATTGTACATCTGTGGTTTGGTTCATAAACCATAATTACTTGGTATATCCATCCTTTGTAATGCACATCCCTGTGGATGGTCAAAAGAGTGGCTGAAATAAACAGGGCACATACTATGTTTATAATATAAGATACTTCTACACATCTATGTGAATTTGTTGGCTTTGTTACCATATCTAATTAGCTCAATGCATGGTCATGGACTACATAAAACCGCCAATTGCTGAATTTATATCATGTCTGTTCAAAAAGCTTTCGAATAGCACAGGCATCCTCCCTTTAAAACCAATGTGACAGCCACATGATGACTAGGCACGGTTTGGTAGACTGTCTGGATCCTTCTACATGTATGGATCTTGTTGCTGTTTCCCAATGAGTCGTATCTTGTCTTTGTCTCGTAAAGACAATATGATTTAAAGAAAGTGCACATCAGTTATTTGTTAAAATATCATTAACATAGCACCATACTTGTACAAAATTTTGTTACAAAATGGAGACAACTGCTAAGAATACTTACAACTTGTTCCGAGTGGCTGAGAATTATGTGAAGACAACCATCATTTTGGCTGCATTTCCATATTGTTGGTAAAAAAATATCAATGCACCCAGTTCAATGGAGCATTAAAACAGACAGTTAGCAACATGAAAATTTTAATGTTATTCATCCTGTTGTGTTAAATAAGCCTACAAAAGAAGCACTTGTTTACGATCAACACAACTTTATTGATATCAGTGTCAGTCACATCAATACAGCAACATGTTTCAAGGTCATCTTCAGACCATCCAGTATCTTACAAAGTGCAAACTGTTGTATCCCAGGGAGCTGGAGGTAGGATCTTACTGTAGACCGAACGGAGTCTGATTGATGGATCCGTTAGGACACTTAAGGAATAATTTCGAAGTCCACTTGTAGAGGTTAACACAGTAGATATATTATGACAATAAGATACAGCAGATGGCTTCTTAAGTATATCAGATGGAAGTTGGCCAGTGTGTCCCATTGTGGTACAAATACATTACTTTATATAGTGAGTTAGAGAGGTGTCGTGTGAAAAACATACAGCAGTCTTGGGTGTGGTCACGTGAGGCTATTAGTCGAAAACTTAATTATTATCTGAGTCTTACATTAGGACCCTTGCATCATACTGATGTCATAGCTTCACACTTGTTGTTTAGCCCTTTGACACTGACAGAGTATCAAAAATAACTAATCCGCAATTGGGGGCTAATCTCCTTATGGGTTGGAGGGGTTGACAGCTCAAGTAATCCCTTTCTTCCTGCTTGATATAAGACTTGGTGTTAATAATGATTTGAAAAGATTTCGGATGTACATAAGCTTTCGTTCATGGGATAAGTTACTGGTCATATATGACACCTACCCCCTAAAAAAATAAGCAATAACAGTGTTTATTTTAAGCAAAATTAACACATTCTACCTTATACATGTATATGTTGCACAAGAATAATTGGCAGTTATTTCTTACAAATTACACATTGTGCCATACTACATTTACCTTGACTACTTACAAGTTCACGCACAATAGATAACTATAGTACACGTACACAGAGTTACACACAATAGTATTCTAAATGACAGTATCTTCTACACTTATGATGTGCTGTAAGTGGGAGTACATACTATTATCTTTTACCAGATGGAATTATCTGTTTATTACATGCTTTCAGTGACAATAGTTCAGTTTCCTTTATTGCATCTCCTTGTGAAGGCTTCCGTATGCTACTTGCTTGAGTGTTAGGAATCCTTAAACTTTCCCTGGATGAATGTACAGAATATATTATTTTGGGGTTGATAACTATAGTGGTGCATGGATTATTGTCCTTCCACCACTTGGAGAAATTTGGAAATCTTCTCCTACAGCATTTGCAACAACAATAACAGAGAATAATCATGACAAGGCTGGTGGTTACGATACCTACATATGATAGGAAAGATAGGTGACTGTCAAATTTTGATTGTCTAATTTTCCATTCTTCCACAGAATTGAGCCTGTCCACTTCTTGCACCTTGTGACTAGCTAGTCTTAGATCCTCTAAATGATTTACTATATTTCTCAATGGCAGATCCAAGTGAATATCATTTAATTTAGTAGGTTTTCTTTCAGGTGCACAACAATCATAATCAAGAGATAATGGGGAAATAATATCCTTAATTGTGTTATTAGAAGTCATGACTGTCTGGGCTTGAATGAGAACCCTTGTTCCATAAGCTTCACATGCACTGTGCAGTATTAATTTTCCATTTCCCACACTTTCAATGTCTGAGGGTTCTTGTTTAGAACACAGGACGGTTAGTACATCTGGTCGTGGGGTGACATACAATCATTTCTTATCCTCTAAATGAGTCCATGTGGTTTGACTGATTTCTATAATTCTTTGGGAAAAACTGGATGGTATTGTCCTGATTGACTGGAGAATCTCAACTTCACATCCCTCATGTAAATGTGTTACCCATACCAGATTATTTTGCTTCTAAACTCTGTGGTAAGAACTAATTAATTTACACTCTTTGATTTCATCTAGCATTGTTTGGCAACATCCATCAACAAGTATTCACGTTCATGAAGGATAAATGTAAATCTGGTGTCGGTATTCTTTATTTTTATTGGTAAGGGAAGAATGTGATACATGTAATTCACATGGTTCGTTAAAGGTAAACGGATTACATATACAAGAAAGTTATCCCTAATAAATACACCAAAATCAATTACATTTAAAACTAAGTTTTGGTAGGTTGCACTCAGTGGTATTGGTAAGGAAAGTTCACTTAGAATGTCAGCCTGGCTTGCCTTCATTTGTTTTATAATCTGAGCTGGCGTTATTATGTGTGGTTGTAACATTCCTTTCTGAGAATCCATAATTGTATCAAACAGTATGTTGTATACCTTTCTACATCCATTTATGGCTCTTTCTAATTGTATAGTATGTTCATTAACAGTATGTAGCATGGAAGTAGCAGTAAACATTTCTCTAATTTCATGACTGCATTCATTTATGTGCTTGGCCATCTCATCTAAATCTCTAGATAATACTCTCTCATTCTCTTATACCACTAGTAAGGTGGAGTTCATTGATCTTAAGGTTGATTTAACAACAGTTATCTGTTCTTTTGAGAGCTTTAAGAAATCAATTTGTTTCTTCTCTAAACTTAAAATTTTCTCAGTATAATATGAAGCATCTTCGCTATCCATAGTGCCAAACATTATTTTGCTTATTCCTCCTATAAAACCGAAAGCTCTTCATTTGAAGCACGAGTGATCCTTGTCTTCAACTCTAGTTAGTTGCCTGATTAACAATTTCAAGTATTCATTTTCCTTATACTGTCTATATAGCGCGTGATCTTCATGCAATCGGTAAAATCAATCCAATGATTATCATGATTTTTACAGAAATCCAGATAACTGGGCATACTTCTTTATGGTTTCTAGATTTTGATCTGCTTCCTGCAAATTGATATAGGTTAAAATTTTCCATTCCATATTATATAACTGAGCTTCTCCTATGTGATCATAATAACGACCCAGTGATTCTTTAAATCTTTGAAGTGTCACATCGAGAGCAGTTGCAGTGTTAATAGTGTCAGTAATATGCTAATAGTCCAGAGTCTGAGTGTGGGGGTCATGATCCTGTAATCAACCAAAAAAACAGTTTCAGTCTGTTTGCGTGAACCTTCAGAGTCCTATTCCTTAGTAGTTTTAACGTTATGTTCACGTCATCAACGTTTGTGATTTTGTAAGGTCCTATCCAAGGTAGCAAAAATTTTTATGACCTACCTCGTCTAATTTTTACATCATGCAGTAAAACCTTGTCCCCAACTGAAAATAATGGTGTCTTGACATTTCTATCATGGTACTCAATTCTATGTTCTCTCTGTGACTTCAAATTAATCTTTGGTGTCTGATAACTTGACTGTAGTCGAAACTGTAATTTCTTAATGTAACTGTCATATGTGTATTGGGTTTCAGGAGGTTCCTTTTGCAGTACGCCTGGTATGTTATGTTTCCTGCTGAACAACAGCTCATGGGGGTGAATCCCATGGCAGTATGGGGGGTCGTATTAAACACGAAAGTGGCATATGGCAACCATTTATCCCAATTAATTTGGTCTTCCAAGATAAAACATCTGAGGTTTCGACTGGCACTCTTTGCGTCCTTTCTAAAGCTCCGTTTGACTGATGGTGATAAGCTATGCATTTTACTTTCTTAATTTTCAAGAGTTTACAAACATTAGTGACAACTTCACTCATAAAGTTAGAGCCTTGGTCTGTTAATATCACCTGAGGAATCCCGAATTTTAGGACTTCTTCTATGAAAGCCTTAGCTACCGCTACAGCGTCCTGTTACTCTATCGGTACAGCTAATGTGTACTTAGAAAGTTAGTTGTGAAATGTGAAAAACATATCTGTTCCCACCTGAAGTTTGATTTAGGGGACCAAGAACATCAAGAGCACATTTCTCCCAAATAACTTTAGGTGTGGTTGTGATTTTCATTGGTCCTTAGACTTATTTTGTGTAATTTTGTTCTTTTGGCAAATTTCATACTGTCATTATATGTTCCTCTAACTCCTGTTTCATACCTGGCCATGTGATAAAGAGTTTCATTCTATCATAGGTTTTGTTCATTCCCAAATGACCTCCAATTGGTTTGTCATGCATTTCCTGGAAAATCGCTTGTTTCTCTTCCTTTGTCGTCATGACCATCAGTGCTGCCTTCAGTAACATGTATTCTACTGAGCGCATCAGCGTTAGTGTTGTTAGAACCCTTCTTGTAAACAACTTCATATTCATATTCTTCAAGTTTAAGTCACCATCTTAAGAGTCTGGAACTCGAATCCTTGACACTGAATATCCAAGTAAGGGGGCGGTGATCTGTGACTATTGTAAATTTCCTACCATACAGGTACTGCCTAAAATATTTGCATCCCTACACAATTACTAGTAACTCTTCCTCTACTGTGGGATAATTTCTTTCTGCATTATTCAAAGTTCTACTCGTGTAAGCAATGGGAAGATCATTTCCTGTAGGACCTTGGCTTACGACGGCCCCAATGGTATCGCTGCTTGCGTATGTGGTTAGAACAAACGGTTTTGTAACATCAGGATATTGTAGTAATGGTTCTGTCGTTAGTAATTTCTTTAAGGTAACAAAAGCCTTTTCTGTCTTGTCATCCCAAACGTAAGGTGTGTTCTTTTTCAATAGCTCTATTAATGGTTTAGCTATCTTACTGAAATTTGGAATCAATATCCTGTAGTAACCTGCTAAACCTAATGAACCTTTAAGCTCTTGGGTGGTTTTTGGTTCGGGGTAACCTCTTACAGCTTTTACTCTCTTCTCGTCAGGCCTTACACCAGTGTGTCCTATAATGTGTCCTAAATAAGAGACTTTCTTCCTCAAGAATTCAAACTTGTCTGGCTGTAATTTCATGTTGTACTTTCTCATTCTATCTAAGACTTCTCAGTCTCTCTCATTGTGTACCTTTAAGTTATCTCCAAACACTACTACATCATCAAGGTAAACTAAACACTTGATCCCTTGAATACCACTAAGTGCAGTGGTCATTAATCTCTGAAAAGTTGCAGGGGCTCCTTTCAAATCAATCAGCATCCTTGTGTACTGAAAATGCCCTTCTCTTGTGCTAAATGCAGTTTTTGCTTGATCTTCGAGTTTTACAGGGACTTGAAGGAATCCACTTGCACAGTCAATGGTGGAGAAATATTTAGATTTGCCTAATGCATCAAGAATTTCTGATATGATGGATATAGGGGAGCTATCACCAGTCGTGACATCATTAAGTTTTCTGATGTCTACAGCAATCCTCCATTTCTTCCTACCTGAGGTATCTGCCTTCTTAGGCACTACCAAAATTGGTGAATTCCATGGACTAGTGCTAGGTACAATGATGCCATCGCGTAACATTTGTTCTGTTTCTTTTTTAACTTCTTCCCTGTGAATTTCAGGAATCCTGTAACGTTTGGTATTTATTCCCCACGTTGGGTCTATTGTTGGAGTGGGAATAGTATGTTCTGATGTTGTAGTGAAAATTAGTTTGTCTCCTGGTAAGTAAAATACATCATTGTATTTACACTAATTTTGATAAGGGAAAACCTCTCCTCACTATTTAGATGGTCTGTTCTTAACTCTTCACATAATTTAGACGACTGGCTACCGTCCTCAACTACTGAGTTCGAGAACATCAAAACAGTGTCATCATAGTCTTGAGGTGGTTCATCCCAGTTGTGTTTGAAATACATAATTAGGGTAAAAAATTGACAGTCAAAACAGTGTGGATTTTGCAGCAGGACAGTTAGTAGGGATCTTTATCTGGCAAAGTTTGGAATTAGACTCTTTTGGTGACACTCGGTTAAAATAGATATTAGCGTTACAGTTGAATAGCTTCCTATTTACATTTTCATATTCGTGGACAAGGCCTCGACTGGCATTAATAATCTTGAGGTGGTTCATCCCCGTTGTGTTTGAAATATATAATTAGGGTTAAAAATTGAGTCAAAACTCATTTTGACTGTCAATTTTTAACCCTAATTATATCATCATAGTCATTTTCTATTTCCTCCAATTCAACATGAGGGGAATCAATTGTAATGTCATCTCCCAATGTGTTCAAAATACTTGTCACACAGTATCCATTTAGCTTCCCTGGTCAGCAATTCTGCTAAATATACCCCAGGTACTGTCTTGGATATTATCCCATGTCACTTGGATTTAGTGGGCAGTTGTACAATGCTTTCTATCCTAGTCTTCGAGGTTAGTTTGTGAGTTTCACTTTACTACCCTGTTGGTTTTGTCATCAAAATTTATGATTACTTCGCCCACAACGATTGTAGTCACAATAATTGACAGTGGCCCTCTTGTTTTCCCAAAAATCTCAACCTAAAATTCTGCCATATTGGCAATCAAAACTGTCTCCCATGACATGAAATGTGTGTATAGTCTCATGCGTTGGTGTGAGTAATTTTAATGTTACTGTTGCTTCGGTTCTTAAAAGTGTATTGGAGATTCCTCTCATATTAATCCCCTTAGTAGGCTCATAGTCAAACCCTGGTTTCAAGCTGGCACCCTTAACTATTGAAATTTCTGCTCCTGTGCCTATTAAAAACTTCAGTTTCTCTTTCTTACTCAAATAAACTCTTGTCACAGTAACTAACTTTGACTTAGAATGTTTCTCACATTCATTAATTGTGAATTGTGGACAACCATTTACTTGTTCCGGTGGGCAGTCAGATTGATCGACAACTCCCTTCCGTCGTTTCCCAACCTAATCCAGCCCTTACCCTGGGCTCTACTTAAATTATCGGTGTCTCTACCGACACCGCCTCTATGCTGAGTGTCTCCACCAACACTCCCAAACATATTGTGTCTCTACCGACATCGCCTCTATACTGAGTGCCTCTACAGACACTCCCAAACATATTGTCAGTGTCTCTACCAACATCGCCTCTATACCGAATGCCTCTACTGACACTCCCAAACATATTGTCAGTATCTCTACCAACACTGCCTTTATACTTAGTGTCTCTACCGACACTCTTAAACATACTGTCAGTGTCTCTACTGACACCGTCTTTATATGTCCGTCTCCGCCGACAATCCTTCGCGATGTGACCCTCATGACCGCAATTAAAACAACTCAAAACCGCCTTTACATTGGCTATGGGGAATCTATCTCAGCTCGAGCATCTGTTGGCCATATGACTCAACTTACTACACTTATTACACCTTATGGGGGCCCATTGGCTGCAGAGGGTGATCTTTCTTTCACTGAGAGAATAGTGCTTTCTTCTACCAGTGAGACTTCAATTGCCTGAGACAGAGGGATTGACTCTTCTCTACTCCGAATAGTTTGAATGCGTTCGTTGTACAATCCCTGTATGAAGCAGGCCTTTTCTAGGTGGTTAATCAGGCTTATTGCCCTTAATATCTCCTCAAGTCTACAAACCCATCTGGCAGCTTCCCTCAGGTCTGTTTGTAATTCATCTATTTTGTTTCCCCACAAAGCAATACTCTAATTTTTGCCCTGTCTGACACTGAAGATCTTACAAGCATAATAATCTAATGTATGCCTAGTCGCGTAGTTTTCTTCTAATATGGCCTTCACTAAATCCCAACTGTGCGTTAGGTCTCTAACCATTAATATGGATCAGGCGCCTCTGGTTATTTTTGCTTTTACAAACTTTAAAAGAACATAATGTTTGCTGGGGTCCAGTAGTTCAAACACTACGTCCACATTTTCAATAAATTCCCTTAACTTTCTTATCATCGTCAAAGGGGTGGGCCTCATGGCCTCTCCTACGCTACAGTACTGCATAGAATCTTCAGACATATCGCTACTATTATCTGCCTCCATGTTACCTTTACAATTATTCAACCACAATTACTGTTACATGTTTATTTAGTTACAATCCAGCTACCTTAGTGCACTTGGTTTGCTTGTATCTGAACTCGCCCCCTGTCCTACAGTATTCTCGTAGGTGTTTGGGTGATTTTGTCGTCCCAGGGAAAAACCTTTCAGATATCGAACCAAATCCAGTTGTGAACCAGAATTCACTGAAATTCAACCTTGAGTGTACTTTATCTTATGTAAAATTACTTGGTCTAGTTGAAATCAGAACTCAGCCCTTGTCCTACAGCATTCTCATAGGCGTTTGGGCGATGACATCTTCGCAAGAAAAATCTTTCTGATTTGCAGACTAGGCCCAGTTATGTATCAGGACTCAGCCCACAGTCCTCAGTTTTATTGAGGCATTCAAGCAATGTCATCATCCAAAAGGAAAACCTTCCTGATACTTAACCTCAATTTTAAAACTAATGTTTAAAACCTTAGATGGAAACAGGGCTCATCCTTATCCCACAGCTAAATCGTGGTATTTTGAACAATGTCACCATCCTGGAGGAAAACCTCCCAGATTCTCCAAGGTAAGTTTTAAACTGTAATAATTTAAAACGCAATTGTTTAATTGGCTGACTTTCCAAGGAATTTAAATTCTGAGTGCAACTTACCCAGTGATATCTTTGGGGCTGTGGTAAAACACAGGGGGCATCCCACAAAGTTCCTGCATGTTATGGAGAATGTGGCAGTTTTGCAGCTAGTAGTGTGATGTCGTGATGCAGGACACTGTTGCGGCTTCACTGCCCAGGAACTGGTCCGAAGTCTGGTACTTGGAATGGGCCAGCGGAATCTTCTTCTTCTCAGTAAGGCTCTTTGGTGGCCTCTAAAATATTGTCTCGATTACTGGATGAATGTGGGTGATGCTGCCTTGTAGTCAATCAATCTCCAGCCAGGGCTCGAGTTAACCAAACCAGAGTATCATACAGTTGGCAACGTAGATGTGATACAAGTGCAGGGCAGTCCCTTCACACTGCGGCAGTCACTAGGTAACCTCTAGCTGTGCTGATGATGAGTGAATCATCAAGACACAGAATATGCTATGTTCAAACCTCTTCAGTAGACTGTGTCCAAACCCCAACTTCTGACACCAGAAATGGGACAGCGTGTTTTATCCTAGGGGCTGGAGGTAGAATCTTATTGTAGACCGAGCGGAGTCTGATTGATGGATCCGTTAGGACACTAAAGGAATAATTTCCAAGTCCACTTGTAGAGGTTAACACAGTAGATATATTATGAAAATAAGATACAGCAGATGGCTTCTTAAGTATATCAGATGGAAGGTGGCCAGTGTGTCCCACTGTGGTACAAATACATTACTTTATATAGGGGGTTCGAGAGGTGTCATGTGAAAAATATACAGCAGTCTTGGGTGTGGTCACGTGAGGCTATTAGTCGAAAACTTAATTATTATCCGAGTCTTACATTAGGACCCTTGCGTCATACTGACATCATAACTTCACACTTGTTGTTTAGCCCTTTAACACTGACAAAGTATCAAAAATAACTAATCCGCAACTGGGGCCTAATCTCCTTATAGGTTTGAGGGGTCGACAGCTCAAGTAATCCCTCTCTTCCTGCTTGATATAAGACTTGGTGTTAATAATGATTTGAAAAGATTCTGGATGTACATAAACTTTAGTTCATAAAGTAAGTTACTGGTCATATATGATAAAATATTACAACTGCATTAAAATTTGTGTTACACAGACCGAGATTTAAATTGTACCATTTATAAAGTAGGCCTACATGTTCACTGTCATTCTGTTACTATTAACAAAGACTGTTAATTCAAGTAGTAACAGAATAACAAGTAATACGTGCTATATAAGCTGTATGACTGAGATGTGAGAGGAAGCGTACATACTATAAAGAAAAACGCAGAAGATTTAGTAGTAGCTAGTAAGGATATAGGACTAGAAGTAAATGCTGATATAACTTAGTACACAGTCATGAACGAGATCAAAATGCAGGATGAAGTCACAGTATAAAGAATGATAATAGTTCCTTTGAAATGGTGGAAGAGTTCAAATATTTGGGAACAACCTTAACAAATCAAAATTCTATTCAGGAAGAAATTAAGAGCAGAGTGAAGTAAGGGAAAACTTGCTATTATTCGGTGCGGAATCTTTTGTCTTCCAGTTTGCTACCCAAAAATCTAAATATTAAGATATACAGAACTATAATTTTGCCTGTTGTTTTGTATGGGTATGAAACTTGGTCGCTCACACTGAGGGAAGAACACGGTAACAAGGGAGTGGAGAAAACCACATAATGAGGAGCTTAACGATCTGTACTCCTCACCCAATAGTGTTCAGGTGATAAAACTGAGAAGGCTGAGATGGGCAAGGCATGGAGCGGGTATGGGGAAGAGGCATATACAGGGTTTTGGTGGGGAAACCTGAGGGAAAGAGACCACATGGGAGACCCAGGCATAGATGGGAGGATAATATTAAGGAGGGATGTGGGTGTATAGACTGGATTGAGCCTGTTCAGGATAGGGACAGGTGGCAGGCACTCGTGAATGCAGTAACAAACCTTAGGGTTCCATAAAAGGCGGGGAATTTCTTGACTATATGACAACTGGTTAGCTTCTCAAGAAGGACTCTGCTCCATGGAGTAAGTAAGTAAGTAAGTAAGTATGATTGAGATGTAAGTCTATTTAACAAACATTTTAATAGAATTATATTTCCACTGTCAATGATACTGGATGGTCTCAAGATAATGATGATTGGTTAAAACATGTTGCCTTACTTAACCCTTAGGTGACTAATGTCATATATATATGGAGCACCCATTCTTGATGTTTCTAGATCACACACAACGACGCAGCACAGTCGGTAGGACTCCTCTGGACG
>Ga0268261_10002966_pt1 | contig 12327 bp, 4 predicted proteins | sample TergutNc150P1_FD_190353 | JGI IMG/M metagenome (GOLD analysis project Ga0268261, IMG submission 190353) | Nasutitermes corniger P1 segment gut microbial community from laboratory colony in Florida, USA - Nc150 P1 (SPAdes) (version 2) | ecosystem: Host-associated > Arthropoda: Insects > Digestive... | reverse complement strand
ATGGGTGCTCCATATATATATGACATTAGTCGCCTAAGGGTTAAAGACCTCCACAGCGCGACATATATATATGTCGTTCGGCGCCTAAGGGTTAACTGACGTGCGGCCTTATTTGTGTCCAACATTTTTCGCTGCTATGAGGTTTACAAGAAATCCACTGCAGTTGCGCCATGAACGTCTAGTTCGTAATATTAAGGCTAGAGTGTGATGTGGAGTTACTTTAAGAAAATGACTGGGCAAGTCTTTTTGTTACGAAAACTTAAGTCGAGTCGCTATGTAAATGTGATACTTGTACACTCCCTGCTCAGAACTGGTGTGACGTAGGCGGTTGCTTCATGCAAGACAGTAACTGCGACTCACGTGGGTAATTGAGCGCTACAAGCAGGAAGAGAAATTCCCCATGAGGCAGGCAGTTACAGATCATTGATTTCCGCGTTCCCCGGATTTAAGCTTGCCACGTCATCAATAAAGCGTGCTCAGAGAAGCGTTTATGGTAGCAGTCCACACATAACATAATGTAAAGAATATATTCAAAGAGGCGTTATCGACGTTTTTCAAACACACGCTTAACCCTTATCCTGCTACCGTGGAGAATATGGTGAGCTGCTAATACCAGCAAATGGCAGATGGGATTTAATTCGGCGTTGAAAGAGTTAATAAAGTATTTTGGAGTATTTTGACGAGAAACGAGGCCATATTGCAAGCAGAGGAACGTAATTTTAACGTATTTTGTGATGTGATGAAGCAGTGTACTGTCGAACAGTGATGAGCATTCATAGTTCGCGGTTCCTGATCGGACTAAAGGGTCGTAGTTTCTTTGTTACTGTCATGGATTCAGCGGGGGAAACTTTCGAGGTTACGCAGTGTCAGTTAAGGAAAATCTCGTGCAATTAGTCTTGGTTTGTCGGCATATCTTACCTACTACATTCTAGTATGCCTGTTCTTGCATGGGTTTCTTCTAGTGATGTTATTTAGTATCTAATCCAGTTCCTCCCAGTGAAAGTGCTCGCATTTCTGTAGTGAGAGTTATTTAGGCAGTATCTGGTTCGTTTAATTTGGCATATCAGGACATTGATCATGCCATATCGTACAATGCTGCGCATCATTAATGGGCCGGCGATGTGCTCCGTATTTAGCATGTCGCTGATCTTTGCTCTGAGCATAGGGAACAACAAGCTTGGTTGTGCACGGCAAGGCGGCAGTTTTACGGCATCATACCTGCACCGCAACGTGATAACGGCCACGCAGTGGTGCTGGAGATTAGTGTGCTTGCGAATTGTATGCCGTTGAGCAAACGAGTATTATTCGGAATACTTTTTGTAAAGTACGTGTGTATCAGGGGTAAAATTTCACCCGAAGGTACGTAAAAGCGAACAAGCGTCAGCGGTACAGCGTAGAAGAAAATATTCGGAATGCTGGCAAAAAATCGAGTCACGGATTCAGTGCTGAACGGACGTACAGTACGAATATGTGATTTTTTTTGTGAACGATAGCATGTTTTACACTAAGTATAAACGTAAAACGGATTAATTGGTGCTGGTTGTAACGTGAAATCCTGTGCGTGGACCAAATTGCGGTTGAGTACGCACAAAATCATAAGGCAAGTGTTTTGCAAAACAAGTTCCGGACGAGCTAATCCTGACACCATTGCTCCTTGAATTAATGGAAGAAAGTGAGAGTTTTTTTGTGCAAGACATGAAAATGTTTGGCCAGAACTGGCCAGAATTTCAATACGATGTGTGTCGCGTGATGGGATTTACCATTGCAAATTGCGATGCCAGTTGGAGAGTAGCACCTGGACGTTGAACTGCGGGGGACTAGAACAATGGATTCCCGGTGGGTGTAGGCTTCGTATGCGATTAAGCCTCCGCGTTGAAGCCAGGTTAATGAGACGTTCTGCAGAGAACGTAGCGCTTTGTCGTACGGTTCCAGACTAATGAATATGCGTTTCCACCGGTACGTGCAGGCGGATACGCAATATGCCATTTTTGTGTTGGTTACGTGGGAAATGTAGAGCAACTTTGTCTCGCGTATGATTACTGTAATTGCTAGAGGAAGGGAACATTGGAGTACCTGCTAGTGTATATAATTACTATGATTAGTAGAGGAATGAGAATTTGAATAGCTGCTGTACTTTGGTACGAGTAGCCTAAACTTCATATTTATGGGGTGTTAAATAATATAGAATGAGGTGTACGTTTCCAACACAGTTGATCTATTGTTGATGAGGCTTACAAGTTAACGTAAATTGGTTTTGGCCAAGGCGTTCAGAGACAAAATCTTTTCAGTAATGTGCATTCTGTGCACGAAGTGTATGGAATGTAGACGCTAGGGTGTCGTCTCTCGTTGACCTTTTCAGTTAAGGCCACGCAAGATACGAACGTACAGCGCCATTTCTGGAAATTTCGACATAAAGAACATCCCGGCAAAGTGCAGTAGGATCTTGGCATATCACTTATAATACACTTTTGAATTAAGCAGTCGGCATTGTTCTGTGTTGTTTGACCACGTGTGTGGGTTCAAGACTTGTTATTCCCTTGACATTGCTGCAACTTGTTACATATATCTCATATACCTTTGCATACTTTGCATTCATTGTAGCTGTGTATGCATGATCCGTTTGAATTACATTGGGTGTTTGCACGTCTGACTAATTCATCCAGCTCTAAATGGCAATTTATATTTTTAGGGGTGTCAGTAAAATTGCGAAAAGGGACTGTTAGCTTCGTCGTGTTTGTACTCATGGAACAACTCGGCTCCCACTGGACACATTTTCGTGAAATTTGTTATTTCAGTATTTTTGAAAGATCCGCAGAGAAAATTGAACTTTCGTTAAAATCTGACAAGAAGACACACACACACACACACATATATATATATACACACACATATATCGCTGAATTCTTAGAACGTTTTAGACAAAAGTTACAGAGAAGACTAAACAGCGCTTTTCCGAAAATCGTGCTGTTTGTGAGATAATGTGGAAAAATAAGGTAGAACCAGACGTTCACAGATAGCAATGTAATACGGCGCGTGCGCCTTGTATTTACATGCCGTATAAAGAAATTCCCTCTACACACACACACACACACACACACACACACACACACACATACAGAAGCTTGCAGAAGTCATGTCCGCGAAGTTCATTAAGGCGCTAAGCCGAGAAAAATTGTGAATTGCGAGTTACCTGTACTCGGAACTGCAAGGTTCTTTTGGAGCCAACATCTACAGTTGTACAAAAACTCCCCTCTTTGTTGGGTTGGGCGGCTTTGTAACTGGTTCTGTGCAATAAGTGTGTGGCGAAGTAGACTCGTGGCGAAATTATTTTCAGTTTCTGTGGTTACCTAAATGTAAGTGCTTAAAATAACATACCCGTCGGCAGATAATGGGTGGGACACAGAAGGGCGATCTGAAAATACCAAGTGCGCAGTTTCGGCGATTTCTAGGCGAAAACAGTTTTTAATAATTCGTTTAGCAGGTGTCAAGGTTGTGAGAGTTGAAAATCGTTTCCAAAACGTGCAATAAGTTACGTACGTTGTGTGATAGAGATTGTTAGATGTCACGAGCAGGTTCATCTTTCAGCTGGAGGAATTCCATTCTCTCTTATTATTATGTGGGCATCGCAACTACACGCGTGTATGAGCGGTTATGTAGAGATGTTGCGTTAGTGAGTTTGGGGGTGGGGGTTGGTGTTGAAGAATGAGCCGGATGGCTTGATAACCAGTAAGTTCTGAATGCACTGTAAAAGTAAACTTTACCCTAGAATAGGCCACGAAGGTCCAGTGGGGGAGCAGACGTGTAGCTCTACTTTTTCTTTAACCTCGACTCTAGATGGGGTGGGTGGTCACCGCCACGTCCCGGCCGCCTAACCCCCGGGAAAACCCGGTGCCCATTGAATAGGAGGCTGGGTGGTCCGCCGGGCCGGTGTAGACGGGTGCGGTAAATCTGATCTCCACCTGCATTCGATTCCCGGACCATCCATCCCGTAGCGAGTTGCTAAACCGACTACGCTGTCCCGGCCCGCTCTGAATGTATTGTTAGCATTGTAAAGCTCCGTGTGTTTCAGGTCCATGAAACTCGTGTTTATGTGTAGGTTTGACCAAGTTCGGGCGATTTGTCCTACTCGACGTAACAGCTCGTACACTTCCCTTTTTTACAGGTGGCCGAAGCATTGTTCCTTACACTAGATTCCTCTCAGTTTTTAGGCGCGTTCTGAAAACGGCGAAAATTGACTGTTAGCTTCGTCATGTGTGTCTGTACGTCTGCATGGAACAACTCGGCGTCCACTGGACGGATTTTTATGAAGTTCGATATTTGTGTTTTCTCCGGAAATCTGTCGAAAAGAATTAAAGTTTCGTTAAAATCTGACAAGAATGGCGCGTACTTTACGTGAAGACGTGCACGTTCATGTCTCGCCGAATTCTTCCGGGAAGTTTCACACATGTTGCAGCGAAAATCAAAGTACACGTTCGTGATCACTAACGTTTTTCCGAAAATCGTGCCGTGGAAAAATATAGTGAAGCCGTATAGGCCACACATGGCAATATAATACGGCGCGTGCGCATTGCTTGCAGGATAAGTACGGCTGCAGGCGCATAGTCAAGATTGTGTAATCCTGACTGCTTTTCCACGGCAACAGTGGTTACGCGAACGTGTTCTGTGTTTCATTGTACGTGCATTCCCTGTGTTGGTAACGATGATCGGCCAGGTGTAACTGCAGTTACGTGTATTGTATTTGAGTATTGTTAACCCATTGTTTTGAATAATGGCATTCATCGAAATTATGATACAGATATGGTTGTTAACTCGCCGGGAACAGTCTTTTGCCGTAGCGAATGCATTCAGCGTGTATTCATATTTGTTAGGGCAACCAGAGACAGTATGGAGCATCAGAGTTAGTTTGTCCTCAACACGGTACGTGTCACTGAACGCATGTTGCGTACAAGTCCTGTACCCTGAGGGAATGTTGCGGAAATTTGTCAGTCTCCCCTGCTGACTACCAGCTTGTAAGCAGACACTGCATCTGCTGAAAACATTTTTCAATACACGGTAGAGCTGTGTCAGTATATTAGCATTTTTTTAATATAAAACTGACACTCAGTTCCCCCAGTTAAAATGGATTGCTCAACATTTTCAATTCTTCGTTTAGTAATGGTGTCGGGATTATTTGAATGAACTTAATGGCCGAAATTAGATTTGGAGGAAAACAAGTACCTACGATTTCGCGTGTACTATACGTGCATTCTGTGCGGAGGGAACTCGCGAACAGCTTAGGGATTTTCTTAATAATAATAATAATAATAATAATAATAATAATAATAATAATAATAATAATAATAATAATAATAATAATAATAATAATAATAATAATATCTTAATTTGGTCATTTATGTTTTTCGTGTAAAGCATGAATCACCCAAGAATAATAGGTTTTCCTGTTTTGTGATTTTTGTCAAGCACCGAACCTGTTATTCGTCAGTTTTCCAGTCTACTGTGTATTTCTTTACTCGGCGCGCGCGCGCACACACCCACACTCACCCACCCACCCCCGGGGACAAACCTTTACGCGATATATCCACCCAGTTGCTTGGGTACTTTGTGCCTGATAACCAGAAAACATTCTCGCTGGCACAGACAACACTCGGCAGGGCGTCCCTCTCACGTTTCATGGCTGACCAGATTCGCAGATCCGGCCAAGAAGTCTGCTGTTTCTCTGCGTTAGGGGACACGATTGCTGTGATGCTGTGCATAAATTCATTAGTGTGGAAAAGTGTTTATGTACCCGATACATGTCGTTAACACTGGGTTGTAAAGGGTTTCATAATTCCATTGGATTTTGCCACTCGCCTGTTTTCTCGGTGACAGATAGGAGGGATGTGTGCGTGGGGCGGTGAGCCTGATGGAATCGTGTCTGCGAACATTCAGTAAAGTGTGAATACTATCTGTATACATTAGTGTGACCCGAGGCAGTCAGAATTACGTCTTCAAACAAAACGCATTTAAGGACGGGCAAGAAATAATCCGGGTTTTATACTGGAAATGTAACCATATCAGTTAAAATGTCGCTGTAAGTAGCAGTACTTATTTTGAACGAACGAAATTGTGGATCGTCACTTTCTGGCGATCCTCGTAATGGGATTGGTCAGTCTGTCAAATAGGCCCTTTAAACTTGAACCAAAACATCTTTGAACCAGTTATTTTATAAAAAGGATGGAGGGAAGTGCATTGGAATTAACTGCTGGAGATACCTCGGTGCTGCGCATGGGGGAGAGGAACAGGCTTTGGCTCTGCTTGTAGAAGTCAGTCTTTTTCTCTCTCCTATACTTGGTCGCCGACATTCGCTGCCGCTGCATCACTTGTTCGCCGTCAGAAGAATCTGACCACATCCTGCACCCACAGCTACTGCCAAGAATATTTTGGCTTCGAACCTTGTAATTCAAGATTTGTCTGTAAAGTCAAGAAACGCATTGCACAGGTCCAAGCAAGCGCCAGGTTCAAGAAACGTCTCTGGCAGTATGTTACATAGTTTCCAGTAGTAGGATTGGCGAGTGATGAGTTGGAAGGATTTTGGACGGAAATTGGTCGTGGTTTAATCGAGCTAGTATTATGGCAGTTGCCTAGCGGGAGATCTTGAGATTCGTATCGAGCGCCCTCGTTACGTAATCCTAGAACGTTAGTGCTCTATCAGTTTGCTCTATATCAGAATATTTAGTGTTTTGCTGCGATCGATGTCGACCGCCCGGTGTGCAATGCTAAGTGGGGAGATGAAATGCTGTACAAATTACCGAAACTTCGATACGACTGAACGAAATATCCGTGGGGCCATAATAATGGGCAGAATCCATACACACAATGAGGTGGAGTTGAGATTTAGCTCCACTCATTCTTAACTTAGACGAATGGTGAGCCTCTCGTGCTCAACCGTTTTATCCCCCTGCCCCTACCCCCGCGACAAAGCCCACTTTACCCACTGAATAGGAGGCTGTGTGGGCATTGGCATAATTGGAAGTTAAATTGCACTGAAAGAGCAGATTCGCGAACTTTGTTAGTTTTCCGGTGTTGTATAATGCGTAGCTAATGACTGAGATAATGTTATATACCGCTGTCTGCAGCGGATTCTGAATTGAAATATCTTGCCTTACGCCACAGTCATCTCGCGATGCGTAGTTTTACACACCTTATTCGCGGTAACTTAATTCCCGCATCAGTTCAGTTCCGATATTCATATACCAAAATAATGTTCAACGTGAACACATTTGTATGTGTTTATATATACACGTATGGTCTCATTGTGCGTGTGTATAAACACACACACACACAATAAACTTTGCTTGAGAGATGAAACGTTACGTATCACTTTATTCCGCGAGGAATCCAGTGACTTCTGGGCCTCTGTACGAGGTTACGAATTTCGTTTTGACTTCGCCTGGGAGAAGACATATCACTTTCTAATATGTACAGATTTTTGTATGTCTGTGATTGAACGATTGGTTGGTTATTCGGTGCTTCTCAGGATGTGACCGATTGAAAAGCAGTGAAAGTGGGAATCGCATGTGCCGTGCCATAATGTAACTTGGCACTGGGATTTCTGGTGCCACTGCTTCGACATGTCTGATCATTATTGCTGCATAAGTATAGCTGAGCAAAGGCCACTTCTCAGTTCTTAGGGTGTTTACCAAAGACAGCCAGCCACCTGCAAGGGCTTGGACATGGATTTCATAATACGAGAAACGGTTTGTTAGAACTCGCAGGGTGTGTGCCCAAATTGTTAAGTGACAGTAGTAGTAAGCATCCCACTTTCCCGGCCACACCCACCTGCGCTGTGATTGGCTGAAACCTAACCTTCCCCTTCCTCCCCTTCGCTGTGATTGGTCGAAACCTAACCCTCCCCTCCCTCCCTCCGTGACGTGATTGGCTGAAACCTATACTAGCCCCGCCCCCTGTGACGTGATTGGTCAAAACCTATACTGGACCCTCCCCCTAACCCCAGGCAGTCACGTGATGTAAACAAGACAGGGGTGAATGACCATTTCGCAAAACCTAAATTTAACTTATTTTCAAACGTTATTGTCACGTGATGTAAACAGCCCCAGGCGGTTATCTGATGTAAACAAGAGGACAGAAAGTTTGGCGCCGGGCCAAACCTAACTTTAACTTATTTTGAAACTTTGTTATTGTCACGTGATGTAAACAAGAGATGGCGGCGGGGTTAATGAACGTTTTGGTTAACCTAACTTGAACTTGATAAGGTTACCTGATGTAACCAAAGGAGCCATTTTGAATTTTTGGCAATATGGCGGCTAGAGCGGTAATTTTGAAACTAACTTTAACTCCGTGGCCTTAGTCCGCGAGCGAACTATACCGACTAACTTTAACTAGTCATTATTTTGAAAATTAACAGTGACCTTGTTATGGTTGCCCGAAGTAAACAAACCCTCTAGACAGCTTGTCGCCAAAGATATTTTGAATTTTTAACAATATGGCAGATACGAGCGCCATTTTTAAATTTGTTACTAACCTAACTTTAACTTTGTTATTGTAATGAAGCTGCCATGTTACAATATGGCGGCTGGCGCGGTAATTTTAAATTAATGCTAACCTAAATTGAACTCGTTATTTGAATAAGGCGGCCAATATTAAATATGGTGGACTAGAGCTAACTTCAATTTGTTACTAATTTAAACGTTTATTTGAATAAGGCGGTAATTTTACAATATGGCGGACACGCGCGTTATTTAAATTAATAGTAACCTAACTTAAACATTCACTATTTGAATACGACCGCCATGTTACAATATGGCTACCACATTATACGACACTAGAAAGAGTTGGCTGAAGCGGTAAGATGTCAGACACATAATTGAAAGATTCTAGGTTCAAATCCTGCTGTTTTAACCATCTATTTTTAGGAACCTATCGCAGGTAATAAGGGAAAATAAAGACAATTTTACATTTTACAAATACACACAATTTAAATTTACTTTGCTTGTGCACTTACACAGATGAAATTGCTGCGGTGTTTACTGTACACATAATAGGTTTTGACATTCACAAGTTTTTATTTAGCGTGACTGCTCGGTAAACTCCGTAACGTATTAACACAAAGCGATTTTAAACTTGCAGGGCCGGTTTTTAACACAATTTACATTGGCACTGATATTTCCATAACCAATTGTGAGAACGTTATTTACAAAACAGTATTTAGGTGCGAAATGCGCCTTTTTTAGGTAGATATTTGGAACAGAATCCGCTGTACAATTTACAGTTAGCTAAAGGTCGAGGTCTATCTAAATCCAAAGCAGACACATCAAATTTGCACTCATGTCTTGATGTTAACACGTCATTTGTGATATATGTCAAACGTTTTGATACACCGTAAGCTAGAGACGACAAACGCATTCTTTTTAAACACTTTGTATTGTGAACTTAAAATGTATCGTGCCAAATAGCTTGCCCTACCATAGTATTCAAGTCCTCACACAATTGCCCAATGCATGAGTTTGGTAGAAATGAAACAACGAAATCTAGAAAATCCATTATGCGTAGAACTGGACACTACTAACTACACTGAGACTTGGTAAACTGCGAGAGCGGACAGGTTAGAACATGCACACTTTCACCGAGCGCACTGAGGATTGTTGTTGGTAGACCGTTTAAGCGGACCCCCGAGGGTAAGCAGGTTAGAATATTCATAGAGTCAGAGACTGACGGGCTACATTACTTCACGAACCAAGCACCCACAAATAACATGTAGTTTTAGCGTGATTTAAAACAAATTGTATTCCTTTTATGATAAGGACGGAAGTGCACTCAGGACTCCAGTTTGCATGTTTTCCCAACAGCAGGCTCCTTCCCGTCCTGTAAGGTGATTCAACAATGTAAGCACGTACCTTAAAAATATTTACATTAGTTGGTTGTGGAGAAAATACTTATTTGTAATAAACCTTCTAATTATAATGTAACTCACCAGTATGAAGGAAACCATCGCCATTTAAATCTTCAGGTTTTTGTTTAGAAGCGGTAGGCCAACTTGCAAAAGAATGCATCCGGGCGTGATATGATGAAGAATACGGGTACATAGGACCATCCCACAGATTGCTATTGTGCTGTCTGAATTTTATGGTTGTAAAAGACAATAAATATCAACGTACTGCTATAATTGTACATAGGAGGAAGTAAATAAAAGTAAATATATACATACAACGTTCTGGACACGAGGTGTGTGGTGTATACTCCATCTAAGGCCCGCACACGTCGTTGCTACTGCTAGGTTGTTGAGATGTATTAGGCGGAGCACGAATGTTTCCTACAAACACTTAACAAATTCGCAAGATGCACTCCTAGGCTAACTGTCCTTAAATGCACCATATCCTTCCCACTGGTCAACTTGCACTCCAAAAAACGCACAACGAACCACATCACCCCGGTTTACGAAGAAAAATCCAGCAGCTGCCAGTTTATTTACATCCATGAAGGGCACACGCCAATATTTAAATGTTTTACGCCGACCAACCTCACTTTTCAAGTTTAAATTTTGTAGGTTAGGTGGTGGCAACGGTAGCCGAGGCACTTATACAAGCTCGTCAGCTGAGTTAAACTTCGTACACAGTTGGACAGCTAGATAGTAACTAATCGAGTGACGAGGTGAATCCTGCAAACTTAGGTACATTATGTTTCACATCCCCCAGGGTAAGGAAATTAACCCTTTAAACTTCGAGATAAATCCCATCTGTAACTCCCAACTCACCGAATTATTCTGCGGAGTATTTAAAGTTTGCGCATGATATTCGAAAACCCTGAATATTTCGAGAACTAAGCGGGATAAATTCGTGAAACAAAAAGCATTTTGTGGGGAAGGAAACAGACATTGCTCAGTGTGCCTTCAAATGCTGTAATATCCTTATAGACGTAATGGAGAAGAATTGATTCTATAAAAAAAACTTGTAAATACCAATGTTCTTTTACTTACATTGTGGTCGTGGCTTCATTTGTTTGTACGGAGGACGGACGAATAGATGTCTTAAAAGTTGGGCTTTGTGTGATAATTCTGGAAACACTGTCGATCAACATAAAGCCCCACGTCTCACTTCACACATTTGTATATGACAATTCGCTTCACGCCCCCTACTGTAAAGGCGGCATCGGCGTTTCTTCTGACTGCGGCAAGGCTAGTGCTTATTATGACTTGTATCAAATCTTCCGATGTTGGTAGAAGTTTGGGCTGGTCTCCCTACAGGCATGGGTGGTCGTGGCTCATGCCCAGCCCGTGCTAGCATCTCTCTGATAATAGTGAGTCGAAAATCTGTGAGATTTTCTTCCCACCACATGAGGAAAAAATGACTAAATGTTGTAAAAGGCCAGGTCCAACGGGTGGAAAAAAAGAGCTTTTTTGTCCACTTCCATGTTCAACGGTTTGCCGTGTAGCTATTAGCCATCCTATCTTCATTGTCAACATGCCCAATGTGACGGTTATAATCTGCCAAATCGCCGGCTTTATCGGGTTCCCGTTTCCATCGCGATACTTGCCTTCTGTGGGTGGATCGTGAATGTTTGTCAGCAGCACACGTCTCTCTTGTCCCTTCACACCACAGCCGTCAAGTAACCTTCGGTCCTTGCTTGAATGTCACCATGTTTTAATCTTAGTGTCTTGGGTTCGAAGTCCTTAGGCATGCCCTTTCTATTCAGTCTCAAAGTGCCACGACAAGAATTTTTTTCTGGGCCAAGTCGTCGAACATGTCAGGGGAGGAAAGGAAGTTGTCCATGTACAATTTATGACCAAATCATTCTACCCCCTTGTCTGATTTGTCATTAGTGTGGGTTGCTGTGAGGTGTGCCGTTCTTTGTCTTTACCGAGGTCAACATTCATGTCATGTATATCCGGTAGATTCGCATAATCTGAACATTTTCATGCCGAAACGTTTGCGTTTTTCGGTATGTAATGTTTGAATAATACCCCTCCCTTGAATTTCACAATGACTTCATCTACTGCCAAATGCTCGGAAGTGCTGTAAAATTATGAAACGTTCTTTCTTATAATTTCAAATAAGTCTCGTATTTTCCACAGTCTGTCATCTGCCCTGTCATCCCCATTCCTATTATTGTCCGTGGAATGTAGAAAGCGTATATGACAATACTTAGCAGTGCCATCGTTTGTCCATAGAATGGGGTGCAAATCTGCTCCATTTTCATCCAGGAGTCCTCAAGTCAGTCTTGAACTGTATGTCCCATCTGTAATGTCAGAGCCAAAAACGCAAACATTTCGGCTTCTGTCACGTGACGTTGGGGAGAAGATCCGTCTTCATAATTGTCTAAGAACTGGTGGTA
>Ga0268261_10002965_pt1 | contig 12328 bp, 11 predicted proteins | sample TergutNc150P1_FD_190353 | JGI IMG/M metagenome (GOLD analysis project Ga0268261, IMG submission 190353) | Nasutitermes corniger P1 segment gut microbial community from laboratory colony in Florida, USA - Nc150 P1 (SPAdes) (version 2) | ecosystem: Host-associated > Arthropoda: Insects >... | reverse complement strand
CCCACCAACAACATCGAACCCAAAGATGGAGAACACATCACCGAGGAAGGCACAGAAATGGACACGGAACCAGAGGGCTCATTACAAGCAGGACCATCCATACCAATAGAGCAGGAGCAGGACACCCCGAACACTGACCTTGACAACAGGCGCAACATGTATCTACCCGGAACGAATAAAACAGAAAGACAAATCAGTGGATGTGAGGAGGACGAAAAATGCGGTGACGAACAAATCTTAGGACCAAACCCCCTGCAAGTGGAAAATCAAAAACCTATGTCGACAGAAATGACCACCGGGAACGAGACAACTGAGAGAGTAAATACGAACCGTATGGACAAAACCAACAATGACTTTAGACAAAACCCACAAGGCGAAATGAAAGACGTACAGGAGGTACATAACAACCCGCAGCGACCCAAAAAACTCAAACTTGAAGGCAACGTCGAACCGTCAACCGAAAGGAAAAGGAGCAAGACGAGAAACGCGACATCAAAAGAAGACAAATAATGCAGTGCGGATCTGCCCTCACCCCCCAATATGACAACAACAAACATAGCAACGATAAACATAAATGGAATAACATCAACTACTAGAATGCAGATGCTACAAAACTTTACTTATAAACATGACATTGACATACTTTTTATGCAAGAAGTCACCCACCCCAGCCTTGACAAGCTAAACGGTTACACGGTGCACTCCAACATTGGTACGGCGCAGCGTGGTACCGCTATAGTGGCGAGAGACAACATTGAACTCGCAAACATAACAAGAATACCATCCGGCCGAGCGATTGCAGCAGAATACCAAGGAATATGGCTTGTTAACATATACGCACCGTCAGGTGCGGCTAAGAGGAATGAACGTGAACAGTTCTTCAACACGGAATTGTCATACATACTGCGGGCAGCACCCGAGAATATAGTTCTCGGTGGTGACTTCAACTGCGTACTCGAGAAAAGCGATACAACAGGTCACCCCAACTATAGTCGTTCTCTCGCGCAACTGATACAAGTCCTCTCACTGCACGTTGCCTGGGAGACCAATCCAGCAATACATGCATAGACACACTACTCTAGCACAGGCGCGACACGACTTGATCTATTTATATATCACACACTTTGTACCCGAAGAAAACCAGTATAGTAACCATACCGGCAGCCTTTACAGACCATCTAGCAGTGGTGTTGAGAATGACCGTAGAAACACCATTGTTCCGTAGGGACTGAGGATTCTGGAAGATGAAGACGACAATAATGGCAACCGCCGAGACAAAACACAAACTACACCAACAATGGAACAAATGGTCTCGACTTAAACGATGTTATCCAAACGTCAATATGTGGTGGGAGTGGTTAGAAAAAATAAAATCCGACATTTCTACAAACAGGAAAAATGGGAACGAAATAGAGACTATGTGCTATTAGAAAACCACTACTACGAATGTATATATGACATAATAGCTCAAAACAGCCCTCACGAAGAAAAATTACCGCGACTCAATCGACTAAAAGCGAAAATAGTAAAAATGCACAGTGCTCGGCTACAAACAATGACATTAGACACAAGAGAAACCGATCGAATGGATGATGAACACCCAACAATATACCACATATCACAAATAAAAAAAGGCGTACACAACGACCCATACGACAGATATTCGACGACGAAGGCGGCGCCCACCCGAACCCGATGAAAATCGTAAGTGTCTTTGCAAATCATTTCAGACGTAAATACAGCCCATTAGTCACACATGATGAGAGTATGCAAAGCATGTTAGACGCAATTCACCCCGCCCCCCCGGCAACACAGATCACACCAGACGAACAGGCCATAACTCTCGAAGGAATAAAATAAGCTATACGTAAATGTGGCAACAACAAAGAACCCGGAACAGACGGCATGGAAACAGCCTTTTATAAAGAAAATTGGGAGACCGTAAAAGACGATCTCTGTGACGTTCTAAACCAAATGATGTTACACGAACCAACCGACATGCAACAGAACAAAGGGATCATCGTTTGCCTACCCAAGCAAAATGGAAAACAAACTCCGGAGGGATATCGGCCTATTACACTCCTGAACACAGACTACAAGATCCTGGCGAGAATCATAGCATAACGTATTCGCCCTGTGATGGAAAAGCTACACGAGAGCCAATATTGTGGGGTACCAGAGAACAACATTTTTGACGCGGTGACCACCATCCGTGAGGCCATAGCGCAAGCAGAGGTAACAGCGACCCCCCTCTGCGTGCTCTCCCTGGACTTCAGGGAGGACTTCGATAGAATCTCACACAAGTACATCTTTGCAGTTCTGGAAATGTACGGCCTAAGCGATTATGTCATAACGGGTATAAAAAACCTATATGCTAAGGCCACATCATCAGTCCAAATAAACGGTTACATATCAGGGCCAATACCCATTAACTACTCAATACGACAGGGATGTCCAATGAGTATGCTGCTCTATGCATTATGCTTGAACCCATTGCTCACACTTCTGAATGAAAAAGTAGCCCGACTCCAAATAGGACGTAACGGACGGCGTATAGCTGCAGTGGCCTACACCGATGACGTAACACTTTGCGTGACATCACCAAATGACATACAAATGATAAAGGACATTATAGGCACCTTTGAAAAGGTATCGGGAGCGCGACTCAATTCCCACAAATCCAAGGCGCTGGCGATAGTAGGATGGGATGCGACTAACACCGGACTAGGTATAGATTTCCAACCCAGTATAAAGATCCTAGGAATAACATTTACTAGTACCATAGCCCGATCAGCACAACTCTGCTGGGAACCAATGACAAACCTCATCCAAGCGCAAGCAAGACTGGCGTACGGTAGGAAGCTATGCATAGCGCAACGAGTACAGTACGTACAAACAACGCTGCTGGCCCGTATATGGTACATGACACAGATCTTTCCCCCATCCAGAACGAACTCCAATCGTCTGACTACTGTTATACTTTGGTTCATATGGCAGGGGACAATCTTTCGGGTGCCGATATCCACACTCCAAAAAACCAAACAAGGCGGCTGGGCTTTAGTAGACATAGCAGTAAAATGAAAGACACTTTTATTAAATCGAATGTGGATACAAAGCAACAAGGAAGGGACAGCGACAGCAGCATGTTTTAAGAAATGGAACCTATCCGGCTCACAGGAAAATCCACCACCAAGAGATAGGAAGTTACACCAACTCGAATACTTACAACTATATGTACGTGATATGGCCTACATTCCACACCCAGACTATGACGAAAGCACAAAAGCCTTCAAAAAACGTATCTACAAGACACTACACGCTATGGATCGGGCGGGCACCGGCAAACAGGGTAATGAGAATAGTCAAACAATGGCCAAGCAGCGACTGGGATCGTATATGGAGGAACCTGCACACTGCTGCGATAACGGATACACTCAAATCGACATGGTATAACATAATTCATGACCTCATACCAACAAAAGAGCGATTAGCCGCAATCCGTCTTGCCGAGACCAACAAATGTGACAGATGCGCAAAGGTCGATACACTAACACACCGTCTGACAGACTGTACACCCAGCGCGAACATCTGGAAGTGGACACGGACCCGCCTGGCAGCGATCCTCCAGACCGACAAACGTTACATTCCAAACGACTGGACCACCAGACCTCAATTCCACCTCTGGCCCCCCAGCCCCATAACGCAACAGTGTGGACCTTAGCCCATCTTGTATGGTACATCACCAACGAACATCGTCTCTCCCTAACCGACTACATAGATTTTCTAAGGCGCACGAGGTGGAAAGCGTACAAAACGCCGCACCAAAGACGCTCAGTTGGAAATTACTTAGAGATATTGAAGGTAGAGCATCCGCCAGAGCGATAACACGAGCCACAGGAATAAGATACGAAGATACCACCAATCACAAGATACAACTGAGCCAATAGCACCAAACGGCACATCCCGAACCCCGACCTTCTCCGCCCTCATCCATATTCCTCCTACACGTTAACCTACGTACATGAAAACAAGTCAGCACGTCAAAGACCAGTGTAAATATACATGAATGCTGTAATTCCAAGAAAGGACCAATAAATGATATTTTACAAAAAAAAGTCTCAATGTCAGCATATAATTTTTTTCTTTTCGATTGTGTTTTATAATCACAAGCACTGAACTAAATTATGCAGTAACACATACATTATTTAATTAATTATTTCAAAAGTTACCTTTGCTCCATTGGCAGGGTTAGAAATGCGAGTGACGCGGATATTTATTTTCCCGTATTTTTTCTTTTTTACCGACATTCTTATTTAGAGTTTCCGTGTTCGAATGGGGCCAAAACTAGGCATTTGAATCTTGTTGTTGCTTGCGGGTCGTAGCAGGTCACGAGATCTGACATTGGGCTGCACGATTTGAAACATTTACGGAAAGGCATTGTTGAGCGTATGATGCATTTGCTGAGGAGTCTCGACTAAGGGCGGTTTTACTCTGGCCTTGTTTCAGGGGTGTGTTGTGGGGAGTGAAGTATTGTTGGGACTGGTGCACCTCAATTTTAACTTTCGAAAGAAGTTCATAATACTTCTTTCGTGTGGCCTTTCAGAAGACCATAACACATTTCAAAATTGTGCGTTTTAAAATGTCTTCCTGGCTACACTGATTATGGTGATTATGTCGTGAAGAGGTATTCGGCCTACAATAGTATAAAGGTTAGTGAACATATTGTCGTTAGCATGTCAGTTTTCCTCCATGGATAATCCCCTGCCCTCCGTTTACATCCACGACCAGCAACAGGTATAATATCCTTGTTTGTCCACGGCTCAAAAATTGTGAATTATTATAACGCAGTTGCAGAAGATAGTTGATTCAGGTCACAGAAAATTGAAAGAAACTTGACTTAATTTAATGAGAAGTCCTTTAGTAAAATTGTACTAACAATTTTTATCAAGCAATGTAGGTTCCTTTAAATAACATTTTAAATAAATATTCTTACAACATAACATTACATAGGGGTAAGGTACAGTCCATACATCATTTTGATCGTGCAGCAAAGTGCAGTTTAAAATAACAAAAAAAGCTGTTCAGTACATTTGATTTTATTATTAAAAATGCGCATTTCGGTTTTCATAATCACCATAATCGTTGTAACCAGTAAGACTTTTAAAATCCACAATTTTGAAAATGTGTTATTTTCTTCTAGAAAGTCACACGGAAGAAGAATTGTGAACTTGTTTCGAAAGTTAAAATTGAGGTGCACCTGTTCCAACAGTACTTCACCCCCACAACCCACCCCTGAAACAAGGCCAGAGTGAAACGACCCTCAGTCCAGACTCCTCAGCATACGCATCATAGGATCAACAAATACTTTCCTGTAATTATTTCCAATTGTGCAACCCAATGTCTGATCTCGTGACCCGCTACGACCAACAAGCAACAACGAGATTTACATGCCTAGTTTTGGTCCCATTCGAACACGAAACCCCCAAATCAGAATGTCTGTAAAGAAAGAAAAAAGAATTACCTAAAAATAACAAATATTTGCGTCACTTGCATTTCGAACCCTGCCAATGGAGCAAAGATAACTTTTGAAAACGATTAATTAAACCATGGATGTGTTACTGCATAATTTACTTGAGTGTTTGTGATTATAAGACAAGTTCAAGCAGGAAAATCGTGTGCTGACACTGGGACCGAACCTATGTACTTTGTTTCCGCACGGCTACCTCTGGTTGCGGCAAACAACCACCCTTTCGCAACATCCATCTGCGGAAGCAGAGCTAACAAGCCACACGCCTCGGAAAATTAATGACATTTACTTCATGTATTAACTTCAAACTAAGCGAATGTTTTGGTGTCTTTGTTTGACAAATATATATACATATATATAGGGTGTTCAACTTAAAAGCGGACCATATTTTAATATGAGTAATTTACCTACTAAGATTTACATGTTATATTACCCAAATAAACTGTATTTACAGTAAGTGTTGGAAATAATATCCACGCATTTCAATGCACTTATGGACGTTTCACCATTTTCCTCGCAACTTTTCTTAGCGTTTTTTCATTTACTTCTTCGATGGCACGAGTAATATTCATCTTCAAAATTCTAAATATTTCAAAGGACTTGTCTACAGTGGGCGTAAGACATCGTTTTTAAGTAACTTTCCAAAATAAATACATGATCTTCCACTTTTAACCTCATTATGAAAGGTTAAAAATGGCATTGTTCAAAAACCAGCACTCACTGTCGACTGGTTCACCTGATACGGATGACCAAGACCGGTTCTCCCCTCTCCTGCAAGTCTAGCCAACTCCTGCACATGTAGTATGTCATACCTGCAGAACCATTATAAATAACATCTGACGTGAAATATTCACGTTTTAGTTAAGTGTCCACTTTTAAGTTAAACATTCTGTATATATATGCGGCGTGATTGATTGTAATGAATGGAAGACAGAGAAATGCGATTAATGCACAATTATGGGGAAAGTAAATAGGCTTGAATTATGACAGAAAATGTACGTCACGTCACTGCCTGAGCGGGACTTAGGGAATATCAGGCCACTTGATTTTTGTTGAACAGAATTTACATCTGTCTGTTCGCATGGAACAACCCTACGCCCACTGGATGGATTTTAATGAAATTTGATACTTTGAAGATTTTTCGAAAATCTGTAAAAAACGTTACATTAAAACCGGACCAGGATGAAGGGTACTTTACTTGACGGCCAACATTCTGCTTTGAGGAGCGGAGAAGGAAGGTCGTGCCGAGTGGTGAGTGAGTTTATCGTTATTAAAAATGCAGTGAAGTTTGTTTACTACCACTAGTGAGTCGAAGTGTGTGCTTTCGACTTGCAAAGCCCGCGAATATCTGCGTTTGATATACATGAGTGGATACATGACAAAATGCGCCTATAGGAGACAGAAGTGGTCATGGTGCAAGTAGACGGCCCCAGACGACACGTTTATATAAAATTTAGTCTACCACAGAATGCAAGAAACTTTAATGTCAACCAACGGACATGGAGAATTCCGGCGTTCGAACGGCGTCCTCTCGAAGGTTAGGATAGAAGCGGCAGGCCTGAGAATAAAGCGCGTAAGAATAGCGAAATTTCCTCCAGAAGTTCCAGAGTAGTACGGATGGGATTGAACAGATACGGGGAGGTCAATGAGATACAGGAGGAAAACTGGTCACGTGCCTATCCATACCCAGCTGCCAACGGCATCCGAATAACAGTGGTCGGCCTATCTCAACACATTCCATTTCACGTCATAATAGCGGGATATCGAACCTTAATATCGCATGAGGGGCAACCCACGACCTGTTATGGCTGTAATGGAACCGGGCACTTATATCAAGACTCTACGGCGTAGGAAACCGAGGGAAGAGGGAAACGCAAACAGAACATCATGGGCCGACGTGGCGGCGAGGGTATCAGGGACAGTAACGGCCGACTCAGAGGACATGGAAGTGGGGGCAATGGCGGCAGAGGTGGCGACACCCGTGGCACTAGTAAGGGAGGACGATAGTAGCACTCCGAGGCAGATAAAGGGCCCGTCACGGGAGGAAAATAAACACATGGACGAGGCCCTACAGGTAGGAGAGGATAAAAGGGAAGACACTGGAAGTAGGGATTATGCGTCCCCGGTAAATGAGCCGGTCGCTGATGGCATGATAAACCGAGTAGGAGAGGATGCTATGAACAAGATGACGATGGAAGGGAGGCAGAGAACGACGGCGCGGACGATGGACATGGAAGACATACATACGGTGGAGAGGGAGGAGACGGAATATGATGGAGACACGCAAAGTCGGGGAAAGGAAAGGACGGAGAGTAAAGATCACCGATCGGAGGACGAAACTTTACCGACTGTAAAAGCAACTAGTCCGAAACGACCAAAAAGACTAAAAGTGGAAAGCCACGGAGAAAAGCCCCAGGAAAGACGGAGATGTAGAGCGAGGGCTACTTTCTCCAAAACACAATAACCGAGGTAAGACACCCCTGTTGGGAAGCGCTGCACGTCGCCACAACCTACAAAATAGCAACCCTTAACATCAATGGCCTGTCGTCGCACACCAGACTAGTGATGCTAGGAGACTTCCTGCGAAAACAAGAAATAGATATTATATTTCTACAGGAAGTCATGCAGCCAAGCTTAGACCAACTAAGAGGATACGTAACTCAGATCAACATAGGCACAAACGGGGCAGGAAAAGCGATCGTTACGAGGGAACACACACACAACTAAAAAACGTAAGAATACCGTCCGGTAGAGGTATTGCGGCCGAACTCCAGGGAGTGTGACTAGTAAACATCTACGCCCCTTCTGGAGCGGAGAAAAAGCAAGAGAGGGAAGCCTTTTTCAACATTGACCTACCGCACTTATTAAAAGACATACCAACAACGATGATACTAGGAGGGGATTTTAATTGCCTCCTCGCCAAAACCGACTGCACGGACCATTTCAATTATAGCCTAGCGTTTAGTGTCTTAATAAGAGGCTTTGATTTTGTAGACTTGTGGGAGGCGGCCCCGGAGAGTGCCATCTACACACATTACGCCTGGCAGAGGGCATCGCGCCTTGACAGCATTTACGTAACACGGAACGTACATGAAAGAAAATGTGGGGTGGAGACGGTGATGGCCGCATTTGCAGATCATCTGGCGGTAGTCCTGCATAGAGTCTTGGACGTGGACACCATACGAAGCGGTACTGGATACTGGAAAATGAACGTGGCACTATTGCAAAACATACTTTACGGGAAAACTACTGCAGCAATTGGCACGATGGAACGAGCAGAGAAAATATTTCCCAGACATGGTGATGTGGTGGGATTGAGTAGCAAAAAAACAAATCCGTTTACTTTTCTTACGTAAAGGAACGTAGGGACGATAGAGACGGAAAATTTCTACCATGCATGTCTATATGACTTGTTACAAGACCCCGCACACCAGGTGATGCGGGCGTCTAAAGTGAACCTTTTGAAGGCTAAACTGGTTAAATTGTACAGCACGAGATTAGCGTCTGGGACGATCGAAATACAAACCCTAGATATATTCCAGAAAGAACAAATGTCCCTATTCCACCTTATTAAAGGCGAGCAAGGCGTGAACAAGGAACAATACCCGAAGTGAAGGACCCGAGTAGTGGTTAACAAACCCGATGAAGGGAATAATGGATACCTTTAGCGCATGCATGAAACAGAAATACGGACCAACTCAGGTGAACGAAGACTGTGTCAGGCGCATGGCAGGAGCAGGACACCGACGTTTGTCTGAGAACTGGAAGGAGAGGCTCAATATGCCATTGACGACCGAAGAACTACAACGTGCAGTGAACAAAGGAGGAGAAAACAAGGCGCCTGGTAGAGACGGGATAGGCACTGATTTCTTCAAAGCAACCTGGCGAGCATTCAAAGATGACATGTTAGAACTCTTTCCCAGAATGTTCTTCGAAAGAAAAGTCACGGAGCAACAGAAACGTGGAGTGATTTTGTGCATACCAAAAACGGCACAGCCCACCTATCCCACGGACTTCAGACCTACAACGCTTCTGAACAATGACTATAAAGCTATAGCCCGCATACTCGAGAACCAGATGCGACCCGCGCTGGTGGAGTTGATACACCCGAGCCAATATTGTGGCGTACATGGGAAATCTATATTCGATGCAGGTGCAACCGTGCGGGATGCGATAACATATGCCGAGGTGGCCAGCATCCCCCTATGTGTGTTATCGCTGGACTTTAAAGAAGTGTTTGAAAAAATATTGCAGGCATACCTCTTTAACACACTGAAAAGCCATGGCTTCAGCGACGCTTTCATTGAAGGCATAAAACACATGTACGCGAATGCAACTTCAGTGGTCCAAATAAACGGGCACATATCTGGACTGATTCCAATACGTAGCTCAGTGCGACAAGGATGGCCACTAAGTACGACGTTATTTCCCCTATGCCTAAATCCCCTACTCCACCGCCTGGACCAACAGCACAATGGTTTCCGCATCCAGCAGAGGCAACACAAGACAGCGGTCGTAGCGTATGCAGATGACGTCACAATCCTGGTGACAGCACCGGAGGATATCAGTGTCATAAGAAACGCCATACAGTGCAACGAGGCAACTAGCGCAGTTTTGAACCAGGCACTGGCAGTGGGAACATGGGACACAAAGTTACAGGTGTTGGACATACGGTACGCTGATGAAATTAAGGTACTGAGCTTCAGTATGCAGAAAACCATAGCACGTGCAGGAAAATCCAGCTGGACACGAATAACGAATGTGGTCAAGATCCAAGCGCGGGAAGCATATAGCAGGGACCGAGGACTATAGCAACGCATTGCAATATGTACATGTATACCTGGTAGCAAAGCTATGGCATTCAGCGCAAATTTTTCCAGTCCATAAGGAGTACATAAGACAAATAATGTCGGCAATGGCACGGTTTATCTGGCAGGGTGCCATCTTCAGGGTACCTATCTCCACCCTACAGAGGAGAAGAAACGAGGGGGATGGGATCTGATAGATGCAGGAGCAAAATGCTGGGCTCTTCTAATAACCCGGATGTAAATCCAGAGACAATGCACGGGATCGATACCGGCAGAATGGCTACAGTACTGGAAGTTACAAACTTGCAACGACAACCCCGAAATGTCCAATGGATACCGAAATCCCTGGAATACCTTACAATATATGCCCTAGAAATGGCATATATCGACCCCCGAGACAGAACGAACCGTCCAAAGCCTTCATGCATCGTATATACGAAACACTGCGTACAATTGCCATGGCCGAGGACGTGCCACGGGAAATGCGAATAATAAAGATCCACCCGACGCCGGATTGGGCAAGAGTATGGGAAAACCTACATGACACGTGGGCATCGGACAACAAAAAGGCCATATGGTATAAGGTCATTCACGACATCCAGCCAACCAATGAGCGATTACACACAAAGAAACTATCGGACACCGCCCAATGTAGAGAGTGCGGGGACAAGGACACAATCATGCACCGCTTGACCGACTGCGGCACAGGAAATGCGATTTGGGCATAAACCAAGGAGCGGTTAGCATGGATTCTGCGCACGGACCCATCCCACATACATAAAGAACGGATCCTATGGCCCCATTTCCATATATGGCCAGCACAAAGACGCAGAGCAACATTATGGATACTAGTACATATGGTGTGGTTCGGAATGCGAGAGTGTCATGCCCCATCAGCACAGGAATATAGTGATTTCCTGCGAAGGGCACGATGGAAAGTGTACCAATCGACAGGGCGTCAAACTCAGGTAGGAATATAATTAGAGGTCCTTTAGTCAGACAGCCCGCCCCCACCCCGATTGATAAGGGATGAACTGGAAAGCACCGAGGATACAGCAGCATCCGTTCCTAAATTACGAGCCATGGAGGCCACCGGTGCACTTTCCGGGAAAGCAGAACCAATGAGTATGGAGCGCAATGTTGAAAGAAGAGGGAGGAGAGCAGTGCACCCATAAAGGGCGAATACAAGGCCACTAGCTCAGCCACCCGTACAGTTATAGAGGACTGCTTCAAGAGCATGACTCACATATTAACGTTAGGCCACCTCATAGAAATAGCGGAATTCTGACAACTAATTGTTATGAGTTTGCAAAGATTACATATCTTATATGTTCGCACTTGATATCAAAGTGTAGAAAGATGTAATTTAGTTTTTGCTTAATAAAAAAGTGTCAGCATACAATTTTTTCTTTTTGAATATGTTTTCTAATCACACTCAAATTAAGCAGTAACACATCCATTATTTAATTAATTGTTGCAAAAGTTACCTTTACTCCATTGGCAGGGTTAGAAATGCGAGTGACGCGGATATTTGTTCCCGTAATTTTTCTTTGTTTACCGACATTATTATTTAGAGTTTGCGTGTTCGAATGGGGCCAAAACTAGGCATATGAATCTTGTTGTTGCTTGCGGGTCGTAGCAGGTCACGAGATCTGACATTGGGCTGCACGATTTGAAACATTTACGGAAAGGAATTGTTCAGCGTATGACTCGTTTGCTGAGGAGTCTCAACTAAGGGCGGTTTTACTCTGGCCTTGTTTCAGGGGTGTGTTGTGGGGAGTGAAGTATTGTTGGGACTGGTGCACCTCAATTTTAACTTTCGAAAGAAGTTCATAATACTTCTTTCTTGTGGCCTTTTAGAAGACAATAACACATTTCAAAATTGTGCGTTTTAAAATGTCTTCCTGGCTACACTGATTATGGTGATTATGTCGTGAAGAGGTATTCGGCCTACAATAGTATAAAGGTTAGTGAACATATTGTCGTTAGCATG
>Ga0268261_10002964_pt1 | contig 12328 bp, 13 predicted proteins | sample TergutNc150P1_FD_190353 | JGI IMG/M metagenome (GOLD analysis project Ga0268261, IMG submission 190353) | Nasutitermes corniger P1 segment gut microbial community from laboratory colony in Florida, USA - Nc150 P1 (SPAdes) (version 2) | ecosystem: Host-associated > Arthropoda: Insects >... | reverse complement strand
GAAAATAAAACGTGATAATCTATTGACAATACCGGGAAAATAAAACGTGATAATCTATTGACAATACCGGGAAAATAAAACGTGATAATCTATTGACAATACCGGGAAAATAAAACGTGATAATCTATTGACAATACCGGGAAAATAAAACGTGATAATCTAAGACACAGTCTTGTCGGTTATTAAAATATTAATAAAATGTAAGTTATTTTTCTTAAACTCATTACCTCGCACTCCGACAGGATGTTATACAATTGACGTAAGTTTGGTCGAGACTGCTCAGTAATGCAGGGCACTCTGCATGAATAACAAGGTATCTTCTTGGCTGTAAATCGGCCTATTTGCAGAGATTTTCTCCAAACCCATACCTATTACTACGCCCATACTCCCTACAAACCGTATAAGTTTGGTTGCGATCGGACAATATTGAATGGCACTTTACAGCAACTAAGAAGTATCTACTCGTCTGTATCTCGTCTTCTCTTCAAGGAAGTTCCTGAAAGTCCAAAATGAACAATGAATCAGAGGACCCTACAAATGACGTAAGTTTTGTTGCGATCGGTGATAACGAAGGGTATTTTACATGAAAAACAAATTTCCTTCTTTGCTTTATCTCGACTTCATTCAACGGAGTTTCCTGAAAATCCGTACCTAGTACTACGCCAATGTACACCATGAAGGAAGAAAGACTCTTTGCAAAAGTTCAATAATCAAGAGAAATTTACACAAAGAACACTATTTTATCAGCTCTGCCTGTTCTTCCATTTAAGGTATTTTCCTGAAACTCTGTATTTCACACTCAGTCTTCATGGTCTGCAACACCTGTAAGTTTCAAGGCGAGTTTCAAATATGAAGTCCACTTTGCGTGAGGAAAATAGCACCTTCTGGGCTGTACCTTTTCTTCCATTCAAGGGACATCCCTGCAACCCAATATTTAGCACTAAGCCTGCACAACCTACAATACTTACAAGTGTGGTCGCTATCAGTCCATATTGAAGGGCACTGTAAGTATAGAACACAGTAATTTCTCAGTTGGATCTCTTCTTCCAATCAAGAGATTTTCCTGAAACCCCATATCTAGCGTTCAGACCCAATGGCCTACAACAAATGTACGTTTCGTCGCGATCGGTCAATTATGAAGAGCATTATACGTCAAAACACTGTGCCTTCTCAGCTGTATACATTTTCCATTCAGAAAATTTTCCTGAAACTCAATATCTGGCACTAGGCCAAAATTGCCTACAATACAGGTAAGTTTGGTTGCGATCGATCTATAATGAAGGGCACATTACTTGAATAACAAAGTAAATTCTCAGCTGTATCTCTTCTTCCATCCAAGGGGAATTTCAATTGAGGTTATTAGGAAGAGGCGCTATATTTGTTTACATAGAAATGATAGTAAGCACGTCATGCAAACAACACAAAGTGGTTAACAGAATCAATTTTAGGTTACGAGATTATTCACATCCACATAATAAAAAGAAATGTCACTTGATGTAAACAAAGCCATATGACCAAAACGAGTTTAAGTTGAGGTAAAATATGCATAGCAGCCATTTTTGTTTACATATAACTTCACTCTCGGACATGTGATATACACAAAGGTCACGTGATGCAAACAATGCGCTGTAACTAGAAAGAGTTTCGGTTTAGTTCGCATAGCCGCCATATTTGTTTACCTAAAGGTCATTGACCGTGCCCAAACTACAGCCTCTCTAACTTTAGTAAGGCTCCAGATAAACCGACTTCCCCCTTTTATGACGCAACAGTCACGTGGCCAATGACGTTAGATGTGTTTACAGTAACACGTGGTAAAGACTTCATGTAAGAAACCACGTGGGTTGACTGAGTAAATGTCTGGTTAAAAGGTCATCTACACCCACAAAATATAAACAAGTGTCACGTAAATTAAACTATACCATACGTCCACAACGGGTTTACGTTGAGTTTCAATAAGCATAGCAGCAATATTTGTTGATATTTCGTCACTCCTCATGTAATATAAACAAAAGTCCAAATAGCCACCATATTTGTTTAGGTACATGTGGTAAAGACACATCAGTATTAATGGTGGCAGAATGGACCAATATGGCCGCTGCGCTCAAAACGTGATGGCGGAAAAAATGGCTTCCGCCCACCACAACCCCACGCCACCCCACAGTATAAGGGGAGACCCGCTCCCCGACCCCATCCCACGCTCTCCGCTGTTCCTGGCCGGGCCACGCCCCAAGTAAGGGTGAATGCCCCCGGAGGTAGGAGTGAGGTTAAGGAGAAAAGGATTAGTTTAGGTTAAGGAAAATGGTAAGGTTGGGGTTACGTCAGGATGAGGGCGAGACCCCCGAAATTGCGAGTTAGGTTAGGTGGTGTGAGGGTCCGGGAGGTATGAGTGAGGTTATGTTTAAAAATTGGTAAGGATATAGTTAGGTTAGGATGAGGAGACAGCGCCGTAGGCCATACGACTGAAGGTAGTTCCAATTCGCCCCATATGACGTATTCGATGTCAGAATGGTCCAATGGGGCGATGGGTTTATGGTGCGTGAAGCGCGATCAAACCACCGCACTTTGAACCGGCCTCTTCGCCAATATGTCGAACTCATTTCGTCGTAGCGACTGACATCTCGAACCGCTGTAGTAAGCCAATTGAGGGCCGCTAGCCAGGCCAAGCCAAAATGTTAACTGGGGGCGGAGACTTGCGCTAAGCGCAAGTCGATTTCCCCCTGTCTGTTAGCCATTCATGCGTTTGACCGCATCGCTGAGTTGAAGGCCGCTAGAAAAACATGTCTTCTTTTATAGCCCCTACTTTTAACTTATTCTTTTGTGCTTTTGCAACCTTCGCTGTTATTGCCTTCTTCTTTGCATTCTTTGGGGAGAAGGAGGAGGCGAAGTATTCTCCTGCTTTCGTTTCCGTCCCCTCCCATTGAGTCTGGAGACTAGCCTCGGCACCGATTCGGTCAGACATTCGGCCACGATATCCTTGAATTTCGTGTCGTGTTACTTGGTACCAACGTCCGTGAGGATCTTAGTTTTCATATTATGCGTTTCGCGGCCTACACTCCGAGTATTGCAAGAAGCTTCACTGCGCGAAAGTAGCCGGCGAGAACGCTGCCTATGCCTCGTCCCCGCTGCACGTAAGGACTGACCACGTACACGAGGCAGAACAGTTGTTCGATTTCCACTGCCACAACCTCCCTGGCGTGTGTAGTAAACGGCGAGACAGCGCATATCCTTTTGCGAGTAAGCAATCCGCCGGCACCGTTTTCATACGCGATTTCGCCAACAACGAAATCAAGTACAGCAACAAGCAGTTTCAGAGTATCGAGAAATGGGCCGCAGGTGCCCAGTTTTGAGGGCGCGTCTATCGCGATCGACTGACATTCGGCATTTTCCACCGAAAGATAATACAAGTTGTAGGACACACGATGGCCCTTGGGAGACGGGTATCGGACGAGGCACAGACAGCGCCTGAGCATGTCTCCCACCAGCTGTGGCCCAATCAGGTTCCAGTACAAAAAGATGGGCTGTAGTTCCTTCCCCGATGCCGGGCTTGTGTAGGAAAACTCCAAAACGCCGACTTCGCAAGAACCGGTTGTGAGATCCACTGGTTTGATCAGTCGGATCTTGAAATTCCAGATGGTGTTTCCCGGATACACGACACGGGAGCCGTCGTTCAGAAGAGTGACATAAAAGCGTTAACGCCTCAGTCGCTTGATGTTGGACGTATTGATCCAATTGTCGAAAGCGTGGCCTATCATCTCTCCTAAAGGGATGAGCGCGAATGCCGCGTCTGACGCGCGTTTCCAGTATTTCATGTATCTGATAATCGGTCCTCATTGTAATCTTCACTGACATCAGTTCCTCAGCGTAGTACTGCCCGACAATGGACTCGCCCCGCAGGTCCTCCAGCTCGTAGACTAGTCGAGGAATCTGCGCACGGCTTTCGAGATCCTAAACACATCTGAAGTCCAATTCTGCTTGAACCCCTTGGCTAATCTCCTCTTTTCTTTGATGATCCTTACCCTCTGCCCTACACTGCAGACGGGGACTTTGCCCCTCTTCAGTCTCGCGTGCCGTTTCCTCGTCGTCTCCCATATTTACAACACGTGCTTGTTTCCCACGAGCGACGGGAACATCCCCGTGCTCGAGTGTACCGAGCCGTTGTACCCCGAGGTGAATCTGTCTAATGCGTACATTTACCGGCCCTTGCCCTACATAGCTTAAATTTTGGTCTGTATTAGTTTATAATGAAGGACATTACTTGAACGAATGTACCTTCTTGGATGTGTCTCTTCTTTTATTCAAGGGATTTTCTTAAATCTCCATAGTTAACGCTTGGTCCCCGTGATCTAAATAGCTTGTTAGGTGCTTCGCTAGGTGGTACATAATAAAGGAAACTTTACTTGAAGAACTTAGTGATTGAGGGTACGGAGTTACCGGGCGGCGCTTGGTGAGAGCAGCAGCTGCTGAGTGGAGTGTCCCGACAAGTTAGAACCGGTCTGCGTTGAGTCAACGGGGAGCTGGTATTGATTTTCGAGACCAGTATTAGAAGCTAAAACAGGCGGAGTAACAGGAATTTTTCTTTCGTTCTTATAGGTTTCCTGCCTAAGCATCATGTTTAGGCAGGACGTGTTAGCCTTTTATAAAGGCTATTTCTACGATGCAGCCTTCCCCGGCACTTCTGAAGGAGCTGAGGACAGCTCTCGCTTCGAGCAAGAGAAAGAGGAAGACAGTGGTGTCCGCCGGGAGCCGCGGCACCACGCTCAGTGCTGCGCCTAAAGCTTCCGATCATCCTTCAATCCTGAACGCGGGCAAGCGTAAAGCCAACGAGCTGGTAAACTGGGGCCGCTCAACCGAGCCCGCCAATAGGCGCCCAGCTCCTGGCGCTGGGTGCGCACCTCTGCCCGCGTTTATTTCTGTGACGGGCGAACAAGCTGTCTTAGGCAGCCGGCAACTCGGGCAACCCGAGGGCAGGATGATGTACGCGGCTGCATTGGCAGGGCTCGTCGCCCAAGTCAGCCAAGTGGATCGCTCAAGCCCACAGCAATGGATTCGGAGATGTCAGAACCCACTGTCTCATCCGATACAGCCCATAGGCGCATGCCTAGTGGTATGTCCAGGCATCTGAACGACATGTCAGATGGCGCCACTCTCAACGCCCAGTTGGCCAACACTTGCCTGCCGGCATGAGAGCTTCCTAACAAAACGCCCATTTTAATTTCAGTTGTTCACTACACCCGTGCCTTCCTGACCTGGTTGCGGGCATCCTGCCCTGGCGGCCTGACGGCCCAACTAAAGAGCGAGAAGTTGATGGTCGTCCCATCAACAGTTGACGGATTCCAAGCCGCTGTCAGCGCAATGCGTTTCCTCGGTGGGAGGGAGGGTTTGAATTTTCACACCTTCACGCTCTCGGTGGACCGCTGTGTGCTGCTTCCCGTAAAGAACATTGGTAGGGTTATGCATGAGAGCGTCGTCCTGGTGGAGCTGGAATCCCTGAACATTCGTGTCCAGGGTATCACACAGTTGCGTTCCCGCCGTCGCAGCCAGGACGGCACCAAGGAACGTCCTCCCACCTCCAATTCATTGTATCATTGGCGCGGGGTCCTGAGGTGTCGAAAGTACTATATCTCACAGAACTCTGCGGTTTGCGAGTGTCAGTGGAAACGTACGTGTCCCCAAAAGGCCCATTTCAATGCAAGCGCTGCCAGCGCTGTGGACACACGCAGTGAATCTGCGGTCACGCAACCCGGTGCGTCGCGTGTGGGGGGTCTCACCTCTACGGTGGTTGCTGAAACTCGCGGGAACAGCCTCAGTGCTGTGTCTGCGGGGGAAAACAAACGGCGAACTACCGGGGCCTTGTGAAGTGGAAAGAAGCAAAGGCCACACTTTCAAGGCAGGCGCCCGACCGTAGCCGAAACAGCGCCGCGACATCCTGCCTTACCGCTCCGAAAGAACAGCGGGCCGGGCCCTCTGCCGAGCTGATGTACCTGGGCGAGGGGTGAAATCACGTCGTTCGAGGACGTCGTGTTGACAAGGCCACTACACCACCAACCCCTATTCCAAATCCCCCTTCCGAACCGGTCACGGGAGCTTCGGAGAAGCCTAATGTGACCGCCACCAGGGAGACGGCCAGGCCTCAGGAGTCTGAGTCCAAAAACACAGCAGCCTCTAAGCTGGCTGCTGGGAAGTCTAAGAAGAAAGCAGCCGCGAGTGTCAAAAGCCCGGCCGCTAAACCCACTACTCCCAACCTGGTGGTCCCAAACAAAAGTTTCACCTCCCGACTAGATAAAATTTCAGATCTCCTCGATCACCTTCCCCTCCGTGCATGTGTGGAGCCGACTCGTCAGATTCTCACGAGCATCTCCTCCCTTCCCACAGGGGCAGCCCGCCCTCGGGCTGTCCTGAAGACCGTCATTCTCTTTGTGGCCGAATATGGCAGCACGCCCTAGGAGGACTGAGTGAGCTAAACCCATGCGCCTCGCCTGCTGGAACGTGGACGCAATGCGTGGCTGGAACCTTGAAGAGGAGCATTTTCTCAACCAGCATGGTGTCGATATTTGTCTCTTAAGTGAGACATTCCTCAACCATGGTCAAGCCTTCCGACTTGCCAATTATTTCTGCTACCGCACAGACATACCGACAGCAGGGGCGGTACAGCCACCCTGGTCCGTCGAGGTATAGCCCACCACTCAGTGTTCATTCCGGGCCTGACCCACTCGAAGGCCATCCAAGTCATATTGGCCGGCAAACCGGTGAAAATCCTTTGCGGCTTACCTCTCCCCTTCCCGCCCACTGATCGGAGCGGACCTGTCCGCCTGTTTCGGCGGGGGAATGCCGGTCTTCATAGCCGGCGACCTCAACGCCAAACACGTGGATTGAAAGTCGCAGATGAGCACAAGACAGGGAAAACTCCTGCGTGATTATGCCGAGGGTATCTCCTGTCTGATCTTTGTAACGCATACCCCAATACCCCAACCAATAACCCAATACAGCCCCTTGGCTACTACCGATGTCTTGGAGATCGTGATAACCAAGAAACTCACATCCCCGTTGTATCTGACTTCGTGATCTGCGTTAAACGCAGACCACCTCCCAGTACTCATTGACACTACTTGTCGCTTATCCTTCCAGCACCCACCGGATCGCCGTGATTTCAGGCGCACTGACTGGGCCAACTTCCAAACTTACTTTGAAGATCAAATTCCTTTCGATTCGGAATTACTCGACGGGATGGCAATTGACAATTGCGGTGAGAACTTCTCCGGCGCCGTGCTGAAGGCTCTGACGGTATCTACTCCCAAACGTCGCCCGCGTGCCGAGCCACGGCCTCCGATACCGTCTGGCATTCAGGACGAAGTACGCCTGAAGTACTGGCTGCGGAGGCAGTGGCAGGTCACCAGTGACCCCACTCTAAGAGCCGAAGTCAACCGCCTGCAGAGGTCAGTGACCCGCCGGCTCAACGAGTGGAGGAACGACCAGTGCAGTGCCACACGCGATTCCCTCGATCCTGAAGACATGTCGCTGTGGAGGATGGCCAAGCGGGTGATGAGAGTTCCTACTCCGTCTCCCCTGGTCACTCCCGGGGGAATCGCTCTCTCAGACTCTTAGGAAGCCGAAGCCCTTGCTGACACTCTGGAGACTCAGTTTCTGCCAGTGGCCGACCCTTCGGTCCCGGCAGTTATTGAGATGGTTGACGTGGCGCTGAGGTCGTACTTTCAGACGCCTGCCAGTGAACCCAAGTTAACCAACCCTGACGAGGTTCACAAAGCAATCAGGGGTCTCAAGGTCGGCAAGGCTCCTGGCCCAAACGGTATAACGTACAGATCCTTGAAGCATCTTTCCCAGCGAGCGGAATCGCTTCTGGCCCGGAACTTCAACGCAATTTTTCTCACCCATCACTTCCCTTCCTTGTGGAAGCACGCTCGCGTGACCTCTATCATTAAACCGGGGAAGGATCCAGCACTTCCATCATCCTATCGACCCATTAGTCTGTAGGACGCGATGGGTAAGCTCTTTGAAACGAACCTACTAGCTAGTATCTTACATGAAGTAAGCTAGCGCGGTCTATTGCGAGATGAGCAGTTTGGGTTCAGTCCCAGGCATAGCACGTTATTGCTTCTGGCTTTTCCTTGTTGAAAGAATAACCAAGAACTTCGGTGAAAAGAGGCTAACAGGCGCAGTTTTCCTCGAAGTGCCCAAAGCCTTCGATACAGTCTCGATCAATGGGCTTATTTACAAGCTAACACTCCTCAACTTCCCGTCCTACATAGTCCATACTATCTCATCATACATCCGGGACCGGATGTTCGAAGCGTCCTTCCAGACGGCCACGTCATTTTGTCGTGGCATGAATGCTGGAGTGGCTCAGGGTAGATTGATCTCCCCTGTCCTCTTCAGTCTGTATGTCAACAACACGCCCTCACCCACGCACCCGTCGAGTTAACTCTCTACGCGGACGACACGGCCATCATAGCCACGTTCCGCAAACCGACGCTGCTCGTCAGCTACCTGGAGTCACACCTCAACGTCCTTCAACGGTGGTTGAGTGAATGGAGAATCGCCATTAATGTTTCCAAGAGCACCGCGATCATCTTCGCGCTTGCTGGACGGCGCTTCATTCAACATCGACCAGTAACACTCTTCGGGGAACCAATCGAATGGGTCGACAGAACTCGTTATCTGGGGGTAAACCTAGATACACGACTCACCTGGTCGCTTCACATCGATCAGGTGAGAAAGAGGACTGAGCAAAGGATGGTTATGCTGGGTCCCCTCCTGAATAGGAAGAGTGATCTCTCAGGCAGGAACGGAGTCCTGCTTTATAAGCAGCTCATCCGCCCCATGATGATTTATGCTTGCCCGCTTGGAGGTCCGCTGCCTGCTCCCATGTTCGGAGGCTAAAAGTGTTGCAATCCAAGTGTCTTTGCCTTGCTACTGGTGCCCCTGGTACGTAAGTAACAGGCAGATACACGAGGACTTGGGTGTTCCGCTATTTGCCGACCACATCAGAGTCCTGACTGAGAGCTTCGACTCTAAGTTAGCTGACGTGGAGAACCCCCTTGTACGGCAACTCGGCAGATACCTACGCTGACGGAGGGTCGACCCCGTCGCCTTAGGCGTAAGCAAAGGGCGGCAGGAACCAGCAGGTCCGTCGAGACCATCACCCGCGATGGCCAAGTCGACCAATCGAATCGCGTTCGGCGCTGATCAGCCGAGCACCTTTCGGCTACCCTGACTGAGGTTTTCCGTGATTTTCCTCAGTTGTAAGGCAAATGCCAGCGTATACGATATTAAGTCGGGGCACGGCTCGCACTCCCCTTCCCAGGCGCGGCGGCATCACTTAAGCGCCTGACAAAATCACTTTTGCGACGGAGTTTGTCTGGGCTCGAAATCCAGACAGCCAACCAACCAAAGTTTATCCCTCCCACAATTAGTTTACGCCACATAGGCACTTGTCTTTGGCAAAACTAGTCAAGGCCCTCAGCCTGACTTCAAAATTGTTAGCGTTAGCGTATTCCCCTTTTAGAGTTAAGGTCTGTTATAGAGCCCAGCGATGCGGTCAAACGCAGGAATGGCTAACAGACAGGGGGACGTCGACTTGCGTCTCCGCCCCCCAGTTAACACTCGCTTGGCTTGGCTTGGCTTGGCTTGGCTTGGCTTGGCTTGGCTTGGCTTGGCTTGGCTTGGCTTGGCTTGAAGAACTTAGTGCCTTGTGATCTGTATCTTTTCGTCCTTTCAAAGGGTTTTCCTGAAACTCCGAAGCAGGAATAGTAGCAGCAGCAATAGAAGCAGCAGCAGCATGGGGCATCAGGTTTGGCAGCAGCTGAATGAACAGCCGTAGTATTTGAAGCTGCAATATGAGGACTAGCACCAGCAGCAGCAGGCAAGGGCAGCAGCAGCAACAGCAACAGGAACAGCAACAGCAGCAGCAGGAACAGTAGCAGCAGGAGCTGCAAACACCAATTAACCACCACCACCTCCGCCACCGCCGCCACCACCACCACCACCACCACCATCAACAACAACAACAACAGCAACAACAGTTTTAACACAACCCTACTCAGCTGCGCTTAACTGTATTTTCTTGACTAATATTCAACATTAGCACTCTTCAATTTTGACTTCAGATTTAGCATCCATTTAACTTCTCCCCACATATTTACATTACTTTTTTCTCACGACTTCCATTAACGTAGAAAATCCGGGCTAATACCCTCACTTAACTCTAGGGGCTAGAGTAATTATTTCATCCTGCACATTCGTGCGCGGAGGGCACAGGCTACTGCCTCCAATAATGGAAGTGAACAGCGCATCCGGGTCAGTTCATGTAATCAGCGTTGCTTCTATTGCTTTCCAAAATCTGTTGTCACCATCGTACGAAAAGAATATAAAAGACATTTCTTAAGAATACAGCATACTTTAATGCGGCTGTAACATTTTCCAGCATTGTAAATTCTCTAAATTTTTGTTTTCTCTCCCTCTCTTTTAATTACTAGCCGATCGCAATCAAAATTACAAGGTTTGTATGGACTATACGTAAACAGGCACGAACTTTTAGAAACATTCGTACAATTGGAGATGAGATCGAGAATGAAAAATGATCTGCAAGTAAATTTCACTTAATTATATATCGATCATAACCAAACTTTCGTCTTTGTAGCATATGAGCTTGGAGTGTGAAATAACAATTTTCAGGAAAAGCACTCCAATGGAATCCGAGATGTAAATGAAGAGTTAAATTTATCTTCAACTAAAGTGCCCTTAATTACTGACCGTTCGCAATCAAACTTGCATCGTTGGTAGCGAATATCTGTAGAGTACCAGATAAGAGTTTTTAGAAAAATCGCTCAAATTGAAGTTGCAACACAGTCGACAAGGTATGTCGCTCTTCAGGTTATATGCCTATAGTTTTTGACCGATCTAAAATGCCGTACATAATTTATATCGGATGCGTATGCAATGTCACGACACGAACTGTAGAGAAAATCACTCCAACGGAAACCGAGTAAGAACGAGTAATTACATTTCTCTTCAAGTATAACGCCTTGCTTACTGATTGCCACCACCCATAATTTTGTAACAGTAATTCTCTGAATGCTAAAAATCAATTATTTGGAAAAGTCCCACTAACTGAAGCCGAGACACAGCCCACAAATTATATTTGTCCCTTCGATTAGATTACCCCTACTACTGGATACAGATTTGACGTCTGAAGTGAATACTCGTGGAGTCCAATGTATGAATTTCCAGGAAAATCATTGCAATGGAAGCCGAGAGATGCTTTTCAGGTAAAGTGCTCTTAGTTACATTCTGACCACAAACAAATTTGCACCGATTGTAACAAAAGTGTGTCTAGTGCCAGATATGAATTTTCAAAAAATCCTTACATCGAAGGAGATATTCAGCCTATAATATTCAATGTTCTTCAAGTAAAGTTCCTTTGACAAGTGTGGAAAAATGTATGTAAAAATCCGATTAAAAATATGTACATTGCATTCGATCTGCATTTACTATTCGTTACTGTTCACTGATGCGTAGCTAATGCTAGTACTCACATGGGCTACTACGGAGACAAAGTAGTAAAAAGGTATTTAAGATATTTCGTTGTACTTCTTCAAAGAATGTAATCTAGGTAGATGAAAAAGTTCTTTTAAAGAAAATGAGAGTCATTGAATGGTCAAGAACTCTCAGCCTTTTATCAAACATGAAGATACATTTCAACTTATGATTGTAAGGTTATGGCGTGGAACGTTGAGTAATTTGGTACACTGGTACCAAAGTTCCAGAAAAATCTGCTGCCTCCATCATGAAGGAAAAGCTTTTAAACGTGCAATATTTATGAATGAAAGAAGACGGCGCATTTCTTAGAATACGGAAAGTTAGGCGTGAGACAAAATAGATTATGATTATTTGTACAGTTCTGAACTGAATAAAAGAGAGCTCTTTCATAGTCACTGTGGCACAGGTCTAATGTTTCTCCATATGTATGGGTTTCTTCAGTGCATTGGTGCTGCTCATACTTCTAGAGAACTGTCGCACATTCCTGCTCCTCATAAACGATTGTTCAGTATGTAATTCGGTGCTGTATATCAAGCACATTGTACACGATATCAACATGTGCTACATGACATTTGGCTCTTAAATCGTGGTGTACAAGTAATGTCATTAACCCTTAGGCGACTAATGTCATATATATATGGAGCACCCATTCTTGATGTTTCTAGATCACACACAACGACGCAGCACAGTCGGTAGGACTCCTCTGGACGAGTGATCAGCTGGTCGCAGAGACCTCTACCTGACAACACACGACACTCACAACAGACAAATATCC
>Ga0268261_10002963_pt1 | contig 12328 bp, 11 predicted proteins | sample TergutNc150P1_FD_190353 | JGI IMG/M metagenome (GOLD analysis project Ga0268261, IMG submission 190353) | Nasutitermes corniger P1 segment gut microbial community from laboratory colony in Florida, USA - Nc150 P1 (SPAdes) (version 2) | ecosystem: Host-associated > Arthropoda: Insects >... | reverse complement strand
GCTGATCACTCGTCCAGAGGAGTCCTACCGACTGTGCTGCGTCGTCGTGTGTGATCTAGAAACATCAAGAATGGGTGCTCCATATATATATATGACATTAGTAGCCTAAAGGTTAATGATTTAACCCTTATCCTGCTAACGTGGAGAAAATGGTGAGCTCCTAATAATGCCAGCAAATAGCAGATGGGATTTAATTCGGGGTTTAAAGGGTTAAGCACCAAATTTAAGGAAAAAGCATTGGCTCATATTCAAGTATATATGGTATTTACTCCTTTCCAATTATCATGCAGATTTTTTCCCTGAAAATCCCTTTTTGAAAGTGGGGTGCATCTTAAATTCCAAGTAATAAGGTGTATTTGTTTGTATTAATTTTATATCCCTCTTCTTGCATTAAGCTTTACACTGCCGAGTAATCAGTGACAAGCCATAGCTGTGTACCGACACATTTTTGCAATTTTTCTGAAACTTGGAAATTGAATAGAAATTGAATTAATGTGTACTGTTTCTTACTGCATATTATGAAGATGATTTGGAAGTGAGCATACTTGTGGACACTGTTTTAGCTCTTCCTATGAAATCCAAGGTCTGGAGATACAAATTGCAGGCTATTACCATTGCATTTTGCAGCATTTTCTGATTTCTGCCAATAGCTGACAAATCACAAGACAGGGCGGACTTTAAGTTCGTTTGGAAAGTTAGTTTTTGAGAGATGTTTATGCATTTGCACTTGTAATGTTACAAGCAACATCTAGGATATGATACTGCAGGAGCATGTAACATTATGGGCTTGGCAGAGTAAGAAGTTTAATGTGTCAGTTAACACAACTAACTACTGTTTCAGACCGTGGTGTCAAATTACAAGGGCCGTGAAGATGACCGTCACCGAGATCCAGATGCTTTTGATGGTCAGATGTTATGGCTTCTTTGGCGACATATTCGGCGGACTGAGCGTAGGAGGGTAAGGAATCCTCAAGTTTCATTGTCTTAACTAGTTAGTTGCATTTGGTTTAAGGTAAAGGTACAGTTACCCGTGTGCTTAATTAAAACCAATTGAGATCTCTTATTTTTGCATGATAACCTGTTATTTATAAGCATTTTTGTCTCACTTATTTTTAAAGCTGGTGCCATGTGATGGCTTCTACAAGCCAAAATGTGTAGCACATAATTTGGCAATAAACTTTGTTAAATAACTACAGTTGGGATCGATGGTCTCCTTCATTTACCTGAATGGTGCAATAGTTGGGCTTAAGGTATCACATTGTAAGGGGCAACTGTTTCAAGAGGGCAACGTGGAATGGTGTGTAAATGATGTATCATCAAGAAAAAAATGTTTGCGTAAACTTTCTGAGCACACTTCGCATAGGCATTGGACTGCATATGTTCTCTGTGTATGTGATAAAAGCTCCATGACAGTACCCATCCTGAGACTGAAATTCAAGGTTTGCTTTGCGCATACTCTTTGGATGTCTTTCTCATTAGTGCCAACAGGTTTTATAAAGTAAAAGTTGGGGAGTAGAGGTACACTATGGCATTAGATGGAGTTCAGTGTTCAGCTTGACATATTGGTCACATTAACCTCTGGGGAAGGTCCTCTCAGTATCCCACTGAATAGGAAACTGCGTGGGCCCTGGGCAGGTCCTCTCAGTATCCCACTGAATAGGAAACTGCGTGGGCCCTGGTGTCAGGATAGATGTTTTGGAGAAGATAAATATCTTGTCCCTGCCAACAATTAAACAACAGTTTTTTGGTCATCTGGCCTGTCGCCTAGTCACTACATTGACTACATTGTGCCAAGCTCCCTGCAGGTTTTGTTTGAATTTTTGTTTTCCATATGGGTGATGTTTAACAAAGTACAATGAAAAACAATTTCTGTGCAATGTGAATATATCTGCAACAGCAATTTATATCTACAGCAAACTATCTCCAGTGGCTAGGAAATGCTATATGTGCATTTGAAAGTGTGTCCTCCGTGGAATGTACCTTCTAATGTTAGTATGGTTTATGGGTAGTGCAGCTATGTTATTTGCTACATTTATGTACTGCTGTATGAATGTGATTTTCACTTGTTCCTTCAGTCCATGCTGTATCTTTATTTAATGCATTGCAGGATTCACAGAGTCAAAATTCGCCAAGCTGGTCGTTTGGTGCTACTCCATTTAGTCATGTCTCTCATGGCAGCAGTGATGGTGGGCTAAGAACATCTGGATCAGCTCCTGATGAGGATACAGCTACCAGTGAGGGTTCCAGTTCAGACAGTGAGGACAGAGAACAGCGTGTGCGGTGCTCTCCATCTTAAAGTATCTCCCAATTATGACACAGCTGTTAAGAGTTCTGGTTCAGAGAGTGATGAGAGAGACTGGCATGTGTGGTGCTCCCCATCATACGGTATCTTCTGGTAAGGAGACAGCTACTAGTGAGAATTCCAGTTCGGATAATGGGGAGAGAGAACAGCGTGTCAAGTACTCCCCATCATCCCCATCGTAAGGTATCTCTTGATTTATGTCTGCAGATCAGCTAGTGTGTGTCATGCAGCACTTGATAAGAAAAATGCAATTACCTATGTTTAGACAACCAATGTATAAGATTTCAGTGAATTCATTGTAAATTAAACTCTCTGCCAGTTCTGAACAATGGTAAAGGACCTCTTCATTTAAAAATGTATGGGGGAGAAAAGTCATCTTTTAAATGTGTTTCAGAGAAAGTCTTTCTCCAGCAACACCTTGGAAATAAACTGTCCATTCAAAGTATAATTTATAAAAGTGCGGTGGTTCAGTTGTTGCCTCTTCTGCAAGAAAAACAGCATTACTTATAACCAGTGTTGGAAAATGTGTAATGTGTTTCTCTTCCTAAAGAAATTGCTGTATTATTAAACAAACGGCGGTATGACATTAAGAGTAGAACATAATTCTAGTGACTGCAGATAAAACTAAGTTAAATTTAACACGCTGTAGTAACTTTTATTTTCATTAAATGCAGATAGGGAATGTTTATTCAATTAATAACAAAGAAAACAGAAGCAGTGTGAATAATTCTTTCTGTTATTACTTAGATCAAATTGTTTGTTATGTACAGAATTATTTTTAAGAAAATATCCGAAAGAGGTCTGAGATACTTTGGCAACTTTACAAGTGATGTTCATAAATAGACAAAGAATACTGTATTTCCACTATCGGGTGGAGTCTCCAGTACTGTCAGATTAATTTCATGATAAATTATATGAGCAAACAACCCATTCACGACAGGTGCTGGAGTGCACTCAGGCATCTGTGGCAAAGAAATATCAGTTTTCTGCTCAGTAGTTCATATTGAAGAACAGGGCTACATATTTCCCATTTACAGTGAAACCATTATTCACTATTTCTGATGGGACCGTGGGAGACAAATGATAAATTCAGGAAAATGACAGATGTAGGAATAGCATTACATTTATCAGAAACCTCAGAAAACAACAAAAATGAAAATTTTACATGTTGCACATAGGTGTGCAAAAATAATGAACAAATAAAAAGAAAAATTTACTTCACTACTTGTGTGCACATCACTTTTTTCAGAAGAAATCTGTAATTGACAACTGGTAACTGAAACCTTACATTTCAGATCAGACAGGCCAATTTTAAGTTGGCACTGGTTGTGGGTTACATTTATCTACCATTTCCTTTTCCCCACTGCTCCTGCCACTCGTAATCATCTCACAGTTCACTGATGTTGGAAATGCCACATGTGGCAAGCTCACTGTATAAAGATATACAAGAACTGAAGTTAACATCAGTGTCTGACTGATTTCAATCTGTGTGGAAGGCATCATCCTCTTCTAATCAGTCTTTGTGTTATCTTCTGATTGACAGGTGTGCTGATTAAAACAATTCAAAACTGCCAAATGTGTGATCTGTTGCCATGCTGCCACTATGGAATGTAATGTTTACAGACCTCACAGCTTTTAGTACTAGGATGCCCACATGAGAAGGCTATATTTAACCTGCTTGTGCAATTTGGTGGATAATATACAACTTCTTAACTCCTCAGAAATATTATCCTGCAGATAAGCAACAAAACTGTTCACACACAAAACATTTCTATGTGTGATTTCAGGCTTACACTGCAATGTAGATGAGATCTGTGCTCTTCTGGAATATTACACAGCATAGAGTGGTAATTCCTTACTGATGCTGGGGGTAACCTATTGGTCCCTTCTTCAAGGGTCCTTTTCTTCTTGGATTTCTTGACCTGTGAAGATGAGACCAATAGGTTGTCCCAAAATGTCAGTAAGGGATTACCACTGTACGCTGCATAACATCCCAGGAGAGCGCAGATCTCAAAATGTTTCTACCATGCACAACCATGGAGGCATCCTTTGCCCTTCAAAACTCCTGAAAATGCTTTTCAGTTGTACAGTATTTCATAGGAAGCTGTTTTGTATGTTTTTAAACAATGATTCAGTTATTTCCAACCACCATCACCACAAGTAACTAATAACAGCAGAAATTAAGGGGCTCACAAATCAGGCACCAGGTTGGCCAGGTGACTGAATTTTTATGTTGGTGCCTAATTTGTGGGCCCTCAGTATGGAACTTTTCTGGCATCTAGAATTCCAAGCTGGCTCCATCAATCCAGGAATGTTACGGGTCAGGATGAAGAATTCTTAATGACTAATGGGGTGAACAACACTTCAAGGAATGATGCATCCTATATAATTAGACATTGTTTATATGGGCAATTTTTCAAGACCTGAAGAAATTAACTATACTTAAGGGAAAATAAAGCATACAGGAATAATGGTTAGAGGGTTCAATGTGTATTGTTTCTTAAATTATTAAAAAATGAAATATGGTGTATATGTGAAATATGTACAAATATGTCATGCTTTACTGTTAGACTTTTACTCAAGATATACAACAACAATGTACCAGTACAGTGTGCAGCATGCATGTTTATCACTGGGCACATAAATATATCACAAAATTTTAATGTGTATGGCACTTGGCCAGGCTGTTTGCAACAGACGTCATACTTGTATGGCACCCAGCCATGGCCAGCACCAATAGTAACATGCATGGCACTCATCGTGAAAGGGTTCAGAAATCATATTTTGTGATAAACATAGGAACTTAACAAGTTTGAGTAAAGATATCATGTATTTATCAGTAAAAAGTTCTGTAAATCTGATACTATGAACATGTACATTGTAATATAATAAAAATAAAGAATGCCTATTCAGGAAACAAAATTTATGTTGGAATTTCACCACCATAGATTTAAGAAACACCCCCCTCAAAGTTTGTTATGGTGGTGGGGTTTGTGTGGTCAGATGCTCCTGAAAGTTATACCGGCAGTAGCGTAGCTGCTGGTAGGGCCTACAATGCCAGACAGTTCAACCAAACAACAACAATTTTTAACTTCCAACATTTTATACTCACCGCTATTTTATCTTATTATTCAACCATGAATTTTAACAAAACCTATATGATTTTTAAACTGTGGACTGATTTAGACATTTTATAATTGAGTTTGTATTCTTGATCTCACCACCCTGAAAGATGGCCTCATGAGTAGCCGAAACATGCTGGTGACCTTTGTGCAATAAAATTACAACCATAAAATGAAAGCGCATTCATTGGGTCTTTTAATATATTTTATGCGTGGAATATGGAACATATCAAACTAGCAAAAAGGTAGTTTTTTGTTACACATTATCATTTTATCAATGCTCCATTCTCATTGTCACAGGCCCAACTGAAGCTGTACTGCCAAGGGACTTGGTCACCCTTCTCCTATTCACAAAGTTCAAATACAGTGATACAGTCTTATTTCATTCTAAGACTATAAGTTCAACTGCAGCACAAAGGAAGCATATTTTTATCCCACAACATGACCAAATTCTGTTTAAGTGACAACAGACAAGTTTTGATCATAACATCAAATCTGACCACATACCCAACACCTAATCAATGCCTATAGACTGAGCAAAACCTGCATAAATCTGCAGTGTCGTAACTCCAAGGCAAAGTGTAAAAATGGCCCTCACTAGCAGTGCTACCCATGAACCGCTGATGGTGGCCTGAACAAAAATTTCCATCAGCAGCATCTTGTAAGTACAGAGGATAAGCATTGCTGTAACAATGGGAAATAGTGAGCGATTGAGATCATGGCGAGACCAGAGCCACACAAGGGTTGCTGTTGTGATATGCTGCACCTAGAAGCAAACAGACCTGTATGTTTCTTTCCTGTTTGTACCACACCCATGTATTCGTTTTGCAGTTTAAGCCCTCTGCATTGCTTTGTGGGCCCTTTTAAACTTTTTAAAAGAATCACGATAAACAATCAAGATGGTCCAAACTTGTTATACAATCTATGAGGTGCAAGCCAAAATTTTCCATAATGAGGCAATGTAATAGTTTTAGGCTCACTTTAGTTACAGGGCATTACTGTCCCCTTCAGAGTTTCTAGAACAGAACCAGTGCCTCTCTCACTGCAAAACACATCCCTGGAATTCCTGTTTAATGATGCTGTCCAGCATAGCTTGTTGTTCAGTTTGAATATCTGTGATAATTCTTGAATGTTAGCATAACCATAAACCCAGCTTTCATCTGTATTCTTTTGTATTCTTCTGTATTTTTGACCTGCTGTTATAGGACCTTGCACACAGAAAAGTCAGTTTTGTTGCCGGTCATCATTCAGCAGAGGGTATACATTTTGCAGCAATCCATCTCATATTCAAATCTTCCACGAAAATAAGTTGGCATTTACTACATAATAGGTCTAAATTTTAACAAACATTGTTAATAATATGCCATCTGTCCTCACGAATAATTCAACACATTTTCTTTCCATTCTCATCAGATCAAGTTGACAACAGGTGACCTACCTCACAAGTTGGTTCCTCAAGGTTAAAAAAAAACTTGACACCAATTATGTTGCTGTTTCATTGGGCTACAACAACCATTAAAGAATGCACTTGATGCACACTTCAAAGTCAGCTGCACAGAAACAACTTCCTGTTCTAGCAACACTCACCATGCTAATTCACAATAAGATAACTCAGCAGTACCTAGTAGCACATAACTGCATTATATCCAGCTAGGGCTCCATGTGCCCAGTTACGAAACTTTTGGCTTGCACCTTGTATTCTCTCTTGTCACATTAAACTTACCAGGCTGATGTTAGAATCAAAGCTTTTCTGGATATATATCCAGTCAAATTCAGCTCCACGAGCACCGACCCACAGCAAAAGAAATCGAGATAGTAGTATATCTGCTCCAGCCCAGCCCACTCCAGCTGTCAATACTTTTGCATGACCTTTGCCAGGAATTCCCATCAAAACCAAATATAAGCCTCCAAGATCAGCCAAATCAACAGTAGCTTTCAAGAATTCCTGAAACAACAAGCATTCATCACACATACAAAATGATGTTAATATGTGATATTACATAAATGTCACAGGAAAGTCCCCCCCCCCAGAAGTGGTTAAGGAATCTAAAGTGTTCCTGTAGTAGAGTCCCACATGAGAAGCTGTTAAAGAAAAATTCCCATTTGGCTCCACAACAGGCTGAGAATTTCTAGATCATCTGATTGACTTAACACTTCTTGAGGACTCTTGAAGTCATATAATTCAACTAGTATAATAAGGCTGAGACCGAAGGTTTTAGCATCATTCCTCTAAGATCAGCTGCACACTTATCTTATTGCATGTCAGTGCACAAAAAGATAACTCAATATAAGCACAGGAGTGAATATTAAATTCTACAGCTCTAATTTCATTCAAATGTAACTTACACACACAAGCTCCTTTGACATTACTTTGTCCCACCTATTTTTAACTCTGAAATTTATTAACAGGTTACTATCCTGTACATTACACCTAATATGTGATACTGGAGAATAAACAGCAATGGTATGGTTCTGGAATTTTAAAAGTTACTGAATTGGCTTCATTTGCTTACATGTGATACATGTAAAATTACAATACCTCTTGTGATTTTGTGTTTACAAAAATTCTACCACCATATAAGGTGTGATGAATTACAAAATCAAACTGTTTACAGAGAATCCAGAGAAGAAGATTATTAGTAACTATTCAATGTTCTTTTGTTTCACAGCTGCTCTGTGTCACAAGCTTGCTATTTGTAAGCTAAAGTTAAATGCGTTTCAAATATATACCTTAAACTGCAGCAAGAGTGGGCAAGAGTCTGTGTTTTCTTAACAAACTTTGTTCTCAGTAAGTATGATAAGGACACAGACATATTAAGAAGCAAGACAATGGATAAAAATAAGATTTCCATACAGACAAAATAATTAGACCTGACTTCACAATTTCAGAAATCAGAGAATTAAGATTTTAGCAAAACATTCCAGTCTCCTTAATCCTGTAACATGGTATGAAATTAGTTTTATTTACAGTTACCCAACCTAAGTAGCAAACCCACGACAAGTGGGTCTCTATTGCCACGACATGGCACATTCTCAGGTTATGGATGGAGGAACGGCCTCCAATATGGAGGGTAGCTGCAAATATATTGAATAAGCAGTCATGGACAGCCAACAAGGGATGGTACTCCAGCTTGGGGGTTGGGCGAGGTGCTAACAACTCCTCACTGTAAAAACTTACTTTGTTAAGAAATGGATACATATGCGTCAGAGCTGGAGTGATCCTTTGATACAACCTAAGCAATGGAAAAGAAACATGAGATTTGGTACGTGGAATGTAATGATTCTGTATAGGTCAGATTCACTTACAACAGTAGTCAGGAAATTAGCAAGGTATAAATTAAATTTAGTGAGTGTAGAGGAGGTTAGGTGGGATAAGGGGGGCACTGTAAGAGCAGGGGATTATATTTTTTTCTATTGAAAAGGAAATGAAAATCATCAGTTGGGAACAGGATTTTTTGTACACCACAGAATAGTATCAGCAGTTAAGAGAGGAGAGTTTGTGAGTGATAGGATGTCATATATAGTTCTGAGAGGTTGCTGGAGTTATATCATTGTTTTGAATGTGTATACACCAAGTGAGGAGAAAAGTGATGATTCAAATAGAGTTTTTATGAGCTTTACAGCGGGTTTCTGATCATTTTCCTAAGTAACATATGAAAATTCTGTTATGAGACTTTAATGCAAAATTGGGGAGAGAGGGTATTTTCAAAGCGACAATTGGGAATGAGAGTCTACATCAGGATAGTAATGGTAATGGTGTTAGAATAGTAAACTTTGGCACATCAAAAATTCTAGTTGTTCAAAGCATGATGATCCCACACCAAAACATTCATAAATACACCTGGAGCTCTTTTTTTTTTTTAACACAATAAGAATAATTTTTCTTTAACAGCTTCACTCACAACCAGATTGATCACATATTGATAGATAGGAGATGGCATTTGTGTATATTTGATGAACGATCTTTCAGGGGAGCTGACTGTGATACTAATCACTATCTGGTGGTTGCAAAAGTTATGGAAAGACTGGCAGTAAGTAAACAAGGAGAAGAGAAGTTTGATGTGGAAATATTTAATCTCAGGAAGCTAAGTGAGCTGCAGGTTAGGAAACAGTATCAGATTAAGATCTCAAAACAGGTTTGCAGCTTTGGAGAACTTAAATGATAGCAATGATATAAATAGGGCTCGGGAAAACATTAAAGAGAATATCAAATCCCCAGCTAAGACAGTCTAGGTCTGTATGAACTGAAGCAACATAAATCATGGTTTGATGAAGAATGTTGATGGCCTTTACATCAAAGGAAACGGGCTAAATTGCAGTAGTTACAGGATCCAAGCAAAAGCAATGTAGATAATCTAAACAATGTAAGAAGTGAAACTAAAAGACATTTCTGGAATAAGAAGACAGAGTATCTGAAAGCTCAAATTGATGAATTTGAAACTAAGAGTGCGATTAAAAATATCACAGACATGTACAGGGGCATCAATGACTTAAGAAGGGTTACCAGCCTAGAACTAATATAGTAAAGGAAGAGAAGGGTCATTTGGTTACAGACTCCCACAGTATTTTGGCTAAGTGGAGGAACCATTTCTCAGTTACTGAATGTACATGGGGTTAAAGATGTTAGGCAGACAGAAATACACACAGCAGAACCACTGGTGCCGAATCCAAGTGCCTATGAGGTTGAGATGGCTATGGAAAAGCTAAAAAGACACAAATCACCAGATATGGATCCAGTCCTAGCAGAACTAATTAAAGCAGGGTTAGGACAATTCTCTCTGAGATCCATAAACTTGTTAATTCTAATGGAAATAAGGAGGAACTGCCTGAGGAGTGGAAGGAGTCGATCATTGTACCTGTTTATAAGAAAGGTGATATAACAGACTGTAGTAATTATAGAGGTATATCACTTTTGTCAACTGCATACAAAATTTTATCCAACATCCTGCTGCCAAGGTTAACTCCACATGCAGAGGAAATTATTGGGGAACAAAACCTATAGCAGAGTCCAGGTAGGCAAACATATTTCTGACATGTTTTACTATTAAGAACGGTTTGAAACAAGATGCTTTTTTGCTATTGCTTTTCAACTGTGCTTTAAAGTATGCCACTAGGAGGGTTCAGGTAAACCAGGATAGCTTGGAATTACATGGAACACATCAGCTTCTAGTTTATGCTGATTATATTAATATATTGGGCATAAGCACACATACAATAAAGAAAAGCACAATAGCTTTAGCAGCTGCCAGTAAGGAGATTGGACTAGAAGTAAATGCTGATAAAACTAAGTTAAGGCCATGTCTTGAGATCAGAATTAAGGAAGAAGTCACAATATAAGACGAATAAAAAATTCTTTGAAAGGGTGGAACAGTTAAAATATTTGGCAACAACCCTAACAAATCAAAATTCTATTCAGGAAGAAATTAAGAGCAGACTGAAGTCCGGGAATGCTTGCTATCATTCGGTGCAGAATCTTTTGCCTTCCAGTTTACTATCCAAGAATTTAAAGATTAAGATATACAGAACTATAATTTTGCATGCTGTTTAGTATGAATTGTGAAACTTGGTCTCTTATACTGAGGGAGGAACGCAGGCTGAGGGTGTTTCAGAATTGGGTGCTGTGGATATTTGGGACTAAGAGGGATGAGGTAACAGGAGAATGAAGAACACTATGTAATGAGGACCTGAATGATCTGTACTCCTCACCAAATATTATTTGGGTGATAAAGTCTAGAATGAGATAAGCAGGGCATGTAGCACGTATTGGGGACAGCAGAGGTGCAATTAGGATTAGGTTGGCAAAATTGAGGAAGAGACTACTTGGATCTTCAGGAAGTGGGATGGTAGGGCATGAACTGGATTGATCTGGCTCAGAATAGGGACAGGTGGCGGTCTCTTGTAAATGTGGTCACGAACCTTAGGGTTTCATAAAATGTGAGGAATTTCACGACTAGCTGAGAACCGGTTAGCTTCTCAAGAAGGACTCTGCTCCATGGAGTAAGTAAGTAATTAGTAAACAGATCTATTTCTACAACTACCTGGGCAGACCCCACAAAAACAACTTGACCTTGCATGTTAGTCATCTGTTCTGATCTCATATACCTCATTTTATAAAAGGGAAACTTGAATTTATTTCCTCCATTATCACACAGCACCTGTTTACAAGTGGGGCCATTGCCACTTTGAAACTGATTGTGTTCTTCCCGTTATTTCATACCCCAACAAAATCCATGCCTTCTTGTCCACTGGCATCATTTGCGGGAAAGAATGTTGCAAGTATCAGCATTTTACACAGCTGTGTGAAGACATAAATTCCACCAGCTTGGATGCATTTCCAAAAAGCCCCATACTCTGACCTGAAAAATGAAAGTAAGGTTATGGTTGTCAGATAAAATACGGCATGGTTATAGCAACAAAAGGCATTCATTTGTACGTCACATTGTTTTTCAGAAGTACTTACAGTCCAGAATATTTATATGTAAAATAATACGGTACATAAACTAACGCTAAACAGTTTCCAAAATGGTACAGAGTCATTTCTCTCCCGCATTAAGGGTACCCTATTCTCACGGATTAGAGAATGGTCACTTGTATTCTGAGCACGGATCATATATATTCTGTGTATTTTAAACCGGATAGGCAAAAGTGCGAGACCTGGTGTCTCGATTCTCGAATGACGAACAGTACTTCAGTTTGGTAGTTCGACCACATTCCCGCTAGATGTTAGGAGACGCATGATTCATGTAACCGCCCAGATCATGCTGTACGTACAGCAACGCCTCCTCGTCCACCGAGGTTTTGCCCAGTGTCGTTTTAACAATAAGCGGCTGAAAATGATTAAATATATGGAAGCAACATTTCCGAACGCTGAAAAACTAAATATACGCGGATGAACGTGCATTTT
>Ga0268261_10002962_pt1 | contig 12329 bp, 10 predicted proteins | sample TergutNc150P1_FD_190353 | JGI IMG/M metagenome (GOLD analysis project Ga0268261, IMG submission 190353) | Nasutitermes corniger P1 segment gut microbial community from laboratory colony in Florida, USA - Nc150 P1 (SPAdes) (version 2) | ecosystem: Host-associated > Arthropoda: Insects >... | reverse complement strand
ACGAGCTGATCACTCGTCCAGAGGAGTCCTACCGACTGTGCTGCGTCGTTGTGTGTGATCTAGAAACATCAAGAATGGGTGCTCCATATACATATATAACATTAGTCGCCTAAGGGTTAATAATTTAACCCTTATCCTGCTAACGTAGAGAAAATGGTGAGCTCCTAATAATGCCAGCAAATAGCAGATGGGATTTAATTCGGCGTCTAAGGGTTAAGGCATATGGGGGAGTGTATGTATAGCTATATTCACTCTTAACCTGGGCACTAGGTGGTAAGTAAGCAGCTTCACGACCATGCCGTTTTACCTCCAGGAAAGAACCCTCGTACCCGTTGAATAGGAGATTGGATTGGTGTCAGAATCGTTGCGGACGTTGTAGGGAAGAGTAAGACCTACTGTCCCTGCCTGGCATCGGAGTGTGATTCCTCGGTCGCCCAGGCAGTAGCCAAACCGCTACATCGTTTATGCTAATATATTACATTCAGGAATGCTCGCTATAAGCGGCTTTAGAATCTTTTATATTCCCTTTTATCTCAAAATGAATACGATACATTAAAAACACAAAACTGTATTTTTGTTGTTTTTTATTCCGAGTGTGAAACTTGGTTTCTCATCTTAACGGAAGTACAGACAGCAAGGATATTTAAAAGGGGAAAGTGACAAGAGGGAAGAAAACGGCGTACTTAGGATCTTGAAAAATCTGGTGTCATTGTGTGCACTCGATTCATGATGGGATTTAATCAAGACCATTTGTGTGTGTGTGTGTGTGTGAAACGAGAAAGAACATTCGGTTTCTATACAAGCGGGGAATTTATTGACGAGCTGAATAATTCAGTTCCTCATGAAAGATCCTGTACAATGGAGGTGAATTTTTAGTAGCCTAAACCAGTCATTCGGTGAGCTGGTATTAAAATCAAAGAGAGCGCAGTGTTGTTGATTTGTACCACGAATGAGTAAAACAAAATATTTACAATGCAAGTTCGCTGCAACACACCGGAGTAACGCCCCTTAAACAAAGCAAGTAAAAACATTAACCTCCATTCACCTTCCTAGGTACGGCTTTCAAACGGTGCGTATGAAAACAGTATGGTGCCTACAGAGATAATCTTCTGATCTGTTCACTTACCGGGGAATACTACAACCAAATTTCTTACACTCAGAACTATGTAAGCGGATCACTAAATGTAATCACAAGAATTCATTCGACTTTCGGTACAATTGAATTTTTCATGTTAACATTTCTCTCGAGCGCCAGTCAACTTCCAATAGTTTCTCGCAATGGCCGCGAGTGGTGACGCTGTCGCTAGGAGCTGGTCGGTTTTAATAGTAACATTTATATCCGCTATTATAAATGTTAAATTGCAATTTCAGGAGCATAAAGATAACCTCTTTTATTCGACAGAAAGAAATGAATCAAGTTAAAACTTACTTTCTCAATTATTCTGGCATGATATCAGCGTAAATCCCGGCTGGCGGAGGAGCCTTTTATTTCCCTGAAGCACTACTACCGGATCTGAGACTCACTTAACTTCCCATTCAGTGGGTAATGGGGGCCCTCTTCCCGTAGATAAAGCGTGAGGGGCGTGAAGCTGACCACTCACCTCCATCTAGTACTGAGATTTAAGAAGGAGTGGAGCTATACCTCCACCCCCAAACATGCAGAAGCCTTCATGGCGTCAACAAGGATATATTTACCCTAATATGTATTATGTTTCAACCATTAGCCTCTGATAAACGATGGCCCAGTGGGGTTTACAATTCACATTTTTGGAAATGCTGTTCTATAGTATGGATGTAAGAAAATGCATGCTACTGTGGAGTGCCTGTACTTGCAGAGATTTTTCAAACAATGGGCTGGTTGTACTGTCAGGCCTCCAAAACTGCTGGAAGAAACTGATGCTGAGTGGAACACACAAACAACATGGCAGTTGGTCAGGACCTGCATCAACAAGTTGTACAAATTGTCTGCTTTCTTGAGCCAGCAATCTGTGGTCAGTATCACCACATCCTTAGTTGTTATGTCATTAAAGTTTTACCAGTTAGAGACAAAGGCAAAATTACCTCTGTTTCTAACCATAATGACCATAACAGATACATGACAAACAATTGCTGGAATTTTATTTTCAATAAGTCTGATAAGCCAAATTCAAAACATCTGCTTGCCGGAGAGCCTTGCAAGAAAATGGCTTAAGTTTAGAGGCCATTAAATAACTGTCAATTATTTTCACTGATTAAATATCCTAGAATATATATGAATTGTCATTAACAATTCATGTGATTTATACAAGGCTTCCTAAATGTTAATTGGTTATTAAAAAGTGTTGAGAAACTTGAATTGATTCTGGTGTGGGTCCCAAATTACAGATAAACAACTGGGCAGACAGATGGCCAGGTTGAAGTTAACTGGTGCATTTCTACAATTTTTTTTGGCAGATAAGCCATCACTGTTGAATTTTGAAAAAGATCCATGGTTGAAAGCAATTTCACTCTGGGAAGATGAAAAACTGGCTTTATTTTATCTATATTCTAATATAATTACATAAAATCACCAAAACCAACTTTAGAGAATGATCTGTTCTACCAAGTCATTGTGTAGAATGTAGCATATAGTGATTGTACATAAAACATAAATTTAATTACCCATATGGTAATGATAGTTACTGAATTACTAAAGTTCATATATGAAATAAAATTTGGAATAGAAATTGATCATTGACCACAAATTTCAATATAAAATTTATGTGTTAAAAATAAAAATCATGATGTTTAGTGTGAAAATTTGCGATATCTCAGAATTAGTAAGATAAATTTGATGTTATCTAAAAAGCAAATTATTAAAATTTCAAAGACCATAATTTTGTGTCATTTTATAAGCATTTGGAACTTGGGCTCTCAAATTAAGGTAATAAAACAGCCTGAGGATGCAGATGGGGAAAATCGTAATTTCCACTCATTGCCAGATACTGGGAGAACTAAAGTGGCAGGACACATAGTACGCAAAGGGAAAAGTATAATACATATAAAACTCACATCAGATAATCAAAAGGAGACAATCGCCTGCAAGAACAAGGCACAGATGACAGAATTACATTAAACTGGAAAAGAGGGTGTGGACTACATAAATTTGGCCTAGAACCGGAACCTTTTGTGCACACGGTAATGAACTTCCACGTTCCGTAACATGTAGGGCATTTATTGACTAGCTGAGAAATTGCATGCTTTTTAAGAACAACTGTGTTTCATGCTGTCATTTCATCACTGCCATTTCCAAGCAGTATGTAACAATGTCAGATTGTATGCAGGTAGGTCAGAATACTATGATGGACCACTTAGTGGAGAAGGTGCCGACTCATTTGCCTGACACTGTACTCCTCAACTTGTTGCTGCAGTGCAAAGCACTCCTAGATCTGCAAAAATACATGAATATGCACCTTACCATGTCCCAAGTTAAATATTACCACGGTAAGTACATTACGCATTTCCTTTTTGTGTCTGTTCATCTATTTACCAAAATTTTGGTTTCATTTAAAACAACAGTATTACAATTTTTTTTAGTAGAGGACATCCCCTTGTGTTAAGTATAATATTAAAATGAAATAAAATATATACTTTGTCAAACACAACTACATTTGTGTTCATAGTTGTGTTTGACGAAGTACATATTTTATTTCATTTTAAAAGTATTACAGTCACTACTGCATTATATTTTGTAAAAACTCAATGTGAATAGCGTGTCAACTGGACAAAAAGCATATCAAGGTGTGGTAATGTTGTCCTTGCACTTAATTTAACACCACACCATGAAGACATATGGGGGAATAGAGATATTGGTCCATGCATTTTTAAACACTGGCCAGCTTCACCCTTGTGGAAAAACCCCTAATGCCCATTGCATGGAAGGTTGGGAAGAGCCCAGAACTACTCTGGTTGCTTTGGAGAAGGCACATGAACCTCCTGTTATGAACAGAACCATGATTCGCAGGGGTCCAGCCGGAAACCTAGTCACTCTACTGACTGAGGTATCAAAGCTCAGATCTGAAAAATGAACTTATAATATTTTCACTCCACAACCAGCCAACTGTTGGAAGACAGACAAAGCTTCCAAATTTAAAGACATATGATAATGTGCTGCCTGGTCAGGGCTACTCCACACCTTAGGGAGTGGTGCTAGATGAGTACAAAGCTACAGTAGAATGATAATCAGCACAGAAAAAGATGAATAAGCTGGGAGACTGTCCTGCTCAAGTGGCAGCTGTCCACCAGGAAACTTCACATAATGTCACCTGGAATTAGACCCAAGGTCCCATATTGAGAAGCTAGCATCAACTTGGATTCTGTAAAAGGACTTTCTTAACCATGTGATTATTTCATTTGTGGTCCATTTAGTGATGCTGTTAGTAGCTTAGACTATCTGTTGTTGCACATAATCAGTATGTAATGAACTGAAAGTCTGTGAAAGTGGTTGTGGCACAACTTGATCTATCCTGTAATTTTCTAGGAATGAGAAAAGTCACAAAAAACCCAGGATAATCAGTCTCCAAGTTAATTTGAAGCAGGCATCTATGAATACAAAGCAGGAGTGCTAACCACTTGAGTGCAATGTTCAGTACAAATAAATAACTATTGATTTACGTTGGATGAGTTAGTTACTGAGGCACTTATTTTGTTTCAGAAACAGTATGGCCCATACAGGAGGAGCTCATTCCATTCCACTCAGCACATGCTGAGAAATGTAGTTTCTTATGTGACGTGGGTGTGCCAACCAGAGCGAAACCAACTCCAGACAAACCCCGTTGAGTGCAGCTCAGGAAGCAGGACAAAAATTATATTGAAATGCTGTAAATAAGATATAAACTGAAGGTTTTCTATAACCCTCTGGACAGTATATTTTCTTATTTTCTGAGTTGACTCTTTCAAATCGTAGGTCATAATTGGACTATTTTACTACCGGACATGTTCCAAGCAAGGTCTCTTGTTAAGGTTATTTAGTATACCTACATCACCAAAATTCTGGAAACTGTGATAGGTTGGAGATGCAAAGCCAGCACTAGCTGAGTGAGGTAGAAGACAAGGTACAATACATGCAGGGCCACAAAAAGTGAAAAATTCCAGTGCCAAGTGCTATAATTTGAAAACAAGCATATTTTTCATGTCAGAAAATTCATCTCTTTGTGTCCTATATTTATTTTGTGATGCACCAAATCTGGACTAACAGCCATTCAATGAAAACTGCAGCATAAATACCAAGATAGAATGCTGAGTTGAGGAGGGGTTACATATGCTACTACTAAAAGCAACTGGGGCCCTGCTCTGCAACGTAAGTAGACAAGAACTGAGAGCTTCTCCAAGATGCAAAAATACGAAATGCTGTTAAAACCTAACCATTAACTGTCAGATTTATAAACTGTTAAACCTGCAGCTTATGTAGGATGCACAAAACACCTTCTCCTGGCTCTGGCTGGCCAAATAGCTTGGACGATATACACAGTACATACAAATTTGATGAGAAAAGTTCCTGGAAAATAGTCACTTGGAAGAAGGAGAGGGAAGATCCACAACAGGGAAAAATACTGATATACCTCGTATTGTATTAGTGGTACCTGGAACTTAGGTTCTTGTACCACAGGATTAATACACGTATCATTGTTATCACATTTCAGGCATCAGAAACCAGAAAATTAATATTAACACACTTGTTCTAATATTTTGGCTCAAACTACTGCCTGCTTAACTGAACCTTTTCCTGCAACTTCATTATCTGGATTGTGTTGCTGATCTTATGCACTGTGACATTTCAAGGAAAGCAGTTACCGCTACATAGAACACCTCTACACAGCGTCACAATCCAGAAGTAACACACTTAATGGCCTTGCAATCCCACTGATATGCCTAAAAGGGTTGAATTATTTGAAAAGTAGTGGGATCAGACTTGTGAGCCAGCCAACAAGCACTGTGCTCCCAAGTCACTCTCATTACTCTTACACAGTGGATTAATAAAGAAGTTTCTCACTAAAATGTTCTAGAAGGAACAGGCACATCTTGGCCAGTCTCCGGGAATTACACCAGCCCAGAATCATACTTAGCATCTGCCCAGCAACTCTCAAATGTAAGCACACATGGAACTGTGTCTCAACCAATCTGCTGCACATTTAACAACAGTTCACAAACTGTGACATCCTTTGCTTGGTCCTGTCTTGTCAGATTATCAGTATACATCCATGTCTGTATTGTTAAATCATTGTAACCAATTTTTTTTACGTACATTTAATTGTGTCTCTTAAGAATGGCTCATCTTTTCTGAACAAACATTTATAACATTGGTTCAATCAGATATGAGTTTCTCATGGTGATGCTTGGCCATGGAAACGGTTGAGAAGCAGTGCATTAGTTTTAAGCACTACAAACTGACATTTCATAAATAAGATATACTTATGTGATATCTCATTTTCCCAACATCTTGCTACAGTTGTCAACTGAACTGAATCCTACACGTTACAAACAAACAGTCTGATGAAGTCAATGCACTACAGTCACTTCAGCACATTTTACAAATATAATAAATCAACAATTTGTCAAAAATAATGTCAGAGAATTAACACAAAGCCCTAGGTCATAACAATATAAACTAACTTCTGCCAAAATTTACTATTTGTTTGGCTGAACATATGTGGAATTAGTTACAAGTTTGCTGTACAGAACTTCATATTTTATAACTCAGAACACTTCAATAAATAATGCATACAATGCTACACTTCAGCTCTGTTCTCATCCCAAGGACTCTATAAAAGAATAGTTTTCTGTCAACTGACAACATGTACTCTGGTACAGACTCACTGATGCTTTGAAGAAACATTTGGTTTCTAACTGTGGGGAAGTAACGTGTTTGTCACAAGTGTTGGTAAACTTATACCCAACTACACAGCTACACATCCCGAAAGACAAAATTTTTCAGTTAAAGAAATGTTTGCTGCATCTCTCAACATTGAAAATAAATTATTTATGCCATTTACACACTGCTAGAGAAATAATGCAGTATGAGGTCTCTGTACATGAGAACAAGGACTGACAGGGTTAAGTTGTATGTTTCTGTAACTTATTTATGCTTTAAATGGCTTGAAACACTACAAAATGTTTGCCCATACTCTCACTAAAAATGGAGGGCAATAACGAATGCTACTTACCACATACCATTTCTACTGTTCAAACATTTCAGTCTTCTTACAAATTATTTTCAAAACAAATGCTAATCTTCGTCTTCACTTCGCTTCCGCTTGATGCTCGACCTGTAAAGGAAATAACTGGAATGACTGAGAGAGCTTCATACTGGAAATAACATTTTATTGTTTAAAAAATGTTCTTATTATAACCACATATACGAAGGTACAGCTAAGATAAACCAACTCTATTTTTAACACCTTTCCTTACTGGCAGTGTGCCTTCTGTTTACAGAGTAGGTTATGCTGGTTCCAATAACATTCTGCAAAATACTGCTACCAAGAAATAAGTTCACAAGTTACACATCCCTATGCCACACCACATGACATGCTATAGTGATCCACATTGCTACATCAGTGATTCCCATACCATTTTGTAGATACAGTTCAAATTTTATGTTTATGTTTAATTTATGTGTAATTTATGTTTAATTTATGTCTACTCAAAGTCTTATCAAAACTGTAACTTCAAAATGTTACTCCCCAAGTAACTCCCTCATGTTAAAGTTGTGGTTGAAAAATCTGAAAGGCAAGAACTGTTATTCTTTTTAGCAGAAACATGACTACAAAGTTGAGAGAAAAATATTTTCATTTACATGACCTTTGTCCTTATAGTATGTGACTAGAATTCTATGCTTGTTAATTGTTTTCTTTCATACCTGCCATAAAACATACAGCCTCTCCATCAGAAGAGGCAGTGGGTCAATATTTAGGGAAACAAGTACCGTTTATCATGATAAACGAACACGAACACATAAACACACCATAAGGATGAAATGAAATCACTGAATGTTATAGCATGCGGAACATATCGATACCATTGTAGAACTCGCTACAATAAAAGCAAAACCATTTTCCCCAGTAACGTTACATAAAATACAGATGTCATGCATTATAACAGTTTGTTTTGAATTACAGAATCTTTTAGTTTAGTTAATGTTCAAGGTTCTGCAGACAAAAAAGTTTGGGAAACACTGTTCTTTGTCAACTATTTCACACAGAGAGTTCAAGAAGGGTCACCTAAATTACATATACAGCTAATATGTAAAAATATGGTTTCATTTCAGGTATTTAACATGGAAAAGTATGAACAAATTTTCTTATACAAAATCACAGAAATACACAATAGGTGAGTGAGGTGCATTGAATGGAAGTTTTGTGGGTGTGTGCTGTGGTCCGTCTTCATTTAAACTGTTATATCCAAAAAGAAGTTGGACACTTAAAAGAGCTCACTCCAAGTATATTCATAGCAAACAATGAAATAAAATCTTCACTTAAATTCTGCATAACCGTATTGTCGACACACTGGCAGAGCCGTCTTCAAATTCTGCAATTGGATAGGCACTTCAAAACTGTGTAACCTCTCACACTACAGAATGCTACAATATACCAGCCAAATTTTTTCAGTCTGTTTGCCATATGTAAGCGGGAATGTTGAAATACATGAAATAAAGTGTTACAAGTTCCACGCAAGCAGAAAAAATGCCATACCTCTTTCAAAGCAGCTCTAAACAGGAACTCGCAACAGAAATTTAGTTTAGGAGGCAATAAACCATAGAGAAATTCACTGAATCTTCAATATAAAAAAAAATTATACTTAAACTCATCCAAACTAAGAATATGTTCCTCTGAGATCTGACGCCGAGTACTTTGGTAGTAAGGTACCAACACTTTGAAGTAACATGTTACCCTAAAGACTGTAACTTTCATACTAAACTCCATGAAGTCCTCAACCTCACACAAAATCTACTTTTATGCATAATCCCTGCACAGATTCAAACATTTATTGCACTGTGACATGAGGTTTTTGATCCCCTACCTACAGAAGTCAAGGTTCAGTTCTTTTCACTGTTTGGACATTTCAACCTTTGAAGATGAGGCCACACCAATGCCTCGCAAGGTTGGAAACTAATTTACCCCGTGACATGCTATCTTATTCCAAATGAAGAGCATCCTCAAAACTTGTATGTTTGCTGCTGTCTCTACTTTGTTCACAGTTTTCACCTGTGCTCGTTTCCAGATCTAAAGCAAACCAAGACGGCCAAGACTGATGTTAATGTGGGAACAGCAATGAAACAACTGTTGAATAAACAGGACACTGACTTTAGTGGACAGGGAATAAAAATCTTGTCACAGAGTATGACACATGTGACAGCCTGCATGAAGAATACAGAAAATGTTCTGACACTCATATAGTCATGTACACTCCACTATCAAGATTCAGTAGATCAGTCTTAAGATATACAGCTTACAAACTCATTTACTGACCATGCCTTGTATCCTATGTCTCTACATATTTTGTACAAGAAATGCTCATTCTTTCCAAGGACATACTGATAATTCAAGCTACTTATACATACATCTCAGCAATAACACTTCTACAAGCAAACTGCAAGGACATCAAATTCTGTATGCTCACTGACATAAGGTACCATAAGCTATTAAGCAGTAAGATTACAGAAATTTGTAACATCCTCAGCATGTCCAGATGCTGTGGGAAAGAAAAAAATATATGCCCTGACTTGGAATCAACCCCAAACACAATAACTCAAATATAAGTGTGTGCAACAATTTAACTAACATAACCTCCAGCATGCAGCACAATCATTATCCAGTGGCTCCTCCTGCTACTTCCTTACAATTACATTGGTAAAAGTATTAGTACAAGCTTTCTTGTCTTTTACAAGGAAAATATTGTTTTAAACACTGACATGGTTTACCTGCATAGGTTAATAACTTAATAATGCCTTACTTGTAATGGAAGAAGTCATGGTCTATTTTATCCCAGTATGTGTTTGCAGGTCTTGAGGAAAGCCATGAAAAATTCCACAGGTCAACCAGTCTCTTAGCTGTGCGTAAAACTCAGAATCTCCAAAATTACAAAAAGATACTGTGCTAAGTTTGACGCTCAGTACCTGAACAGTAGGCCAATTCAAATAAATTAAAAAAAAAAAAAAGAATGGAAAATATCTGAGGGAAACTGTTTACAAAACATACAAGTTCACAGATTCTAATTTTTGAGAGAATACAGACTGGCTTACCACAACAGAGCCCTGTGAGTGACACCAAACACAGTTCATGCCGCTTAGTTAAGTCTGAGGGTGTTCATGTGTAGTAGCAATTTAAAGTCACAGGGAAGTTCTGTTTCTTACTTAAAGTTCATTACAAGATATGTGACATATAAGTTTAATAACAAACTGCGAAAACAAGCACACCAGAAAGGAATTGACCTTTGTTTCTTAATTTCCAGTTTGATTTTTCTGCTTTTAATTGCACTTAACAAATCAGCACTTGAAACACATGTTAACATATTCTGCCAAATGACATGTGAACACTACTCAGTAGTTTCATTCAAACATCAGACTATCTAATTGTGGAACAGAACATTCATGATTTCCCAAATTACAGACAGTCCAACAAAGGACAATCATTAAGGTCCATTTATTTAATGTATGAGAAATGAAAACGCTCAGCTGCTTTTATGTTAAGAATGCAAGACTTCTTGACTGAACTACACTGTGCGCTAGGATACGATTCAAACTGCTAGTCCAAGTCTCACATGGGACCTGCTCCCTGAGTATCAACTATACAGTGTCAAAAGAATCAAACCACTGAGTTCAGTGGTATAATCCATGACACAGTCCCGCAATTTTAATCCCACCACTACTTGATGAATGAATGCCAATGACAGTAACTAACAAACTCCATGGAGCAGAGTCCTTCTTGAAAGATTATTACATCAACAGCTAGTCAAGCAATTCCCTGCATTTTACAGAACCCAAAGTTTCATTACTGTGTTCACAAAAGTCCCTGTCCCGAGCCTGATCAATGCAGTTCACACCCTCCCATCCCATTTCTTTAAGATCTGTTTTAACAGTACCCTCCCATCTTTACCTAGCCTTCCAGACTGGATCAAAGCAGGTTTTCCACCTAAAATCCTGTGTGCATTTCTCTGCTCTGCCCACCCCATCCTCCTTGATTTGAGTACCCCAAGAACATCTGGCAAAGTGAACAAACCATGAAGCTCCTCATTATACAACCATCCCATGATAAGAACACAACACACCTCATATCCGCCTCCAGGAGTTTTCATCGATTCATGCATTATGAAAGAAACCTCAACATTTTACAGATGTATGCATCAGCCAGCCAGTCAACTCACAGCCTCATTAAAGTCTTAACTAAAACATATGACAATTTCGCATACAGCTGAGAAAAGCTGTTATCCCATGGCAGTGACCACGAAGACTGCCATCTTCTGGGATGTAACACTAAAGACTGACAGAAGATGTTTCAGACAATCCTGTCACCTCCATCATGATGGTAGATCTACCATGCAGATGGAAGCAGCAGTACACTCTAAAACATCAGAGTTCCTTTTGCTAATGATACGTTCTAAAGTTATGGTTCTGACATCACATCTCACGAGTGTTTTGTCACGTTAGTGCACTCACAAGAGAAAGTGCAAAGCACTGACAGTGGTTGGTTGCACTCTCATCACATGATAGTCAGTCCCTCATTGCAACAAAATGGCACCTGCCAACTTGTTTAATTTTTCAAGCAGTGCCATCTAAAAATCAAGCAGAATAACTGAGACACCATTACAAATGTTAGCTCTGAGCATGGGGTGACACCAGACACCTATAATCATGTTTCACAGTGAAACTGCTCCATGAACAAAATTTTCTTACAAGTTTAATTCTGTTCAGAAAATTCTCAATATCTTAAATTTCAAGTTTGCAAGTCCGTGCATCATCGTACAATTCCAATAAATCAAGCAACTAGATGCAACAATTTTATAAGCAGGGTTTACTTCAGTAACTTAGCCCAGTCACTTCCCTTTTTTGCAAGCACTGAAAATTTCTTTTCTCCTTTGAATTGTTTAGTAGTATTGGTGACATCTTTTGGCAAATTATGGAAGTATTACCAGTAAGTTCACTGCTGTGTATATAGGTATGGAATGTAAATGCTCATAAAATTTGAAATGAATGTATGTGCATACACTGCTAGCAGTGCAAGGGTTAGCAGATGGATAATTTTCATCAGAAGTAAGATATTGTGATTCAAATATATCAACCAACTAGATGCAACAATTTCTCAAGTTTATTACTTGAC
>Ga0268261_10002961_pt1 | contig 12331 bp, 9 predicted proteins | sample TergutNc150P1_FD_190353 | JGI IMG/M metagenome (GOLD analysis project Ga0268261, IMG submission 190353) | Nasutitermes corniger P1 segment gut microbial community from laboratory colony in Florida, USA - Nc150 P1 (SPAdes) (version 2) | ecosystem: Host-associated > Arthropoda: Insects > Digestive... | reverse complement strand
AGATCCTGGGTTCGAATCCCACCGGGGGCATGGATATTTGTCTGTTGTGAGTGTCGTGTGTTGTCAGGTAGAGGTCTCTGCGACGAGCTGATCACTCGTCCAGAGGAGTCCTACCGACTGTGCTGCTTCATCGTGTGTGATCTAGGAACATCAAGAATGGGTGCTCCATATATATATATATGACATTAGTCGCCTAAAGGTTAATGATTTAACCCTTATCCTGCTAAGGTGGAGAAAATGGTGAGCTCCTAATAATGCCAGAAAATAGCAGATGGGATTTAATTCGGGGTTTAAAGGGTTAATTTAGTGATATGGTCTGTAGTTCAGACTATGTACCACCACAATATGATGGTTAATTAATAATAAACTGGAAATTAAAGTGTTTGTACCTTCATTTCAACCACTATTTTTTTAACAGTGACCAACAAATGAGGACATCCACAAAAATGTATCTCAGGAAAGCTAGTCTCTGGGCTGAGATTTAAACCCTGTACTTCCCAAATACAAAGAACTGGTATTAACCATTCAACCACAATATTCAGTAGAATCACTCAACAGCAAACAGGACTATATAATCGTAATACTACAAGCAGTAACTCTCCTGACTGGTAAAGAGTAATGCCAAGTCCTTTCTGCTAAAATCTGATTATCGAGAGCGGATTACAAAAGATGTACCACACCGCTCACTCAAATGACAATATAGAACCATGCACTGAAATATCCACTTAATCAAATGTAATAACTTCAAAAGGTTTCAGTGTTCCTTTCCAAAACCCAGCTACAAAATGGGAATAAGTAATTACCTCCATTAATCTATGGTGACGTTTATCATGGATGTGCTTTTGTGCCACAGCCACGCTTTCACACTGGTACTTGCAAAGCTTGCACTGGAACTGTGCTTTAGGATTTCTGGCAGATTTCTGAAAATAAATAAATAAATACTGCAATTATTATATACAAAACAAATAAAAAGCCAGCAGGCAGTCACTCTACATCTGGAAGAAAACAGGTCACTTTGATTCTACATTCATACTGATCTTAGAGCAGTGAAAATTTAACCTTATACCACTGTTAATACAATCAAGAAAGAAAATTAGACACTCTGCCACTAACAAACAAGACATCCATTCCAACAGCATTATTCACTGGAGTGTAAAGTCACAGGAACTGCAAAAATAATGACATTTGTTTTTACTGGTGATTCATTTTCCTTATGCAATCTGCAAAAAAATCAACAATAATGACACACTGAGGTTTTTGTGCAGTTTTACCTCCTATTTCTCAGTTATATTACCAAGTGAAAGTGCAGGTAGCTGGTTCATTTGCTCCTGTGCTTAATTAGGTACCATGCCATGAGACCATACAAGGACAGAAATAACACGTCTACACACACATTCTCAACTTTGGCAGTAGACAGAGGTAAGCTGTCAGTTTCACGTCCCAGTCCCTTTATGTCCAAGGACTGAGACCATGGTACCTACTACATGAAGAGCCGAGTAGGCTCCAGAGCCAATCCAAACACTCTGGAGAACAAAAGAATATTGTACAATGTGTAAAAAAAATATAATGCTGTGTGTGTGTGTGTGTATACATGTATTTTACACACACACACACACACACACACACACACACACACACACACACACACACACACACACACATATACATGCATTACTTCAAATTTAAGTTGCCCTCTAATTTAAGATCCACCCCACTTTTAAAAGGGAATTTTCAGGAAAAAATCTAGACAATAATTAGAAAGAAGTAAATATATTTTAAAGGAGTTTATTAACAAACTAAAAATGTCAACAATTCTTTCAAGTGAATAAGCATTTCACTGCCTGCAAAATTTGCTATTCTTTTTGTAAGCCCACTCGTTCTTTGAGGAAAATGATTTTGACACTTTCAAAGAGTGAAAAATAATACCTCAAATTTAAGACATGCCCCAATTTTCAGTTCAGAAAATATGAAAGAAGGTGCAAATTAAATTCAAAATAATAACTTTATATTGGCATTTCATTCACACAGATATCCTAATTCAAATTTTAATAATTCAATGATACAGTTTTTAATAATTGTAATATTTATAGCGGAAATTAATACCAAACTCATTAGCTAAAAAGACATTAGATAGCACATACAGCAACTAGTAAAAGTATCAACATACACTACACAGCATGTGAAATGGGACAGCATTTACATTTGGAAAACGTACCTCACAGGATCAAAAACTTCTGCAGGTCCAATATATGATGCGTGGTGCTCTGATGGTCTTAATACGTTAATTGCCATGCACACAACCTTGTTTCAGCAAGTACACCACAGTTGGAAATTGCTTCCATTCCAGCAACTTACAACATTAAACCTGACCTATGGCCTACTGCCACTGCCACCAAAACATTCCCTATCCACTGTCACGTCCTTTATTATTAACAACATCAATCTTTGTACTATCAGACACTCCACCCAAAGAAGTCACCCCTTCTGTACCATCACATGACAAGTGTAGTGAAACAACTCCTTTGTACTGCAAGCTCAGTGGTATGCAGTTACTGCCACCTGATGATTCTACATCATCCACGTTGTCACTCCACAAATCACGTTTACATAGACATTACAAAGGTAAAGGCAAAGTTCACCCTAGAACAGGCCACGAAGGCCCAGAGGGTGAGTAGAGGTATAGCTCTACTCTTTCTTTAACCTCAGCGCTAGATGGGAGTGGGTGGTCAATGCCACACCCCAGCTGCTTTAGGCCCAGGAAAGACCAAGTACCCATTGTACAGGAGGCTGGGTGGGCCTCAGAGCCGGTCTGGACATGTCAGGAAAATCTCGTCCCCACCAGGATTCGATCCCCAGACCATCCAGCCCATAACGAGTCACTATACTGACTACACTATCCCAGCTCCCTTACATAGACATTATTCTCTTCTAACACTCAGTACATATTCTCTTTACTGGAATTTTAGACATCAAACACTATGTAACAAGCACAGGAATTTGAAACTGAAATGACAAGCACAGCAAAATCATGTATGTTTCAAGGTCACTAGGAATACAACATATTGTATTTCTCAATAAACCTTAAGGGAAAGAAATAAGATAATGTTCATCATATGATATGATACAATGTATTGATACGCGCAAGGAACCTTATACGTATATGGTACAGTCAAACGAGCTCTTATCATGTTGATAAGATAGCAGATATGGTTATCATGACGGAAAAATGGGACAATACAGGGTTTGGTAAAGTGTATATGAGGCATGCTTATAAGGTTTCCAGACTGGCTAGAAAATGGCACTACTGCATGTAGTTACAGAAGTCATCCACTCACTGCATGCACAGTAGAATCTGCAGTCATTTGATCCCCCCCTCCCCCAACATTCCAGCACTCATCACAGTGAAGCAATTCCTTGTGAGGTGACCGCGTATTGTGCCCTCTGTGATTTCTGCTGCTTAAGATAACTCAGACGTTAATGAACAGCATGTGTATATGAAACTCTGCTTCAAATTAGGTAAAACTTCTACAAAACTCCTTGACATGTTGAAATGTGCCTTTGGAGAGGAAACAAAGAGGATAAATGGAGTACTTTGTTCATTTTGAATGTTAAAAGTGTCAACCACCAAAACACACAAACACACACGCTGTGAACAAACATTTCTATGCAGATGTTCTACATTGCTGAAGAGAAGACATGCAGCAGAAAAAAACCCAGATGTGTCACACTAGAGATTGATCTCACCACCAAGACAAAGCTTCTGTTCACACCACATAGTCTAGGCAGGAATTTTCTGGCCAACAATGGCATGAATGTTGGCCCACACCAACTGTACTCCCAAGAATCTACCATCCTGTAACTTTATTCTTTTCCTGAAACTCAAGCTGGCACTCAAGGAAGGAGATTTCATAACATCAGCATCACTAAAGAACAAATGCAAGCTACACCTACAGAATTCTCAATAGCAGGTGTGAAGCTATACGAGGAATGATTGATAAGTAATGTCTCCAATTGTATGAAGTAAGTTTCAGACAATGTAAAATAATAACAGTGATATCAGAATGAAAGAAATGTATTTCTCTTACACACTGTAAACTTATTTTTCGACACAGTCACCATTTACGGCTACACATTTTTTCAATCGTTCTATCCATTTTTTCATTCCGTCTGTGAAGAAAGTTTCAGGTTGGCTGCTGATCCATTTGCGCACAGCTGCCTCAACTTCGGCATCCGATGAAAAGTGTTGATCTTTTAACGTGTCCTTCAATTCTGGGAAATACCAGAAGTCTGACGGTGCCAAATCTGGGCTGTAAGGAGGGTGTGGAACCACTGTGAATTTCAGGCTTGTCATGGCGTCCTGAGTTTGTGCACTTCAATGTGGCCTTGCGTTGTCACGATGCAAAAGAAACGTCTTTCTTTCCGGCCTGATTCTGCTGATGCGTTGCTTGAGTAATCTTAAGGTTTCACAATACCTGTCGGAATTGACCGTCGATCCTTTAGTCAGAAATTCCGTGTGAAGTGTGTCCTTGCATCCTAAAAGATAGGGAGCATGATTTTTTTTTTTTACTGATGGAACAGTTTTGAATTTTTTTGCAGTCGGAGAACCGGGATGATGATATTCCATGGACTGCCTTTTGTTTTCAGGGTCATAATGATGAACCCAGGATTCGTCTCCAATGACAATATTCTGTGTCAAAAACTCTATCACCGATGGCTGCTTTATACGAAAATCGATTAAGGCACTCATTACTAACGAACACTATTGCTTAAGGGTTTTGAACAATGAACTGAAACTAAGCACGTATACACTGTATCAACTAATGAACGCAAGTGCAAATGTTTCTTTCCTCCCACTACTAGCGACACCACTCGTTAGGAGACCTTACTTATCAATCAACCTACATACATTCACACCTCCATATGCCAGCGAGCATGCACGGGGACACCTTTGCTTTAACTTTACCAAAACACATAAGTTACTGCAGAAGATAACTTACTTTTTCCAGCAAAAATATGTAGTTCTGCTCAAGTTCATATTTCTGTTGTGGATCCAAGACTACAACTGTTGGTGGGGCACCTGCTGACCTGGCCTGAGAACCCTCTTGAGGGCCAGCTAATCCTGAACTACCAGCACCACCTGCTGACCTGGCCTGAACTGCATCCTGATAGGCAACTGCTCCTGAACCTCCTGCTGACATGGCCTGAGCACTCTTCTGAGGAGAAGCTGATCCTGAATGACCAGGAACACCTGCTGACCTAGCCCGGGCACTCTTCTGAGCTGCAGATGCTCCTGAACGACCAGCACCACCTGCTGACTTGGTCTTAGCACTCTCTTGACAGGCAGCTCCTCCTGAACTACCAGCACCACCTGCTGACCTGGACTGTGCACCTTCCTGGTGGGTAGCTGCTCCTGAACTACCAGCAGCACCTGCTGACCTGGCCTGCACATATTCCTGAGGGACAACTAGTGCTGAACTAGAAGCATCATCTGCAGCAGCTATTTCTTGCATTTTCTTTCTCTTGTTCTTATACCATTTCTTCTTTTCTGTATTCGGTATGTTCCTCTGGACAGATGCCAAACTTTCACCCTTGCTCACATTTTCAGTACTTGCTACATTTTTAGTTCGTGCAGACGATCTCTGTGGCCTCAGTGACGAATTGGTGAAATCATATTGCACCTCAGCCATCTGTAAGGCAGCAGTCTTATTTCTGGAGACAAAAACAAAAAAAAAACTTCATATTCCATTCTGTAAAGTACCAGAATGCTTCTTTAAAAAAAAACCCGATAAAAAAACATGAAGATAACAGATTTATCTGCAAGATTATGAAATTTATCACATAATATGGGAACATATGTCATAAACATTATGACATGATATTTGATTCATGTAAATCAACTTTTAATTGAAGTTTTAATCTCCAGTTGTTATTAATTAAGGTTATTTTACTGCACTGAATTATATGTATAAAATTAGTACTAGAAATTTCTCGCAATGTTAAAGATTTCCAGACTACAACTAATATTTAAGTCCAGGATATCGAACTGACCATCTACTATCAAAATATTTATACGGTCTCAAGCCCACAAAGCTCTTACTCTACAAAGCCCCATGTCTAGAAGTTTTATGATAATATTTTACTTTTTATATACAGCTACTTAAAGCCATCAAAGTACTATACTTATGAAAAGATTTAATTACAACTTGATATAAGGCAGTATTAGTTAAAGTACGAAGACTGAGACCTCAACTTGCATATTCAGTAATTACAGTAGTAAAACTTTACCTTTTAATTCCTATACACAGCCTGATAATGGCTTCATTTTAAGCTGAAATGAGCAGATGTTGCTGATTTCCAGACTTCAATTGAAAGGTTAATGTGGCTTCTAACAACAACCTAGGTTACAGTGTTACGTTGTAGCTCTTATAATCATTAACTGTAATGCTAGCTGATACACAAACAAACCTAGGCAAAACCTTGGTCTACACATATACAAACCATACCCACAACCTTGACTACAACGTAGATTGCCTCAGTCAATTACTTTTCATTTCTGCTTTTGTGTGCTGGCAAGACAAGTCTCCAGCATCTGTGACTGTCACCTAATATCGTAAGAACTGCATAAGATTTCAGATGAAGGCAGTGGTACATGTCATAATGACAGCTGCATATTACAATAAATACTGCTTTCACCAAAGACATAATAGCATGTAAAAAGTTTAGTGAATGAGAATGAACAAGAGTCAACTCTTACAAAAAATGAACTGCCCTACCCCTACATTAGGACAAACATGATTACTACTGCTGCTCCTGCTAATACTACTACACTACTATTACAACTAATAATAATAATAATAATAATAATAATAATAATAATAATAATCTGAGGGTGCAAGGTGTTTGCGTTCTATTTTATGATACCACCCCAGCTATCATGATAATCCAACTTGATACAATGTGACGCTGGTGATGACGAAATATGGGAAAAAATTAAATGAAACTGCATGATTACAAAACAACTGCCAACTAAACATGTCTTGTGCTTGTACACTAACCCAAAATTCAAGCCAGTGTTCCTGAAAAGGCGTTAAATCTGTAATCGATGCGGATATTCGAGGTCCTGTGTTGGGGATTCCCCTACTATTTACGTCCTCCTTAACTTGTCGATTATTAACACTATCATAGATAACAGGGTACCCCCTTGTTAGCCAGCCACTTAATAAGGACAAATTTTCACCATCTACAAACCAGCTAATATAACCAATTCATACAAACCCAAACAGAAGTACTGACGATACTTATTGCACTGTGTCAATGAAGAAGCATGATTACGTGCTACGCCTTCTCACCGTGCAAAACCCAACAACAATTACATGCACACACGTCACATATCTATCTCAACTGCGAAACCCCCTACACGTCTCTTTCACTTCCCATCTGTGGAAAGTTTGACACCTCGATGCTATTCGTTGGCACAGATTATCTAGTTCGTTGGTATCGTACGTCACGCTTTCTGCCATCTATCGGTAACAGGTACTGGCTACAACGTGAGTTGTGTAGATGTTGGTGGCAGCAATGTCTCACTCGTTTAAAAGACCATCTACTATTCAAATGACAATATTACTTTTCCTCTACAGGATTCCGTGTCGAGAAAGAGAGAAGTGTTGTATTTAATGACGCTCTCGATTGCAGTGTTCTATGGCGTCAATGGTATGGGTATTAAACATCCTAGTAGAAAATTGATGCTGTGACACCGACAAGCGAAAAGAATGAGGTAGGTGGGACATGGTTGCATGTATGGGGGAGGGTAGGGGTATACAGGGTTTTGGTGGGGCAACCCGGGGGAAAGAGACCACTTGGAAGACCCAGGAATAAATGGGAGGATAATATTAAGGTGGATCTTCAGGAAGTGGGATGTGAGGGTATGGACTGGATCGATCTGGCTCAGGACAGGGACAGGTGGCAGGCACTTGTGAATGTGGTGATGAACCTTCTAGTTCCACAAAATGCAGAGAATTTCTTGACTAGCTGAGAACTGATTATCTCAAGAAGGACTCTGCTCCATGGAGTAAGTAAGTAAGATACTGACAAGGAGAAACCAAAGTACATTACATACTCAGATAAAAACGTGTCAGAGTCTGCAGACTGAATAGTAGACAGCGCCTTAGTCTGTGGATGAATATATATGACTAAGAAACGAATGACTATAAATGTTGTGTTTGCATATACTTTATTTTAGTAGAATCCATCCCATTGTGCTGTGACATATTAATACTGGCATACATATTACCATAAAACACAACAAAATTTTAGTATCATCAATAAATGACACATATTTCTATCCCTAAGGAACGCCACTAAAATACATGTTTCAAACCTTAAGTAAATGTGCATGTAGATGTCCCGAAATTTGTGAATTCTTACAAACTTCCACAAAGTTGCCATAGCATTGAAGTGTATCCATATTTTTTGGTCATTGCACATTTTTCCTGCTGTTCATAAAATTGTTATAGTTGTGCACCTGGCTCTTATTTGCTTAACTCTTATCCTGCTAACGTGGAGAATAGGGTGAGCTCCTAATAATTCCAGCAAATTGCAGATGTGATTTAACTCGGCATTTAAAGGGTTAATATTCTGCTGTCTGGTGTACTTTGGGCAAGTGCACATTCTCTTGAAACCAATAAACATTTGATATACGATATTTTTGTCGAATTTGGTGTTTACTATTTGCATCACATTAATAGCCAAAGTTGCTGTAGGTTATACATGTTTAGGTGTTGTTATTTACTTAGCATTTTTTAAGAGTCAGTTTATGTTCACTCCCGTTTCTTGTATACATTGTTCTCCATATGCCAGGAAAACAAACACAAGAAACAGGATTGAATCTCAGCCAATACTTCACTTCATATGTGGCTGCTCTTCTTCCAATGCTTCACCCTGATGATGAATGAACTATAATTCTTTGAAACACTGGGAATTACTCACCCAATAACACAGCATCACATCCTGGAAGTCTTGAATCTTCAACACTACAGTGAAGTAAAGTTCAACCCCGAACTCCCATTAAGGCCTGGAGGGAGAGTAGAGTATAGCTTTACTCTTTCTTTAACTTCGTCGCTAGATGTGAGGTGGTGATCAACGCCAGACCCTGAACTCTTTACCCCAGGGAAAGAGACCCATTACCCACTGTACAGGAGACTGGGAAGGCCCCCGGGTTAGTTTGAACTGGTGCAGAAAATCTCGCCCTCACCAGAATTTGATCCCCGGGCAGTCCAGCCAGTAGCAGGTCACTATACCGACTACTATCCCAGCCAACTCAATACTACAGTACTATGCATAACTTATCTTTTGCAAAGCATGTCCTGCCAACTGACTTGCAAATGCTGTATATTCTCGAATCTAATCTGCACTCAGTTTTTGGCGATTTCTTAAACGGAAAAAAAGTTAGTTCGCAGTTCTAATCCGCACCTTTCCTTCAACCGCCCCTTGCCCACAGGGCGACTGATTGAATAATATCGGATGTTACCAATGCGTTAAAATCCGACGCTATGCCTGGGGCCGATGAGTCATACCAGTACCATAAAGCGGGCCTTTTTCAACATGCATGCACAATCTCATCTGAAGCCAGCTCGCGCCCTAGTTGTGGAAACCTGGAAGGTGCTTATTCCAGTTTGTCGTGTACCATAGTTATGGAAGAGGAATGCCAGAAAACTAAAAGACTATCATATGCGGCAAAGTTCAAACGTAAAGTTATTCAGTGCGCAGAGGAGAAGGGAAATTGCAGAGCCGCTGCAATTTTTGGAGTTGATGGAAGCAACGTTCGACTGTGGCGGAAACACAAGACATCGATCAATGGGTGTCAGGCATCACAAAGGAAATTCACTGGACCCAAGGAAGGACAATTTCCTGAAACTGATGATGCAGTCTTCTCGTTTTTTCAAGAGAAACGCAAGACTGGACTGTTTGTGAGTTATCATCTACTTCGTGAGGAGGCGAAAAAGAAGGCCACATCTTTGAACATTCCTCGAAGTCGTTTTAAAGCCAGTAAAGGATAGGCCATAAGGTTCAAGCATCGAACAGAGCTGGCGTTGGGGCGTAGGACAACGATATGCCAAAAGCTCCCAAAAGATTTTGAACAAAAGTTGTTGAATTATCAGCGATACATCACCAACCTGAGGGAGACGGAAAATTTTCTGATGGGGCAAACTGCCAATGTCGATGAAACGGCTATTTATCTTGATATGCCACCAAACTACACGTTGGAGAAGAAAGGTGTAAAGGAGGTACTTTTGAAAACCACTGGATGTGAAAAGCTTCGCCTAACAGAGATGCTGGCAGCAACTGCTGATGGGAGAAAACTACCACCCTTGCTAAATTTGAAAAGGAAGACTTTACCCAAATTAGACATGTTTCTGAAGGACATTATAGTCAGGGTCCAGGAAAAAGTTTGGATGACAGAGGAGCTGACGTTGGAGTGGCTGAAAATTGTAATGAGTCGTAGGCCTGGAGCCTTCTTAAATCAACCGTCAATGCTTGTCCTTGATGCATTCAAAGGGCATGTCACTGATACCGTAAAGAATCAGCTCTGCAAAATGAAAATTGAGCTTGTTGTCATCTCAGGTGGAATGACATCAGTGTTGCAACCAATGGACGTATCCATTAATAAGCCCTTTAAAGACAGGTTGAGGCAACAATATCTGACATGGATTGCGGATCCTGTCCGTGAGTTAACAGAAACTGGAAAATCAAACACGCAGCTCCTTCAGAAGTCATGTGGTGGGTGTTGGCTGCATGGAAAGCCATTCCGGAGAGCATTATCATCAGATCTTTCAAGAAGCGTCACATAAGCAATGCTTTGGACAGATCCGAAGATGACATTGTATGGGAGGACAATGTTGAAGATAAAGATGATAGTGACTGGGTGGAGAGCATGGATAACAATTCAGTTAAGAGTGACGACGGCGAATTTGATGAATAATAAATTAGAATAATAAGTAATAAATAAAATAATAAATTAATGTATTGTATTGTTCTTACGGCACGTACAGTAGCTCTACCATTTTTCCAAAATCCAGCTGTCGACCGCGAATCTAATCCGCACGCAATTATAATCCGCATCTGATTTTTTAGCCCTCTAAAACTGTAAAAAGGGTGGAAATAGATTCGAGAATATATGGTATTTAACCTAAAATATGGCTGTCAAGCTACTAAACAATTACAGAAGTTATGGGACTGACATATCTGTTACAAAATGATTTTGAGTTGGGTTCTGCTTTCTTGCACCCATATTCTAAGTTTTCTTGCTATCAGGAGGGCATTCAAACCCAGTGCTACACTTCAGTATGTTGAGTGGGATCTCAGAGCTTTGAATGTAAATATGAACAAGGATGGCCAGATAATTACAATATGTGGCCTTGCCATTGACTCTTAATCATCCAACTGAAATGGACTTGAACAACACTGCCAAGGACGGCATTAGAAAGGTAGTTTTGTTGCTCGACAGCTTGCTGTGGGGTGGAGATCAGTGCTACATACAAAATGATGAAGCTAACCACATGACTTTACTTTGGTGGTGAAAGCTGCTCCCTGTCATCTCTTTATCATTTCTTCTCTTCCATGTGTCAGCTGCTTCTTAACCGGCCACTCTCTCACAAGTGACCAGTAGCAATACCCTTTACATACATCTATATAACCCTGTTCCAGCAACACTACTGTACATTCTGCCCCTCCCACTGGAGCAAAGCCTCCTCCAGGCTTCTTTATATGCTGTGAATCTCATACAAACTTGCCAAGAATTGAACTCAAGGTAAGGAACCAACATACAGCCACCTGAGATACGGCACTGCCACAAAGGACTATTATATGGGAGTACGATGATCCAAATATGTTACGCTAGCTGTAGATTGAAATATTTAGTGTGAAATATCAAAAATAATTACAAATTATAACCCAGAAGGAAAAAGAGGAGCATCAAGGCCCAAAGTTAGATGGACTAATGTTGTGAATAATATGAGAAAGGCAAGCGTAGGAGGATAGAAGCTCAACACAGTAACTGAAGTCCACAGAACATAATCATCATCATGATGGAGTAGTAGTAGTAGTAGTAGTAGTCATAGTAATAGTAGTAGTAGTAGTAGTAGTAGTAGTAGTAGCAGCAGCAGTAGTAGCAGTAGTAGTAGTAGCAGCAGCAGTAGTAGTGGTGGTGGTGGTGGTAGTAGTAGTGTAGTAGTACTAGTAGTAGTAGTAGTAGTAGTAATAGTAGTAGTAGGTAGTAGTAGTAGTAGTAGTAGTAGTAGTAGTAGGTGGTGGTGGTGGTGGTGGTGATGATAAT
>Ga0268261_10002960_pt1 | contig 12333 bp, 2 predicted proteins | sample TergutNc150P1_FD_190353 | JGI IMG/M metagenome (GOLD analysis project Ga0268261, IMG submission 190353) | Nasutitermes corniger P1 segment gut microbial community from laboratory colony in Florida, USA - Nc150 P1 (SPAdes) (version 2) | ecosystem: Host-associated > Arthropoda: Insects > Digestive... | reverse complement strand
CCATTTTTTTTTTTTTTTGGAAAAATAAACCATTAAGGACGCATGGAAAAAGTGAGCCGCTCCTTTTTTTCCAAAAAGGGGACGGTTCACTCGGAGTTTTTCCATATGTTCTCCTACTTATTTCCGGCAGCTACAGCCTTTTTGACAGCAGTAAGGGCGTTTAAGGCTGCTAAAATTATTGGATGGATTAGCATCGCAGTTGTCCGAAAAAGCATAGACTTTGTGTTCCACGCCCTTCGCCCAGTTCCTTGGCGGGGTCACTTTGATTTGAATCTCTTGAAGCCCGTTGGCAGGCAGTTCCCCCAGTTGAAGGGTTCCTGTCCAGTTTTTCCAAGTCCGCCCGCCGTCCAGTGAATACCCGGCACAGCAGCGGAGGCTATTTGGCAAGTCATCGGCAACGACCACATTTTGAGCTGGGCCAGTCCCTAAGTTCGCCACTTGGATGCGGTAAATGATGGACTGGCATGGGCAAATACATTTTTTATCGGCTGTCTGGGTGACGGAAATGTCCACCGTCGGGGTCAGGCTAGGACCGTTTTTGACAAGGTTTGGCACCGTAACCGTGTAAGTGCTGTAGTTGTTGGTCGGGTCTGGGTCGGCTGAGGTACTGGTGACGAAGGCGGTGTTGGCATAAACACCTTCGAAGCTATCTGTCACCGTCCCCCTCAATAAGATGCTTGCCATCATGCCCGGCCAGAAGTGGGATTCGCTGTCGGGGGCCCCCCATTCGTAGCTGCCCGTCCATGGAATCCAGCTGTTGCCGCTGTCCAAGGAATACTCTGGGTTGGCTAACTGGGGTTCCACTTGGTCGATGAAAACATAATCGTCGGCGTGCCCTGAACCGTGATTGTGGACGGTCAACTGATAAGTGATGACATCGCCGACTTTTGCCATGGTCGTGGAGGAAGTTTTCGTAATTTCCAAGTCCGCCACATCCACCAATGGGGTGAATACGGTGGTGCTGCCTGTGTATTTTCCTGAAGTCACTACCGGGTTGTAGTCCACACCATCATCGGCATGGGGTTGGACGACGGAGCGGGTCAGGAAGGTGGTGCAAGTCCCGGCAACCAAAGTCCCTAGAGCCAAAACGTTGCCTGTTGGCCAATCCTGCCAGCTCAAACCACCGTCGAAGGAAAACTGGATGTCCCCGCTGGCTTCTGTTGGGATGTCTTGGTACATGGTATTCACCGCATCCGCTGCCCCGTTATTGCATACCGTCACCGTGTAGTTGATGGTGTCGCCAACCACGGTGAATGGGACGTCGGGCACTTTGGTTACCGTCAGGATTACTGTGTCGTCGGTGACAGTCGCCGTCCCTACGTTGTTGGATGGGTCGGGGTCGGCGGTGGTACTGCTGACCACTGCTGTGTTATGGTAGTTGCCCGCAAATTGGTTGGTGAGGGTTCCCCGAAGCAAAATGGTCGCTGTCATGCCCGGCCAGAAGTGGGATTCGCTATCAGGAGCACCCCACTCGTAGCTTCCGGTCCAGGCAGACCAGGTCGCACCGCCATCTGTGGAATATTCCATACCGGCTAGCTGGGGGTCTACTGGGTCGTAAAGGATGTAATCGTCCGCATGTCCCGGTCCGTGGTTGGTAATGGTAAAGGTATAAGTTACCGTATCCCCCACTCCCGCCACCTCTGGGGACACGGATTTCTCCAAGGAGAGGTCTGCCAAGTCCAGAAGCGGGGTAAAGACCGTGGTGTTGGCTGTGGTTGTCCCGCTGCTGACGGTTGGGGTGCTGTCTACGCCGTCGTCGGCATGGGGTTGGACGACTCCCCGCATTTTGAAGGCGGTGCAAGTCCCTGCTGGCAAGGTACCGAGGCTAAGGGTGCCATCATCCGGCCAATCTTGCCACGTAACCCCGCCGTCCATGGAATACTGGATGCCCGCGAATGATGTCGGGTCCATGATGTCTTGGTACTGGGTATCTGGGGCATCTTCATCCCCATTATTGCATACCGTGATGTCGTAGGTTATGGTATTTCCTACCACAGTTACTGGCACATCCGGCACTTTCGCCACCGTCAAATCCACATTGGTATATGGCACATCCACCCGAATGGTGTTGTTATTTGGATTGGGGTCTTTGGTGGTAGAGAGCATGGCAGCGGAGTTTCCAATCAGCCCAGTCTGGTTTTTAGCAGCTGTCCCCTGGATTAAAATGCTTCGGCCAGTCCCGGCACCAAGAAGCGGTACGGCAAAGGAGCCATCCCATGGATTCCAGGTCAAGCCGCTGTCTAGGGAGTATTGCACGTTGGTCAAGCCCTCGGGGATACTGTCGACCATCATGACGTTTTCCGCATTGGAAGAACCGCTGTTGAGCACTTTCATGATGTAGGTGACGGTCTGCCCGACGGTGGCCGTGTTCTGCCCATAAAGGGTTTTTACCGCCTGCAAATCGGCTTGGGCATAAACGGGCCCGGAAATGGTCGAGGTATTATTGGCTGGCACCGGGTCAGGGGTCGCCGACAAGATTGTCGCCGTGTTGGACAGGATTGGTGTTTCCGTCGTCCCGTCCACCAAAGCCCGGGAAATGGTTCCCTGGATGTAAACGCTGGTACTCTGACCCACTGGCATATCCCCAATGAGCAAATGCCCGCCCCACGTCGACCAAGGCCCATCAGGCGACATGGCATACTCGGGGGTGATGATGGAAGCCGGGATGGCATCCACTACCACCACTTCCTCCGCCTCTGACGGCCCGTTGTTGGTTACGGTTAATTGATAGGTAATGGTTGTTCCCGCCACCATCAGCGATAAATCCGCCGGTACAGTAGTTTTCACCACTGACACATCCGCACTTGGGACAATGGGCTCCACGACGTTGTTGGAAGTCCTTGGGTCCACATCGGTCGGCGGGGTGGAACTGCTCACCGTTGCCGTGTTGGAAAGTGTCGGATTGAAATGCTCCGAATTAGCGGCGGACGGATCCACACCCCCTTTGAAGTACAGGGTCACTGACGTTTGGGCGGCGATGGTGCCAAGGGAAATGGCATCCCCGTAAGGCAGGTAATCCACATTGTCATAAGAATACTGGGCGTTCAGCAAATCGGCATCCAACTGGTCGGTAACCACCACATCCAAGGCATCATCGGGACCGGCATTGCTGACCACAATGGTGTAGTTGACCGGGGTTCCAGCCACCACCGGATGGGTCAACAGGTTTTTCACGATGCTTAAATTGGCCGCCCCATTGGCGCTGATGTACACCTTGGACGTGCCGTCATCTGGCACCGGATTTGGATATCTGCTAACTGCCGTCACCGTGTTTGGAATGGACTGGATGGACGCTGTGTTCACAAAAGCCGAGAGGGTCACATTGACCTGTTGCCCGACTTCCACAGTCCCTAAATCCAAGCTGCCGCCCCATGGTTGCGAAGGACCGCCATCCACCCCATAGGTCACTGGCCCTTTGAGGGCAGCCGGAATCACATCCGTCAAGGTAGTGTCGAGGGCGTCAACCGGCCCGGTATTGGCCACAGAGATGTTGTAGGTGACCGGGTCGCCATCCAGGTAAACCTCTTGGGGGTTGACCACCGTTTTCACCACCACTAAGTGTGAGGCTTCGTCGATGGGGGTTTGCACCGTGGATGGGATGGGTGGATTAGGGGACGGTGTCGGCGTTTTGATGGTGGCCGTGTTTTCGATGGTTCCTGTGGTATCGGGAACCCAGTCGGCGCTGATTAACACCGTGTTGGACGCACCTGCCGCCAGGCTTCCAATGGAAGTAGACCCGGTCCATGGGTTCCAGGTGGCACCGCCATTCAACGAGAACTTCCCGTTGGTCAACTGGCTCGGCAGATTATCGACCACTTGGATGTTATGAGCGTCACTTGGCCCGGCGTTGGACACTTTCAACGTGTAAATAATGGACGGGCTTCCCGGATTAGTGCTGTCGATATGCCCCTTGCTGGCGGTTTTTTCGATGGTCACATCTGCCAACGCCGTGATGGGGGTGGTAACGGTCGGGGTATCATTATTCGGGTTCTCATCTGGCACGTCGCTGGTCACCTTCGCCGTATTCGTTAAATAGCCCAGCGCCGATGACTGGACGTTCCCAGCAATCAGCACGGTTTTAGCAGCATTTACCGCCAAAGTCCCAACATTCACTTGCCCGGCCCACCCGTTCCAAGTCGCGCCATTATCCAATGAATATTGAGGATTTTCGATGGTGCTCGGCAGCTGGTCGGTGATGGTGGCATTGGTGGCAGGCCCGGGACCTGCGTTGCTCACCGTCAATTCATAAGTGATCTGCGTCCCGGCGGTGACGGTGTCGTTTTTCGCGGTCTTTGCCAACGATAAATCAGCGGTATCCACCACGGCCACATCCACATCGTCTTGGTTGTTGTCAGGGTTCGGGTCCAGGGTCACAGGGCTTTTCACCGAAATCGTATCCGGAATTATGCTAGGCGGGGTTCCTTCAGCCACGATTCCCTTGAAGAGGATGGTCGTTTCACTGTCGGATGGCAAGTCTGGCAGGTTGATTTGCTCCTCATATGGGTTCCACGTGTTGCCATTGTCGGTGCTATAGTAGATGTCCCCCACCACCGATGGGAAATTGTCCGTCAAGACAGGTGCCACAGAAGTATCAGGCCCAAAGTTACGGACTTTCACCGTGTACAGGATAGGGTCGCCCGGGTCATAAGTTGGTTTATCGGACGTGATGGTCACTTGCAGGTCGGCGGACGGTGTATAAGGAGGTGCCTGGACCGTCACCGGCACGTTGGCACTGTTATTGGACAAATTCGGGTCGGTAGTGGGGCCTGCCACCGATACCGGATTGTCGAAACTTCCCGGTGGCACAGACTCTCCTACCGTCCCCTTCACATACAAGGTCGTATGGCTGCCATTTGGCAAATCCGTTAAGTTCAGCGTACCAGTAAACGGTTGCCAAGTTGTCCCATCGGTGCTGACCATGACATTTTCAAGTTGGCTTGGAATAGTGTCAGTGAAAGTTGGCGTGGCAGCGGTATCAGGTCCGTTATTTTGGATATTTATCGTATAAGTCACTGTGTCGCCATCGTTCGGCTTCGAGTTATCCACATTTTCCGTGATGGCCAAATCCGCAAGGGGTGCCATAGTGACAGCATAATCCTCCACTTCCCCATCGCTGGCGGCCCCGACGCTTCCAGTGTCCTGTCCCAAACTGTCGGCACCTAGGGCGAGGGCATCCGTTGTCAGGCGGAACCGGGCAAAAGTTGTCCCCAATGGGGCAGTTCCTGGCACATTGAAAGTCAGCGGGTACGTCTGTGTCCCCGAATTGGCTGGCACTACTGGGCGGGTGGTAGCTATCTCACCCGGTTCAAAAAGCCCATCCTGGTCGAAGTCAATCCAGCCATAAAGGTTGGCGGGCGTATTGGTGTTATTGGTCGCCGTCACGGTGACGGTGTAAGTGCCATCGGTCCGGTGGATGTCAGGAAGGCTTGCTACCCCATCGTCCCCCCCATCGCCAGTGGCAGTGGCATTTTGGTTGGCATCCCCTTCTGAAGTAATCTGAGTGCCAAGGGTCAGTGCATTTAATGGAAGCACCTGATGGCGGGGTCCGTTATTGGCAAGGAGCGTGTTGTAATTGCCCGCACCATTGCCAGCCCCAAGGTCAGGGGCATCCCCAAAGTCAAGGCGGATGGCAGCCGTCTGGCACATGGCGCCATCGTTATTGGAAGAACTGGCCGTGGTGGAAAAAACTTCCCCGGTGGCGGTGTTCCCAGATACGGTGTAGCGGACAATGTTCCCGGTACCATTATTGATGGCATAAATGTTGCCATCCGCATCGGCTCCCATGGCCCCATAGAAGGAATTATAGCTTGGGGCGGTGGTATCAAGGGTGGTCAAATTGCCATTTTGGAGGTTAATCCGGCACAAATACCCGCTTCCCGTCGCCCCATTGCGGTTGACAAAGTATAAATAGGGTATCCCGGTATCCGGGTCATCAAGGTAAACCCAGTCGGCAATATTCGCCAGGGCAGTGGCAGCCGCATTGATGGGAATGCCATAAGTCCCGGTCTGCAAACTGCGGTCAGGGTTGATAAGCTTCATGTAATTTGGCGAACTTGGGTCAATATCCAACGCATAAAGGGTGGAGTTTTTCAAGTCGGGGGTGAAAATATAAAAAGTCCCGTCGATGGTGCTGGCCCCAGCCCAGAAATATTGCCCGGCAGCAAATGTAGGAATCCCTGTTGGGACACCCAAGTAGGAAATGTTCATGTTGTTGTCGATGCGGACAAACTGGTTGGCAATGGAATCCCAGCCATAAATCAAACCATCCAAGTTGTTGTAGGTGATGGCATTGATGTTGGCATCCGGGCTGAACGTCCCCCGGGTGGTTTCCTTGCCAGTGACCAGGTTGATGTCCACCCAAGTGGAGCTAGTATCCGAGGCCCCCTTGTAAAACTGAATCATGGTGGTGGTACAGGCAATGGGGACAGGAAGGTCAACCCTTGCCCTTGGACACATGGTCCCATCGTTCATGAGGCAAACGTTGCTGACAGAAAGGAGTTCTGACGTGGCACTGAGCCCAGACACGTTATAGCGGTACATTTGTCCCAGCTCGTTGCAAATGGCATAGATGTTGCCTTGGCTGTCAACCCCCATGGCACCATAACTGAGGGCATTGGTGGGACCGGTGGTGGTCATTACCTCAAAGACATAGGGACCTGTTGGGCTTGCCACGCAAATGCGGTACATGTTCCCCGTTTCGTCAGAAACCCCGTACAAATATGGCTTGCCATCGGTCGGGTCAACGTAATAAACCCAGTCGGGCATGTAGACCCGCTTCGCCAGCCCCGCAGGTTGTGAATAACCCATCCCATAAGGGGCGGACTGCAAGCTGCCATCCGGATTGACCAATTTCAAATAATTCGGGGAGGACTGGTCGAGGCAAACCGCATAGAAGAAATGGTTGCCCTGTGCGTCCGTTGCCGTTGGCGCCCAGATGTAAAGAAGCCCTTTATCGTCAAAAGTCCCCGTAATGTAATTGGAAAGGGGAAGTCCAGTGGGTACCCCTAACTGGGTTACTGCCATGTTGTTGTCAACCCTTACCAACTGCTTCGTGGTCATGTCCCATCCGTACAAGAAATCATCGACGGGATTCCAACCAATGCCATTGATGTCAGCATCCGGGGCAAAAGTCCCTTTGTATGTGCTTGCCCCGGACACCACATCAATGTTGGCCCAATCGGAAGTGGTGGCGGTGCTGGTGCGGTGGAACTGGATGAGGTCGTCGGTACATAACAGAATCTGCCCATTGGAATGGCCGAAGTTATTGTTGTTCAAAGCCAATCCCGTGGTGGGGACAGCGACATTTAAAGCCCGGGGAGTGTCTGAAGCATTAAATCCTGAAGGCTGTGGAAAAGTGTTCGGCAGGGTTGTCCCTGGGTCTGTGACCGTTTCATACAGGGTGTAATTGCCCACTGGCACGTTGCCAAAGCTGTAAAACCCGTTGCTGTCCGTCACCGTTTTTTGCAAAATATTGCCGCTGGTGTCGCAGAGTGCCACATAGACCCCGGGAATGCCTGGCTCCCCGCCATCGTCAAGCCCGTTTAGGTTGGTGTCGTTGAACACGGTCCCGGTGATAACGGAGGCATTGCTATTTCCGCCAACGGTTGATTGCCCTATATCCAAAACGCTCTCCCCATTAGGCTGTATCCCTTGGACGGTCGCTGTATTGCTAAGGGGCGTTCCCGCCGTGACATCGCTTTGGGTCACCGTGTAAGTCCCGACGGTCGTCACTTTTTGACCGGGAGCCAAAGTAGTTGCTGGCAATGGCTGAAGGGTGACTTGGGGATTGGCATCGGTCAGGGTTACGTCCGTCAAGGTGACATTCCCAGTGTTTTCTACCTCAAACGTGTAGTTAATGATGTCCCCCACATGGGAAAATGTAGTCTGGGCAGCAGTCTTGTTCAAGGAAATTTTCGCGTTTTGGGAGATGGGCACTTCCGTATCGCTAGTTTTGGTGACGGTACTATTGTCTAGGGTGCTAACTCCTGTCACCGTGGCGGTGTTCTCAATGGCTGCCCCATTGTCGATGTCGGATTGGGTTACCGTATAACTCGGGGTCACTACTTGGCTGGCACCCGGCAATAAGGAAGCAATCGTCGCTAAAGTCCCACCAAACATCGGGTCGGAAATGACCACGTTGGCAAGGGGAATGTTCCCTGTATTCTTGGCGGTAATGGTATAGGTTATCTCTGTGTCCGCTTCATCCACCACACTTAAATTAGCAACTTTGGACAAATCAATGGCTGAAGTTTGTGTCGCCGGCACCGTCACATCGCTTGAAACAGTTGGCGGGGTCAGCCCTTCGGGCGGGGTACCGGTTGCCGTGGCGGTGTTGACAATGGTACCCGCCAGGATGTCCGCTTGGGTCACTGTGTACTGGACCGTTTTTTCATAGCTGGCACCGGGAGCCAAGGACGTCACCGTCGCCAAAGCTGAATCGCTTAACATGGGGTCGCTGATGACCACATTGGTCAAGGTCACATTCCCCGTGTTTTTCGCCATCAACGTGTAAGTGATGGTATCTCCGATATTTGCCACCGATGTCGGGGATGCGACTTTATCAAACTCCAGCTCAGCGGTTTGCCCCGCAGTCACCGTATCCGAATTGGTAGCGGTAGGTGGTTCCAGCCCATTAGGCGGGGTACCGGTCACCGCCGCCGTGTTGGCAATGGATCCCTCGTCCATATCCGCTTGGGTCACCGTGTAAACGGCGGTCACTGTCCGGGTTACCCCCGGTGCCAAGGAAGCAATCGTCCCAACAGGAGAATCCCCCAATAGCGGGTCATTGACCGTCACACCAGTCAGCGTCACGTTCCCGGTATTTTCCACCGCAAACGAATAAGTGATTTCCTGCCCTGCCGCCGTAATCGTTTCCACATCCGAGGACTTGTCCACAGAAAGCTCTGGTTGTTGGGAGGCGGTCACTGTTGAACTTCCCGTTGCCGTCGGTGGGTTGCCCCCGGGAAGCGGTGTCCCCGTCGCCGTCGCCGTATTGGCAATCTGCCCGCTATCCATATCGGCTTGGGTCACCGTATAGATTCCCGTCACTTGGGTGGAAGCGCCCGGAAGCAATGGGACGCTGGAACTTGCGACCACTCCCTCGCCCAGCAACGGGTCGGAAATCTGGAAGCCCAAAATCGGGTTCACATCATTATTGGTCACCGTAAACGTGTAGGTCACCTGTTGCCCCGCGGCAGTAACAGAAGTTCGGCTAGGTGTTTTGGCTAATGCTAAAAGCGGGCTATCCGTATTTGGAGATGAGCAACAAGGGTAGTCCACCTCCAATCCTGTCGTGTTGATGTCGTAGTTGTTGACCGCATTGTTCCAAATGGACACAGCGCAGGGCTCGTTGGCAAGGGCTTGGGTCGTATAATAGGCCTTGCTTGCCAGATTCCCGCAAAAAACATCAAAAACATCCGTCATAAGGTTGCCATAGGTCAAATCCGCATCGAAAATCCCACCGCCATCGGCCCCGGCAACGTTGTTGATGACTTCAGACCCGGTGATGGACAGGTTGCTTCCCGCTTCCAGGTAAATCCCTCCACCATCGTTGGAAACGCTGTTATTATAAATTCCCGTATTAAGAAGGGTGGTCGTCGCACCGGCGGCCCCATAAATCCCGCCTCCATTTAGGGCATCCGACTGGGTCAGGTCCACAAACGTATTGCCTTCCCCGGGCGTGTTGGTGGTACCAGGATTTTCGCCCCCTACCACACAGGTACTGATTGCTGTCAAAACCGCCCCGCAAACCGGGGTTGCCTCGGCAGTTGCCGTATTGGAAATGGTGCCAGCGTCGATGTCGGCCTGGGCCACTGTGTATCCCATGGTCACTGCCTGTGTTGCCCCCGGCCCGAGCGTAGGGATTGCCAGCACAGGGTCACTTCCAAACAAGGGATCCGTTACTAGCACATCCGCCAAAGCATCCAAGCCGTTGTTGGTCACTGTAAATGTGTAAGTGATTTCCTGCCCAAGTTCCGGGAGGCTCTCGGTGTCCGCCGTCTTGGAAAAAGCCAACCGCGCCTCTGCCTCCACGCTCCCATGGCCCGACACCGCCACACATTGAAGGCTCAGCGCCCCGCCATTGTAAATCCCGCCACCAAGCCCGCCTGCTGGGGTCAATGTGTTCCCGCTGATGCCAATCCCCACCGTCGCCGACTCGCCGTCCGTTGCCGTGTAACTGATAGTACACTGCCCGCTGCACGTCGTATTGCTGCAAGCCGTATTCCCGCACGTCCCAAAAGGCCCCACCGTCGACACATCCCCCGAGGTGTCCGTAAAGGTGTAAATCCCGTTGGCATCAGGCCCCGTCAACGTCCCATTGGCAGTCAAGCCCGCGAGGATGCTGGGGTCCATAATCCCGCCAAATACCGTCCCCGTCGGGGAAATATAAAGCCCGCCACCTGCCAGGGAATCATTGATGCTCAAGCTACCACTCAAAAGCGCATACAATCCAGACATCCGCTCTCACACTCCTTTTCACCGAATCTAAAGACTCTGGCACACCCCCTAAATAGAATTCATCCCTAAAACATATGAAATAACCGCCCGATTCATGACAGGTTTTGGCGAAATGCTAAGGGCATTCCATTTTTCGGAAGCGTCCACTTTAGGGTTATCCCCAAGGGCATGGAAAAAAACCCGAAGGCTTTCTTGACCTTCGGGTGATTCATTACTCCACACATACCCCGCCACCACAGACCGCCGCGGAGTTATAGTGTACTTCCACTTCGGCGGTGATGAACTGTCCTAAAATATATTTTTCATCTTGCACTTCAGTAAAAAAGTGCAAAAGCGTCACCAATTTATGGTATAATCGTATCATAAAGGGAGTGTTGGCATGGCGAGGAAGAAAAGAAACCGGGATGTGCTAATTCCCAACCGTACAATGAAAAACGATTTGTTCGTTAAACTCTACGAAGATGAGAAAGAAATTGCCGATATGGCTTCCAAGCTATTTAAGCTGGAGGTAACGGGCCTTCAAGTCAAAAATTTGAAGCCTGTCATGTTGGGCAACAAAGCTAATGATTTGTCCTTTCTGCTCAATGAAATGTTCATTTATTTGCTGGAAGTCCAATCCACATATAACCCGAACATGCCTTTTAGGCTATTGCAATATGTCACTGGGATTTTAGCCCAATTAATCGACGAAACCGATGATTTGTATGGGGAAACCCTAATTAGGCTTAAGACCCCGAAATTGTATACCTTCTTCACGGGAATTTGCGAGGAAGAACCAGGCAGCATTCAAACCGAACAAAAACTTTCCAGTGCTTTTGAATTTTTAGAGCCTAGTCCAGATTTGGAAGTCATCGTTCATGTGTTCAATTTTAACATGACTGAATCCGAGGTAAGCGTTTTCCTGAAAGAAAACCAACTGCCCGAACGGATGCTGAAATATGCTGATAACTCACTTTTTTGGTATTCGCTCCTTGTGAATTGTATAGAATATTATCAGGTAGAAATCGGTAGCGGTCAACACGATAAAAAAGTCCAAATGCTCGCCCATGTAGTCCATTTATTCAAAGAACGAGGTATTTTGGTCGAATTTTTAAGCAAAAAAGAGGTGGTCGATGTGGATTTGATGAACTTTTCAAGAGAAATGGATTTAAAACTTGGCGGTCGTGCACAAGGGATGAGGGAAGGGCGCAAAGAAGGGCGCAAGCTTACGAAAGCGGTCTTTAAAATGCTCAAAGACAACCAACCCGACGAAAAAATCATAAGCCAGCTAGGGTTAACCCCTGAGGAACTGGTTTCCTACAAAGCAGATTTTGAAGAAGTATTTGGCGAATAGTCCGTCGTATAACATTGAAAACTCCGAAAGCCCAAAACTTTCGGAGTTTTGTTATTCCACACATACCCCGCCACCACAGACCGCCGCCGAGCTATAATGGGTGAGGATGATAGATTCGACAATGTTTGTCAATGATTTTGGGATATTTCTTTGATGACGGATTTTCAAGGCTTGCCGATGGTTTTGGAGAGCAAACTTTGTCGGCACGTTTCAAATAGTGGATGGTTTTAGCATAAATCCGGAAAAGTTTGCAGGTGGTTTTGGGAAATGGCGTATGTTTAAGGTGGAAGGTTTTTCGCTGTCGTGCTATAACCCGAGTTTTACACCCGTCTCCGAAAAAACTCTGTCGAAAAACATCTGATATCAAGGGTTTTAGGGGTTGAAACCCGTTTCATTATTTGATATAATTAATATACATATATCAACATAGGATTGGAACGGGAATTATGCATATCGAGAAAATTAAAAACAACGGCGTCGATTACCTGCGCCTTTCCAAGTCGCACTATGACAGGGAACTGAAAAAACAACGGAGGACGGTC
>Ga0268261_10002959_pt1 | contig 12335 bp, 9 predicted proteins | sample TergutNc150P1_FD_190353 | JGI IMG/M metagenome (GOLD analysis project Ga0268261, IMG submission 190353) | Nasutitermes corniger P1 segment gut microbial community from laboratory colony in Florida, USA - Nc150 P1 (SPAdes) (version 2) | ecosystem: Host-associated > Arthropoda: Insects > Digestive... | reverse complement strand
ACGTCAACAGACGACGTTCACATCGATGCAGTTCGTCATTTGATTCTCCAAAATCGCCGTTTGACTATCAGAGAGATTGCTGAAGATGTAGGCATCAGCTTTGGATCATGCCAAGCAATTCTGACAGGAAAACTCAACATGCATCGCATCGCCGCAAAATTTGTGCCCCGTGTGTTGACCGAGGACCAGAAAGCAAACCGTGTTAACATCAGTCAAGAACTGCTTGATTGTGTCAGCGTCTATGAGAACTTCTTGAAAACCATCGTAACAGGTGACGAAACCTGGGTTTATGGCTATGACGAAACCAAGGCTCAGTCATCACAATGGGTGGGGCAAGGATTGCCCCGACCCAAGAAAGCTCGAATGAGTCGATCCAACGTGAAGGTGATGTTGTTGGTTTTCTTTGACTGGCAAGGTATAATCCACCACGAATTCGTTCCACGTGGTCAGACAGTAAACAAGGAGTTTTACGTAGCAATTCTGAAGCTTTTGAGGGAGGCTGTACGCCGGAAGAGGCCTCAGTTGTGGACGAACCAGAGTTGGGTGTTGCACCACGACAATGCACCAGCTCACTCGTCGTTCCTTGTGCGCAATTTTCTGGTGAAAAATGAAACGACCGTTGTACCCCAGCCACCCTACTCTCCAGATTTGGCTCCAGCGGACTTTTTTCTGTTTCCTAAGTTGAAGTCTACCTTGAAAGGACGCCGTTTCGACATGATTGACGAGATCCAGAAAAATTTGACGAATGAGTTGTTCGCCATTCGGAAAGAAGCATTCCAGAAAGTGTTCCATAGTTGGCAGAAACATTGGGAGCGGTGTGTTGCTAGCGAAGGAAACTACTTTGAAGGCGACAAACTTGAATAAGTTGTATCTATCAACATAAAGCTTTTATTACAACAGTCCAGTCTTTTATTGATCATACCTTGTAAATGAGTCTGAGCATAATGTAATATTTACTCATCTTACATTTTTTATATATAGTTTATGAAAAAGTGTTATACAAGGTTGAGCTTACATAATTCAGGGCTTGTAGAGCAGTCATGAAGAAATTTGATACATGAATTATGGCACTGTCCTGCATTATGTACTTAACCTTTAAAGGCCGACTGTTAGATATATCTAACGCAGCCTGCACTCCCCGATGGCCGAATGTTAGATATATCTAATGCCGTGCATGCATGAAGTTTTTCAGCACTCATGGTGTTTACTTGGGCAGGAAACCCAAACAAGCCCACTGTCGGTTCCACAAGGCCTGGTATTCGTCAGGAGCAAAGATGTCATTTATAGCGGTCTGGGTTTTGATATTATTTGTGTGCACACTTGACCTTTAGGGATCAGCTGAGGGAGTAACAGGCACGACACAGTAGACCATTGTTTGAGGCTGAAATGTAGAAACTTGATGACAGAGAGGTCTAGTTAGTCTTGTGGCAGCTTTCATAGAAGTGTGCCCCATCTTGATACTGTTTTGTAGTGGTGGACTGGCATATACGTGACAGTGGCGGATTGGTTATAAACCGCAATCCAAAATTTTTCACAACATTTATTGTCAAAGCTGCAAGTGCTACGTTTCATGATCATGTTTGATGTTACATTATCAGCAGCAAACTGGTATATATTGCATAAATTTCCTGGCGATTTGTAAGGAATTGCCCCTTCCTCGGTTTTGATATTTTTCCTCAGTGTTTACCGACAGAATTTCATCTGCATTACTTTCCCGTTTAAGAATTGTTTAGACTTTAGACCAGTGGTGCATTATCAGTAACTGTTGCTTATTTGATTTAGTTGGGACCTTTTAAAATGGAACCTCACAAACAAGCTAAGTATTCAAAATCACCTGATCCTGATGAAATAGAGGAGGTACTGATGGATGAGGAATCTGATGAGGAATTATAAGACAGAGATGAAGTGGTGGAACCTCGTGTACAGTCCTCATCCTCAGAAGATGAAGGTGATGCCGAGGAAACCGAAATTGCATTTTGGGCTACAAGAGCCGGGGATTCATCAAATTTCTTGAATTTTGCTGGACCTCCAAATGGTGTTAACCAATCAGCTGCCTCTGATACAAATGCAGAATCTTCTTCTTTTTCAATCTTCATTCTCTATTTTAGGCAGGTCTTTCAAATTATTCTAATCGAAACGAATCACTACTTCCTTCAAAACATGTCATCTAGAACTACAGGAAGCACTTCAACACAACCACCTGATATTACCATCGAAGAAATGTACACATTTTTTGGACTTACAATTCAAATGGGGCATGACGAGTGTCACAGACTCAAAGATTACTGGTCCAGAGAGGAGCAGTACTGCTCTCCATTTTATTCAAATGTAGTGGCACGCAGTCGCTTCTCTCACATTCTTTGATTCCTTCTTTTGAAAATGATGACCCTCCAAACCATGACGACCCAGACTACGACAGGCTTTGGAAAATACAAAAGATTTTTGACACACTGAACAACAAATTTTGTGAACTTACAACCCGACAGAATATCTTGCTGTGGACAAAGTGATCATGTTGTACAAAGGAAGAGTAGTCTTCCAGCAATATATTCCAAAGAAACATAAAAGATTTGCCATAAAAATTTACAAACTTTGTGACTCTGGACTACACTTATGAGTGTGTATTTAGGCAAGCAACGGCAGTATGCCACAGCTCAAATAACAGCAAAGCACGGAACGGTGCTGCAAGTTATTCGAAGAGATGAGGGACTGGGCCACAAAATTTTCATGGACAATTATTTCACCTTGCCTGCTCTGTTTGATGATCTGTTCCAATGAAAAATCAATGCGTGTGGAACAGTTCGCCATGACAGGTGTGGAATGCCACGAGATATTGGACCAAAATCTTTAAAAATAAAAAGGGGGGACATAGCGACATGAGTCAGGGCAACCCTAAGGGCTGTTTGCTGGAAAGACAGACAGGATGTGTACATTCTGACAAACATGGACACTCCCCCTGTTGAAGGAAATTTCACCCAAGAATCTGGCCAGGCTATCAAACCTTGTGTTGTAGAAAACTATAATGCATACATGGGGTTTGTGGACAAGTCAGACAGAATGGTCAACAGCTATGGAAGTGGGCCAAGAAACTGTTTTTTCACTAATAGACATGACCATTCTAAACGCATTTCTTATACACAAGTCATGTGGCGGCAAAATGACGCACAAAAATTTCCGTGAAATTCTCGTTTGCGAATTGGTTATTCATTTGCAAGAGGAAAATGTGACAGCTAGTGGCATTTTAAGGGGCAGACCAAGTCCAACTGCGTCCCAGTTGAATCGACTGGAAGTAAAGCATTCACAGCATTGGCCTTCCAAAGGAAAACAACGACAGTGTCGCGTGTGTTCGCAGCACAAGCAAACATGGAGGATGCTGTATTTCTGCAGGAAGTATGATGTTGGTCGATGCATAGTGAACTGCTTCAAGAAGTGGCATACGCGTGTGAACTTGAGTCACTAGACACAAAGAGAAGCACTGACTGTGGTGACGTGAGGTAAAATTATATCGTACAGCGCAGACAGAAAACATTTGCCATGTAAATAAGTGTTGTATACTCCTATGTACGTAACATCAGACATACCAGCGGTGTAAAGCAAGGGGTAAGTACATAAAAAATTTCACAGAAGTGTCATAAAATATGTCATGCGAAATAACTTTGGAATCTATCATAAAGTTTCGTGAGCACGATTTATTGCTGAAACTTGACACTTCAGTCTATTAATGCAAAATTTAATTCTCTTTCAAACAGTTTTTATTTCATAATTTTATGTTATATAGAGCAGAAAATATATCTGTTTTTGTGGAGGCCTTCAAGAGGTAAATGCCCAAAAAGTTCCGGCCACCAGGGGACCACTGGCTTTTAAAAGTCAATACTTTAAAGGTTAACAGTTTTCTTTTTAGTTTATTTCCTCACAAATGGTGTCACATTTAATTTAGTATAACTTTTTTATTTAATATGGGGCCCCTTGCTAATTGTGTGTGTTATTGTGCATTGCAGATGGCAAAGGAGCAGCTGGTACTTGCATTCCACAAGGCTGAACTGGGCACATGGCTGAAGAAGCCAATAGAGCAAGACCAGTTTGAATTAGATGATTCTGTACTGAATCATCAATGACTGGAAGGTGGTTCTGTCAGAGTTTGCCTTGCAGAATAGAGCAGTTGCTCAGTCCTCCGTCCCCTCCCGTCTCATTTGTTCCCAGTGGCAAAATCCACACTTGGCACCAGTAAAGGGCAGAGTGTGGAGAACTAAGCGTAGCACTTCCTTCACATTTGCTGACAACACATCTCACACTAACATTACTGTTGCCATTACTCTTCCATAGTCTTATATATCAGTGCTGTAGAGGGCGAGATTTTAGGGATTGTCTGCAGGATGTCCTCCTTAGCTGCCTTTGCAGACCTCATGTAGCAGCTTTTTAAACTAATGTAATTTCAATTCATTCCAGCATTAAAATCAAATTACCTCCTAAGTAGCAAAAATAACTGACATGGTGAAAAATTATGTTGCTGTTAAAATGTCATAGTTGAAACTGAAGGTACAATAAATAATTTAGAATATTTTGAGCTCAGGCTATTATATTAAATTTATCAGTAATAGAAATGTTAATTAATTAAATTTTATGTGCACACATGTCGATATGATCCCAAGCATGATGAGCTGCTATCAGTGTGGAGTTGCGGTGAAGCTTGAGGATGTATGCAGTATTTGTTTGACCTTCACTCCATTGGTCTTAGCTCACTCTCCTCAGTTTCTTCATGTAAGATACTTGAAGGCTTTTTACACTTCTCATTACTTGCAGTATAGTACATTCAGACTGCTCAAGTTTTTATCCACAGGCACATATTGTGCATGCAGTGTTGCAAGACCACTGAACATGTATTGGCAGTTATGCTAGAATATTACTATGCATTCAAGGAAGACATTCCTTATACACAGCACAAGGATGGGCCATTTGAGAACATTATTGTTTGATGGAATGGATTTTTACAACTTCCCTACATGACTTGTGAATTGCATTTAAACAGGTTTCATAATTGGCTATTGATTTTAAATATCCAATTGTACTTAGTGCAGGTTTTTTTTAAATTTTTTATTACTGTCTAATATAGAGTGGTACCCATGGTATTCCCCAGTTTTTTTTTTTTTTTTTTTTTTTTTTTTTTTTTTTTTTTTTTTTTTTTTTTTTTTGTATTTTAAAAAATTACCGTAAGATTATAACCATTGGTCGGTAAATTCTTGATCTTCCTGCTAGTACTACACGTTTCAAATCATGTCTGTGAAGACTGGCTATGAAGTTCATGTTTGAGTGGGTTTCATTAAACCTGTAAATCAAATGCTGCCTGTGACAGTTGGTAGTGTTATTATTATTATCATCATCATCATCATCATCATCATCATCACTGATGATGGCGTAGATGTTGGTGTTGTGGTTGAGCTCGTATTTCCCAAACCCTGCTCCTCACTGTGCCAAGTTAGTATGGGATGGTGGACTGAAGACCAGCCCTATTCTGTTTGTTGTTGGACCCAGAACTACTGGCATGCACTGGTGATTGTCATCACACTTCCTGATGTTCCCCAGATCCAGTGCAAGACATATCCAGAAGAGTTTATCCAGCTTATTGCATTCTGTCTCTTGCAGGGGGTATTTAACAGCGCTGAAATGATAGTGATTGTCACTGCATTCTTACAGTGGGAGACATTGTGAAGAGGGATGTATGTTGTGTACAAGGTATACTAAATAATGTCTGGTCTGTCTTTTTGATATTCTTATCTTTTTGTAGCTTTGATATAGATTTGTCACTGTATAGGAGACTTATTAAGGTTGAAGGAATGTTTGGAGTGGTGATTCATGTATATAATCACTCCAGGTTTAGTGTGTTTTAGGACAGGGTGATAATAAGAATGTATTGCATAGGTAGAAATTTCTTTCAGTAGAGGACTCCATGTTCATTTTACTTATTTGCTTGCAAGAGGTAATTGCAAATTTGAAAAAGATATGTGACAAAAGATTGGTACTTGAACATTTGACAGAACAAAATATTACTGTTCACTTATTGTAAATAACATTCTGCAATGCATTGCACTCTGGGTGTTCGGGTTTATGTGAAGCTGGAGGAAGAGGTACATTGGTATACAATGTAGGTCTAGTGGTCAGAGCAAGTGTGGAAACTGAAAGCACAGTGCTGTGCATTTGGTTAAGAAGTAAGGCTGGAGGAAAGGGGGTGAAACAGGGTTTGATCAATTACACCTGTGTTCACAGTGGAAGTTGTGCAGATTTTTTTATTTTTCATTTTATTTTTGTAATTTATGGATAAGCCTGGATGCTGGCTACAACTAAGGTTATCAAAGTTTTGATGTAATTTTTAGCTGCTACTCATTTGTTCTTCAGGCTGGTGTCCCTGATGTTTTCAGAGTCTGTTGGGGAATGTGATGACCACTTTGATTGGTGTATATCTTGCTGTGGGGTGAGGGATCTAAAGACACTGCATTTTTGTACCATGGACTTCGTGTCCCTCAGTGATCTCGGGACAGTTCATCATCTTGTTCAAAAGTTTATGGATAGTGCTGATGCAGTTTGTTCAAGTAGACTAACATTACATTCTGTTGTTTGCAGGATGTAAGGGATGTATGCCCTATGCTTTCTTTCCCCATATTGGCATTGGTTTCATTGTTATTGATCACAGATGCAATGGGAATGTGACTGTGAAAGTAATCATTGTCTTGTACAACACGAATATATCTCATGTCAATCGAACAACAGATGATATTTACAGTACACTGATTCCCAGACTTCTTAAGATTGGCCCTGATTGGTGGAAGACTTGGTAATGTCTTTGAGGTTGACATGCTGATGGAGTGGTGCCAGAAATTTAAGCTTGAGGTGGAGGCAGCTATCGTGGCACAATGCAAGCAGGTGAAGACCACGCAGAGGAAGGCCAAGCAATGAAGTCCCCACCGTATGTACCGTCTTCTCTTTCCCTCTTGCCATGTATTTGTTGTTTGGTTCAGTGAATACTTGCAGCCAGGAATGATGGCATAATCTCTTATATGCCACCTTTAATGTTTTCACATTTATATTCATTAATTATACACATTATCATGTTGCCTGTGTCTTTGGTTCCCCTACCCATCATTCTACAAGTTCTTAACTTTCTGCATCATGGTTTTATGACTTTTGCATATTTTCAAGAGCATAACACCCATAAGTGGTGTGTGCTATATATTGATATACTTCCCCTTCTGCTTGTCTCTTACGCTAAAGTTGGGAACTCCAGTAAGCATCAAAACAACAGGTTGGCTCATAATTTAGCTACATTTGAAAGACAAACTTGAGCATTAGACTGAGGCTGTAGAAGTCCAAGGACAAGAATGTCCTTGAAGTGTCAGTAGTACCATAGGTCAATAATAAACAGTACTTAACCTTCAACACAATTTATTATTATTATTGTTATTAAAATAATTAGTCATCAACTCACTTCATAGTAGTATGATTTTAGTATGTATAGTAAGTCATCTTCAGGCTAAACTGATAAGTGGAAGAATGTGAACACACTAAAATTACATCACATCATTGTGGAATGAGATCTCATCTTATGGAAGTATTATAACATAAATTGTCTTTATTCTTGCTTCTATATTAAGCTACAAAGAGATTTGTTATGTCTTAAAACTTACTATTCAGTATCTGTTGGTTATAATTAGAACTTTTATTATAAATATAAAATCTTGCCTGCTGTTATTCTTTCACGCATATTGGTGAAGTTTTATTGAAACAGTTGAGGCTGTAAGGGGTTGTGTTCCAATCACTATAAGGAATTGTGAGAAATTAACGACTGGTGTATATTATGTGGTTGTATGATTTTTTTAATTCCAATAATCCCATCATAATTTCCGTAAAAGTTGTAGGTATGGTTGTATTTAGATGGAATATTCAGTTTAAATCTCATACAGTGAGGTCGATACAGAATCCATGATGTATGCCAGTGCATTTTAGGATAATATGTGACCACTCCTGTTGTTCTTAGGTATTTTCAGAATTTTGTGGCGATTTCACATCACTATGCTTCTTTAGAACAGGTTTTTCATGTCCGCCCAATTTCACCATTGGGGAGGTACTGGCATTCAGGTACATATGTGATGTTTACTGGATAAGTATGAGAACTTTGGTGCTGTCTGGGGCATCTCATGTTGTACTACTGCATCAAATATTTTGTTTTCAGTAAGTGTTTGTCATTAATTTGGGTGCCATTTTTTGTTTCTTTGTATATATAATACTTTCTAACAGTATTTGTGTGATATTCCTTTATGTGTAATGCATAAAATACCCATTATATTTTCATTTGGTCCTATAGCATGTCCAGTGTCTAACAGTACATTGGTCAAACAAGTATGATATATGAAATGAGATTTAAAGACATGTTTTATTTTTCAGATACAACAATTAAAACTTTGTGCAACATGTGTTATATAATGGATATGCTATAGGACCTATTGAAAATATTATGGATATTTTATACATTATGAATTGGTTTAGCCTGAGGATGACTTACTATAGTCAAAATCTGTTGATGTGAGATGATATGACAGATTATTGTAATAATAATAATAATAATAATGAAAGTTTTAAGCACTGTTTATAATTGTAGAGAGCAGCCAGACATCGCAATCAGTTAAAGACCATTTTTGTTCATTATAAATACAACAGTCTGTTGTAAAAAAAGAAACAGGTTTTACATATTTCTTGAAATCTTAATTTGCCCCTACTAGGATTTGAGGCAGAGTGAATGTAAGTTTTAAATCTCATCCTTTATGGCAGAAGTATGTACTTGTTATATTCTGTTAATGTGGCAACATATGCATGGTACTGTGATGCCAGGACCTTAACTTCTTCAGTTTAGCTGCTGGATGGCATAAATAGAAGTGCCATATTATAATTGCAGCCAGGATGGATTATCTCTATAGTGACTTACTACAGGCTGGACAGTTTGGGGTTTGAACCCCAGTGGGGCCAAGATTTTATGTACTTGTTCCGACCAGCCTGGAGGCCCATCTAGCCTCCTGCCCAGTGGGTAGAGCTATACTTCTGCTGCCCCTCTGTTCCACCTATGGCATGTGATGTGACCTTAACCTCATCATGTCATAGTTATTAGATACAGTAGTTTCTTTTGACTATGAAAATGAATGTTCACCGCTATTTATTTTTGGTCTCTTTGTGTATCATTTAGATACTGTATTCATTTTGTAAGTATTCATTTAATAAATATTCATTTGTCTTATTCAGCTGTTACTGTCACGACATAGCTGCACTCAGTGGTGATGACTGAGGTATAAGACCTAAAAGTTTCAGTAGGAGCGGTGTTAAAGTTTTGAACTTCTTGGTAATAATGAAAGTTACTGTCTTGGTCCATTGCATGGAACTTAAGTGATGCAAGTTCATGACTCACCTAGAGCTCCAGATGCAGTCCATTACTGTCGAATGGGAATTTTTAAGAATCCGATTGCATTGGCATGAAAAAAGGCAAATAATGGCATTACTCTTGCACATGTTAGACCAGTAGATTATAAATAGAGAACATTTCTGATCATTGTAACATAGAAAGAATCAGTATTCCAGGGTGCAGAAGTTTGAGTGCATTCAAAATCTCCCGGAATCTGTATCGTTCTTGCAATAGTGTCCCCAAATATATTGTCCAGTTTCCCATTTGGAGTGACTGGCTACACGCTTAGTGAGAGAATATGATGCACCCTTTTATCCTTCTGATGGTATAAACTTAAAATTATTACCTTAGTCTTCTCTTTCTTAGTGCATTGTGAGTTTTTGAATTTTTGGGAGATATACCCTGCTTCATGTGGTTCCAAGGACCATGCTAGCACATTGGTATATAGCTGGTATAACATGACATTTCTTCCATTCAAATTATTGTTACATTGCATTAGTACATATAGGAGTAGCTGTGGAAGTGATTTACTTCCTGGCATCAGAAAGAGGCACATTGTGAGAATATCAAGATGGGTTAATAAACATGTCTGGAGAATGGAGACAAACACCGATAGATTTAGTCCACCTGCAGAAGAACATATGCTGCAGATTTACTAAAATTTTGTTTAAAACTGCAGTGAAGGGATACTACAAATCACATGCCTTTACTGCTTTCTGAACTTATCTCCAAACTCTGCATCATTTATTATAAACAAACATAATTAATAGAATCAGTGCTTTGTATAACTTAAGACCAGTATTATTTCAGTAAATCTTGATTTATTATGTATGCTTAGTGTAACAGTAAATTTACAAAATAAAATAATTAGACACCAAGCTTGCCTCGAGTTATTTTGAGCAAACACTGCTGGGTGTATTTTTAAGTTGGACTTTCATTGGATTTCTCCCACAGATTTCTTCAGGACCTACATAGTTTTAAAACAGGTATCTCATCCTTAACAGCTTCTAATGCTTTAAAACCACTTACACAACATACATGTGTAGTACTCTGAAAATATGTTGACTTGTCTTGAAGTATGTAATTTACCAGATGTGTAATCCTTTTGAATAATGGTACTTTTTATTTCATGAGGCACACAGTGAAACCAGACTGTCCCAGGTTTGTGGCCTAATTCATGGCATCATTTATAATGAGTACCATTATCTCATATGAAACATTACAGTCCTAAAGCCAGGTTTGTGCCGTCATTGTTTATCAAGCACAGTGTTCAGTAAAGAACTCACATAGGCCATTATGAATTTCATGTTCGTTATAAATATGGACTAAAGCATAAATGTTTTCAGTGTACTACCAGAATCCAGCAAGTCTTTGTGCAGGTAGATGAGGACCTGGACTAAGATGGTTTGTTACAGTGAATTCCTATCTGTGGCTTCTATGGCAGGGAAAAGTGTATGCTGTCTGCATACTGGAGGTGAAGAAAGTGTTTTGACAGGTAGCTTTCCAGACACAGTATGAACTGTACATTCAGTTAAGACTTTTTCAGAGTTTTCTAAGACTGTGAGAAATTTAACTTCTTCTTCATAAGTAGATGTTTTTCTGTTCATGTAGCAGATAAAACATTCAGGTCTGGATTTTCAATTAAGTATACCCCTCAATGTGTTGGTATGGATTATCAAGATTGTGGTTTATGGATGCACGTCAATCTGAAAGTACATCCAAAGAATGCCAAGCAATTGTGTCTAAATAACTCTCTGAAACAAACATTATAAGACTGTTTCTTAAAATTAAAAGCAACTGTACATCATGTAATTTGTGATGCAGTGACAGTGAACCAGTCTTTATTTTATTTATGTATCTTTTCCATGGAGCCACAATGGCATAGTCAGTATAGTGACCAGGCTGAGAGCTATACAGCAAAGGAATCATGTTAAATTCCAGGTAGGGTCAAGAGTTATCACTTCTCCAAAGCATCCAGACCAGCTCTGGAACCCACCCAGCTTCCTGTTTAATGAGTATAGAAGGCTCTTACCAGGGAGGCAAAGCAGCTGGAGCATGAAGCTGACCCCATTTAATGCCATGGGTAGCAATGAGTAAACTATACCTCCACTTTTCCAGTGTGTGCACAGGGTCTTTACAGCCTCTTTTCCCCTTCATTAGCATGGATAATCAGGGAGTGTTAGTAAATTATAACCCAGTTAAGATGGGTAAGTTTCATGTCAAAATGTGTACTTAGCAGCAGCAAGAGGGTCCATTTTATTTTTCAGTGCAATGACAGTTTTAACTTGCCTTGATGTGTCAGGTTGCGAGCTGTGTTTCATTTACAACATTTTTATAGAACATAAAATAAATGCCTTTCAGTATTTCTTGACTGTACTTTTTCAGGAAGTGGGTCAAGTAAAGAATACCCAAGAACAGGTGAAACGGTATCCTTGTGCTGGTATTAATTCTAATGTCTGCCATCTTGAGCACAGAACTGTAAGCATTATAAAATATGTAAATATGTGGTTAAAGGTATTCATTACCTCACATGTTACATTTAATTTCGAAGACAAATTTCAGAATTATCATTGTGCTTGCTTCCCCTGTTGACTGAATGCTTTGTCATCACTTCCTGTTCACAAAAATGTTATCAGCTGTGCTTACTCTTTGCTACCCATGATATGTAGGTGTCTCTGGTTTAGTTCTTAGACGGAACTCGTTCACGTAAGAGATGTTCTGGTTTTCTTGTGTCCCTGACTTAACATACGGGCATCACTGCTGCCTCACCTCTGTTTCAAAGGATCAAATACTTCTGATATTAACCCTTAGGCGACTAATGTCATATATATATATATATGGAGCACCCATTCTTGATGTTTCTAGATCACACACGACGACGCAGCACAGTCGGTAG
>Ga0268261_10002958_pt1:2500-12335 | contig 12335 bp, 6 predicted proteins | sample TergutNc150P1_FD_190353 | JGI IMG/M metagenome (GOLD analysis project Ga0268261, IMG submission 190353) | Nasutitermes corniger P1 segment gut microbial community from laboratory colony in Florida, USA - Nc150 P1 (SPAdes) (version 2) | ecosystem: Host-associated > Arthropoda: Insects... | reverse complement strand
TGCTCCATATATATATGACATTAGTAGCCTAAAGGTTAATAATTTAACCCTTATCCTGCTAACGTGGAGAAAATAGTGAGCTCCTAATAATGCCAGCAAATAGCAGATGGGATTTAATTCGGGCTTTTAAGGGTTAAACCGTCCGGCATTTATTGGTTGACACTGTTTAGCAGTTAAATTTTTCCGGGGTTAGGTGGCTGGCCTCACGCCCAACCCCCAACCTGGAAGACCAGGGACTCTTCTGTCGGGGTTACCATACCGTAGCCGAGTAGTCCGGTTTTAAGGCGCCGGATACTCGCCTTCATTCTCCCATCCTACGATGGGTAGGATTTGATGGCTATGCTGGACAACTGCCAGCTTGGGCTTTTCCTGCAATTTATAGAAACACTTACTCGGCATAGGTGCTTCTACAGGGCCCTAGTTATCCATTGACCCTCCTCCTTTCTCAACCGGGCTTGGGAACGGCTATACATTATGTTACGATTGTAATTCAAGTAATCTCTTCAAGAACTGCACCATTCAACTGTATTTTATTGAAAGTTAGTTTCATTATCTAACTTAAATTACTGTAACACTATATATAACATCGACTGTGTATTAATTACTTGGTAACGATACTCTTTTAACACTTTTAAGAGTATGTACTAATGGACTGCATTGTAACTGGCATGTAAATTTGTCATAACAAAAAACTCCCCGAAGATGATGCACTGAGGCACCGATATGTGTCGGAGATTTAGATAAAATAAAGTATTAAATATATTGTGCATTTGTTGATTACATGTTGTAAACAAAAAATTCTGCGTATAAACGCCCTGTACATGCAACACGACATCCGTGTCAATATTACGTAGTCTGCAACTGGATAAGCAAACTCTGAATTAGCCACGACGTTCTTCCACAGTTACTGCAAACAAGATCGTCCAAAACAGCGGTTCTCAACTGTTTTCCGTGGAACACTTGAGTTAGACGGGCACCTTTCAGGGGTTCCCCAAGCACATTTCCTGTGTAATGATTTTGGTAAATATAGTTTATACTTTAACTAAATTTCTTTTTATATTTATACATCGTTTTGCATAATCGACGCTGCGTTATATTCAATGTAAATTGTCAACTATTTTCAGAAATGTTTAAAAATGTATTTTTAATAAAAATACTTTCTCAAAACTTTTAAAACTCAGAAGGCCAAAACATAATTTTATAATCGCAATTAACTGTAATAAAATTCATCCCGGACATAGTCTGTTGCAGTAAACTGATGTTTAGGTGTTGATGCCCACCACATTTAGAAGATAAACCAAGAACGCAATTAATTCTTGTGCCGGTGATCAGAAGTTACACCGTCACACATAGCCATGGTGTTTTCTTAAGCTCTGTTTACTAACGTTTCATACATGTCTTCAAACCAACATCAACCCTCCACTTGTTTCTTACCTTATTTCCTCTTTCACCACACTTCGTCGCCAGTCCACTTTTTCAGTCACACAGATTACATCTTATTTGACTGTATACCATTAATTGTCAAACTTTCTTTGCAACTGCTTCTACAAAACCGTTTGGCGTTATGGGATGGCGCTTGATTCTGATTACTGAGGGCGACGTCGTCAAGCCGCTTGTAGTGAAACAGCTGTGTGGTTCAGCACACGCATATTTGTAACACACCACTGTGCGGTGTTTCTTCTGTGTATCAGACTAGGCCAGGGCACATAAGACCAGACAATATCAGATCAGAGATGTTTTGTTAAAAAAACTGCACTCGACATTCAAACAACAATCTCTCATTTTCAGAATATAGAATTTAATGTAGCAGCAATAGACTTCAGAATAACGAGTATAAAATGTACATCCTACCTTAGCTGTTATAGATCTATTAAAAATATTTACACATTTCTCTGAAAAATATTTGAAGTTAGTAATTTTGCCAAAATTCTAAATAAAATTATATAAAAAAGAAATTTAATTAAATTAGAAAAATGGCAATAAACAGATATTATCATATACAGTATGCCCGGATTAATTAGATACTGGTAATATATGTGTTTCTTGGACGTAGATAAGAAGAAAAATTGTGGAAAAAGTGCAAAAGCAGAAGGCTGTTTCACGAAGTCGTGTACCATTACCACAGCTCTATAGAGCAGCATTATTTTATGAAGTTTTAATTAAGAATTATGCAGCAGGCCACACCACTTTTTCACAATGATATGTTTTAAACCATTTTTTAGGCTAATGAACATGTCTTACCCTGTCACTACTCTCATTTGATAAAGAAACACCTCCGCTATACTTGTTCCCTATTTCATAAATACGTAGGAGAGTCAAAAATTATCCGCACTATAGGTACATGTTTTGCAGTTGGCTATACTGCTGGTTGGGCATGATAAAATACACATGGTCTACTCCTCTCCTACCATTGTGGTGCAAGTGTGACCTTGATAGTCCAATTCTCTCATGAGTTTTTTGCCATAAAAATGGACACTCCCAATTTCATTTGCACCAAAGAAGAGCAGAGGGCAGTGATCCATTTTTGTGGGCTGAAGGTGTACCAGGTGTCGAAATGCATAGAATGATGTCACTGCAGTATGGGAACAGTGTCATGTCACAACGGATTGTCTGTTAATGGAGCGAGAGGTTCAAAAATGGTCGCACAAGTGTTAAGCATGGGGAAGGAACCGGACGCCAATTCACATCCATTACTGATGCAGACAATGCCCACACTATTGAAAACCTTAAGAAACTAAACTTTGAGGTATTGGAGCATCCCCTGTATAGTCTTGACTTTACACCTTTAGACTAACTTGTTTGGTCCACTTAAACAAGCCTTAAGAGGCCGTCGGTTTACCACGGACCAGCAACTGGATGTAAGGGTGCATGCGTGGCTTGTCTCTCAGCCCAGAACTTTTTATTCTGAGGTCATAAAGCAGATTGTGCAGTGATGGACAAAATGCATTGCAAAGCAAGGGGACTGTGTTGAAAAATTATGTAGTTGTAAGATCTATGTCCTTGTTTTTAAAAATATGAAACAAACAGTGCAGATAATTATTGACTCACCCTCGTATAATATTCGAATTTGCTGCGCAAAATGTATCTATACTTGGTAACAATGTCATTGCAAAGATACGGTTCAGAGTCTTAACCAATATTACATAAAGAATATTTGTGAACATACTTTGTTGCTTCATTTTACAGATAACTCATACTTTACCACTATTTTAACACTACAAATTAATTGCTTTTTAAGAGTAACGACACGCGATTCGGAGTACCTCAGTCGGTACAGTTACTAAGCTATGGACTGAAGTGCTGAAGAATCGTGTTCAGTTACTGGTATGAGAAATATATTCTCCGAAACTATGAGTCTAATCTCATTCTCCTACATAAAGAAAGTTGAAACCGGCAATTCCGGGAGTGTGAAGCGGACAGCTCACCACAGAGTTGTGTCGGGTTTAAGAATAAGTGGCATTCTCCGTGTCCCTTCATGCCTTCAACAGGAAAAAATTCACTTGTACTCACCAGAGTTAACAAACTACTTTTCACTAACAGCCGCACATGAGTACACGTTAAGCAAAAGTATTTCTATTTAGTGTGATATACAATCGCCTAAAATGGGACACAATATCCACAGCAGAAATCTAAGGAAGTCCCTGAAACCCCGCACCTCTGCAGTGTAACTATAAGTATCCCTTATCCACTAGTTCTTTTATCAAACACACCAATCTATAAGTCACTTCTTCCCCTTCCAGTTTTAAGTTGTGTCTAATACACTCGTCTATATCTTCTCTAGATGGAATGCCATCATCAAACATTTCAAACATCTTGCCAATTTTGACTGGCGTTGACACTGCTGAAGTTAGGTAAGCAGCTGTCAGAATATAGCCATACACCGCATGTCTGGAAAACTCGTCTTTGAAAGCGTCTACACTGTACTCGGGCAACAAATCATCTTGTGGACAGTCTAGGAACTCTGACATGGCCTTCAAAAGACTCTGGTGATAAATACAAATCAAGTCATCCAAACTTTCCGCCCGCAGCTTGGGACTAGCACTCAGGAACAGGAACACAGTTAAGTCTATAGCTGGAGAAGCATAGTGGACATCTTGGAAGTCTATGAATTTCACTGCAATAGGCTTGTTATTTGCATCATACCTGTAAAGGATGTTGCGCATATTAAAATTTCCATGACAAAGTACCGCAAGTGGTTCTTTTGGAATAAGAAGCTTGCGAATTAGTCCGACTGTGTCTTCCAGCAACACATTCAAACGCCTTACACCAGAGATGTACTTCTGGCCTCCGTCAAGAAACTTCGTAGCAAATAATTCTAACGGTTGAAGAGCAGCATGCTGCAGACACTGCAAATAGGCATGAGCGTACACCAGCTCGTTGACTTTATTTTCGGCACAGAATTTCTTCCCACTTTTCAATTTATGTACCACACAGCTATAGAAACTTTGAGGATCTCTCTTCTTCAGGGCATATGACAGAGCATGAAATATTGCCAGACTTTCCAACCCTAAAGTTATGTGGTCGAAGTCCAAGAGAAGTGAGTTATTCCCACCAATTCTATATTCACTGTCCTGAAAATCTTCGAGCACAATCAGAGAGTCGTTCCGTTTCCGAGACGTAAAGTAACATGTGGGAAATAATGAGTATGCTTTGCAAAGATTGCTGGTTGGATATTGATAGTCGCTGTCCCCAGCAACTAGTGCTGGCGATGAAAGTAACAGGGGCACAATGTCACTTAACATCTTACTTTCCACATAAAACAAACGCTTACAATCATGAACGTCTCCCACACTTTCATTACCTGCGATTCTCTTCACTATTAAACTCTCTTTCCTCATAATTTTACAAATGTTCTCCCCACTTACTTTCGTCCTGTTTTCCTCCACCACAATTTCAGCATGATATGTATGAGACGTGAAACTACGCGCAAAATTTAACGACCCTAATGACGTCACGTGGCAGCCAAGTATTTTACAGCTTACAATGTCCGAGTCAAATGATCCTGATCGAAGTCTTCCTCTTCTTGATCCAATATAAGTCGGTATTTTGGTAGTAAGGATTTCTCTGATGTTTTCCAATGTCGGTTCCATCTGATGATCAAGTCCAGTCACAGCGGTATTACTCATCACTGGGAAATCTGAACACACTCCGTATAGTAGTAAAACCCTTTGGTACTTGTGAGACAACTGAGATCCACCTTATCAACTTCACCTTCAAAAGTGTTTCATAATACTGAAGGTACGTCAGATCAGACGGTGTTTACGTTCCTTTAAACAAATAAGGATAATGGATGGTGGCATAATTGTACCCGGACCGACACGATGTTTGCAGTACAGTTATTTCTGTTGACAGTAAGATAAAAAGACCTTGTTGACTGGCACTGTCACAGAAGCTGTGCAAGCGTGCTAACAGCGAGAAAAAAGGAAGATGACTTTACAAAACATTTCATCCGGTGACGGTTTGTTTTATATAACATATTCCTTATACAAATGCAACAGAAATTTGCCAAATGAAAATCATCGTAATTTGCACAAACTTTTACGAGATTTATTTACGAAGTAGGAGATGGGTAAGATACCAAGAACACAGGAGAAATAAATTTTTCGTAAGAATTTTGGTGCGGGAATCTCATAAAAGTGTGAGCCCTCATGGTCGCACCCATTGAAGGGGAAGCGCTAGATCGAAAACCGGGGGCTCGCACTCTTAAATCGCCGTCGACTGTTTGGGGCGCTGAACTCCGTAACACTTACCCTTGTGGGGGATAGTGAGCATACATATTATCACAAAAGCCATAAATTCATAATACTGAAAGTATATTAACAAACCTCAATATACAACAAATAACAAAGAGTAAGAATGATAAAACAAAATTACAAGCACGCCAAGTGCTTGAGGCCGTAAAAATTCCTTGCGATTTCAAGCTAATGTAAGCATTTACAACACAATATCGGTGTTTACCGGCCACAACAAAACATTACAGTTTGAATGATGTACATCAAAGACTCTCAGAACAAAACATAAAAACCTGACTCGACGCAACGGACTAAATAGAAAACTAAACCAACATATGGGAAGCTGCTAGCCTGTCTCCGTATTCTGCTCCCACATCAGCTTTTCGATGCATCGTAAATTACGCAAGGCAGGCGCCCGGTATGCCAAATACAAAACCGAAACAGAGAATTTAAAATCACCCAACGCCAAACCAATTTTACCTACTCGAAATACCCTGGGCGTCTGCGTAGCCCCCACGAAGAATCCGGGCAGCAAACTCTCCCCAGCGGCTGGCCAACCAAATTAAGACGACTTCTCAAAAAGGAGTCCAAACTGCGAGTCGCAGACCCCAGTCCCAAAACCCACCAAGAAAACTCGGAGGGCTAACGCCCCCACCTTTCACTACCCCAAGATAACCAATCGCCAGCCGATAGCCATATATGGAAAGGAGTGAGAGGCGTTCGTTCTTTCCGGTACTGCCGCGTAGCGACGAACTTTGAGCCAGCCCTACAGACAAAGAAATATATAGGAAGGTAATATCAAAATACTCGCTAGGAATATAAGATCTAAGGGTGCAGAATGGACTCAGCTGGCTGAAGAAAAGTTGAATTTCGGCATTTTCTGAATACGGAGACAAAAAAGTAATAGTTGTAAAACGGAATATCTATCTGGTAATATATACTCCCAAGACAGTGATGTCAATTTCAACAAAACACGACACTGTACAAAACGTATTTGAACTGTAACGAACACTGTACGATTTTTAGGATATAATACTGTGTAGAGTCCATAGTATCTCTTACAAACCATTCGACTCCTAATGCCAGGTTCCCTGCTTATATTTCCCCTAAATTAATCTAATTCTCTATAACATTTACAGTAAGTTTTGAAAGATATGAGCGTACTTCACTGTAAAAAGAAGAAATGTTAGTTGGAATAAAATTAACCATTTCAGAAAATAATAATTCCCGCTAACTTGGTGAATACATTTTGAAATATACGTAAAAGCTTTAATAAGCTATTTAGTACCTTCAACAGGGAGAGAAACCAAGGAAACAGTAGACGAAAGAATCAAATTTATGATTCGCGGGCCTCCTGTATTACTGAAGATTTAAGACTTCTAGGTCGTACCAGACGACACAGCGTCACATCCCAGCAGAACTGAATCTTAATGAGCACCCCTGTAAGAACCTCATACATTAAGGTCACATTCTTCTAATATTCTTAGGATAGTTAAAATCGGTAATTAAGAGGGCCAAATATTCGTGCAAAAAACGTGTATCTCTAAATCTGATGCTTTAGGTTCTAATAGCGGTGCTGCCGAATACAAAATTCTTCTTGGATGTGTAAGCCGCGATGACTGGTAAATAGATCAAGCGCTACCCGAGAAGTGACTCCTCTTGGATTGCTCCACCTTGTAAAGACGGCACTACAATCTTTCGAAGCTACAGGAACTATTCACCATTCGGCGGTGCGAAATATCACAGAAGACTCTGAAATTCTTGTCTCGAAATTCAGGCGGGAAACTGAGGTGTTTAGAGCAGTGACCATTAAAATTAATGCACTTAACTTACGAAAACTTAGTGACAAGGGCGAGGAGACTCGCAGAAAATGTTCGTTGTAAAACGTGATGACCTAAAAGCAGATGGGAAAACATTGTTAAAAGTGATCTAAAGGAAAGAGTGTTGGTGATATGGACTGAACTGACATGGTTCAAGATATGTAATACATAGGCCTGATAAAAATATAAGAATTGGTCCTCTAAACATGGCTGCTGATTTTAAAGTCTTACAAATTCAATAATGAAGGGTTCGACTTCGTAAGAGGCGAAGAATTCTTTACCGTCTCAGGCACTACTGGCTTCTGAGGAAGGACGATGCTCGGTGAAATTATTAACACGCTGAAAATATATAATCCCTTTATAATTATCAACAATTAATAAATGCAAACAGTGGTTTGTTACACACGAGGACTGTGACCACAATAATTGTACGTGAGCCTTACGTGTATAACGAACTACCTACATGAATGTAACTATTCCTTTAGAAACTAACAGTTCCTCAGTTAGTCCAGAACTCTCCACATTTATGGAACACGAAGATTCATAACCGCGTTCACAGCAGCCCACCATTTATACCCAACACGAGTTACATGAACTGAAACCACGTCTTCACATCCTATTTACTTATGATCCTTTTTAACATTATCCCCTCATCTACACCTAGGTTTTCAAGCCGTTTCTTTCCTCCAGGTTTTCCTACAAAATTCTTGCATGTTTTTCTCTTCTAGCTCATGCGTGCTACATTCCAATCCATCTAATCGTCCTTGACCGTGAGTGCTACTTTTATATGGTTTGTGTGTTAATATTAAATTAATTAACCACTCGAAGACTAAAACAAGACAGCAAAATGTACATGTAACATAATTTTTGTTATACAATCCACGGTGCGACAGTAAAGATCATGTAACATAATGTTGAGGCGTGATTGGATCTTCTGTGTCCTGGACTCTTCTCAGATGGTCATGTTATTTAATTCAGTGGGATGATACTTTTCGCTGTTTTTCGCATATGTGTTTACATTATGGATCATAATTATTATTATTACTAAGGTACGTTTTGGTTGTAGTTTAAAACTTAATGTATGTTTATGTTGATTTTGTTCTTAGGCCCGTTCGAAAAATTGTGGAAATCGACTGTCAGCTTCGTCATGTCTGTCCGTCTGTCCGTTTATCTACAGGTAACAACTGATTCCCACTGCAAGGATTTACATGAAATTTTATATTTGAGTATTTTTGGAAAATCTGTCGCAAATATTCAGGTTTCATTAAAGCTGGACAAGAAAAACTGCTAATTTACATGAAGACAAATATGCATTTTTGATCATATGTCGCACAACTCTTTTAGAACGAGAAATATTTATACAAAATTAGTAGAAAAAATCAAAATACGTTTTATGTTCCATAATGTTTTTTATCGAAAATCGTGCCTTTTAAGAGACAATGTGGAGAAATATTGTACAGCTGGGAAGGCCACAGATAACAATATGGTGCATGCGCATTGTATGCTGGATAACGAAGTCTACAAACATAAGCTTAGAATATATAATACTTATAGCATGTCCATCTCAACAACGACTGCACGAACGCGCCGCAGCGTTACGTTATACCTGCATTGCCTGTCTTGTTTTGTCTTAAATTTAACAACCATACAGAACCTTAAAGTTTCAGCCAACATAATGTTTTGTAATATCTTACCCGCAAACAATATTTCTTACCTAATTTTAAGCATATTTACAATCTATCCACAAACCAGATTTTATATTCCTAGATAGCCTACGCAATGATATGACTGCATTTTTTAGTTCCTTAATTATACATCACGTAAATGGCTACGAAGAAAATCAGTTAATTGCTAGGTACATGACGTCACAATATGAAGTCCTTGTCACACCACAAAATCTTCAACATAGGTACAAGGTGTCATATTATTATATAAATATGATCACGTATACAGCAATAAATATTAAATACCATGACATTTATCCGTCAGGTAATGTGCATGTTGACCACAAAATTCATCCTGTCGAAAGAAATAAGTATTCATCATTAATAATATACCTGTTCTTTCTTCATTATTTGGCCAATCGAAATTTCTTTCCCCCATATTACGATCCAACATCAGTTTCTGTATCTCTGGTGTATTATTCGTAACTATTTCGTAAATGGCACGATTTTCAAAACAAAATTATCTGACAAAAAGTGTGTCCGATCAATTCTGCTACTTTATTTGAAACACCCCTAATTCCGATAAGATCACGGAGATATAAACATAAATGGGCTGAGA
>Ga0268261_10002957_pt1 | contig 12343 bp, 7 predicted proteins | sample TergutNc150P1_FD_190353 | JGI IMG/M metagenome (GOLD analysis project Ga0268261, IMG submission 190353) | Nasutitermes corniger P1 segment gut microbial community from laboratory colony in Florida, USA - Nc150 P1 (SPAdes) (version 2) | ecosystem: Host-associated > Arthropoda: Insects > Digestive... | reverse complement strand
AAGCCGTTGGTCCACCAGTGACAACGCAATTCTGTGTTTCACACAAGTGTAATTGTAAGCCGTTGGTCCACCAGTGACAACGCAATTCTGTGTTTCACACAAGTGTAATTGTAAGCCGTTGCTCCACCAGTGACAACGCAATTCTGTGTTTCACACAAGTGTAATTGTAAGCCGTTGGTCCACCAGTGACAACGCAATTCTGTGTTTCACACAAGTGTAATTGAAAGCCGTTGCTCCACCAGTGACAACGCAATTCTGTGTTTCACACAACAAGTGTAATTGAAAGCCGTCGCTCAAACCACTAAGGACGCATGATAGAAGTGTAATACTCACAAGGTGATATTTGGTGATACGCATAGTGTAATCACACAAGGTGAACTTACAGTGCTACGCCTAAATTAAGTGTTTATTATTCACACTTCTCATGATGAGAATTATCGAAACCATTTTCCTAAGAACTGTTGCAAACCATTTAGTCTGAACTTAGAAAAATAATTTTGTGTGCATTGAAACTAAACCTTATACCTCAATTAATAATCAGTGTAACCTAGGAATTTGACTTGTATATCCATGATTGTTGTGTAGACCGGCGTATTTAATTATTCCTTTTCATCTATTTTTAAGTGTCTGGCGATACCAGAGCGCCTACATTTAATTGTTCCCACCGGGCCGGATTTACACAGCGATCAGTTAATTGGTCTTACCGGGTAGGATTTATTTGGTAATTTTGCGCCGAATAAAGTGAATTTGTGGGGCAGGATTAAGGAAATTGTGTTACTACAAGCAACTGGTATTTTAAAACACACAAAATTAGTTTGCAGCACTCCGCATTATGTGCGGGCAGGCACTACGCAATAGTGTCGTAACAGCATAACTTCAGGTATTACGCAGTGGATCACGTAACTAATGCAACGCATATGTAACGTCCGCCATCTTTGGGTATGGACCGACCAGTGTCACTTCGCAACAGTGTAACGCAGCCATTTTGAGTCTCAATCCAGTACAACGACAGTCACCGAACGTTCCCGATCACATTCGGCACTCCGCTACAACGAGACAGGTGGAAGGGGAACTCGACCGACCACTGACGTCACTTACTTTGAAGCAGTCAGGCGGGTAGCAACTAGGTCATTCACACAACACAGCTGTTCCACAACGTAAGAGCAACATGGATGCTCTCAGAAGACAACTTGACAGACAACGTGCAGTAGCAAAGGGGAGCCTCACTCGCATGCAGACATTTATTGAAACAGGTGATCGTAAACTAAATGACATGCAGGTGAGATTTGAAGAACTTTCAAATATTTACAACAAATTTGAAACTGCTCAAAGCGAACTAGAGTTATTTGATGATTTAGATCATTCAGCTGACAGGCTTCAGTTTGTAGATCAAAATTTTGCAGTTAAGGCAAAATTTAATGAGTTACTACACATAGCTGTAAGCCCACCATTGTCGAGGCACAGTTCCTTACACAGTAGTTCTTCAAGACATACACATGTTTCACATCATAGCAGCACTCATAAAACTGCCAGTTATTTCGCTACCAACCTTCGAAGGCGAAACTACAAGCTGGCTTCATTATAGAGTTACTTTCGAGGCTTTAATTGTAACAAACAATGCCTTATGCAACGTACAAACATTTCATTACCTCACCGCTTCTTTGAAAGGTGAAGCCAAGGGTGTTATTAGTAATTTACAGATTACTAATGAGAATTTTTCTGTTGCATGGAAGTTACTAAAGCAACGTTACAACAATCAACGGTTAATTTCTATGATGCATGCCAAGAACTTGTGTTTTTTACCTGGAGTTAAGAAATCAGACGCATCATTACTGCGTCAGTTAAGAAATCACGTGTCTAGCCACATGAATGCACTAAAGGCATTATCACGTAATGTGCATATTCAAGACCTAATGTTGAATCACCTTTTGTTATCTTCCTTGGATGCTGAAACACAACGAAAATGGGACCTTATAAGAGCCTCACGTGAAGACATTCCGTCTACATCAGACTTGATAACGTTTTTGTAATCAAGATGCAGAGCCCTGGAATTACTGCAGAACACCCATCGGTGAAGACAGTTACTGCCAGTCCCAGGCAACCACTAGCATATGGAGGTAAGGTCAGCAAACCCTTACACTCCAATGTAGCAACACAAATACAGTGCACCATGTGCAATGGTTCACACAGATTAAGTGTGACACATTTGTCAAATTGCAACCAAGGCAACGGATGAACTATGCCAGACAACAAAGATTGCGCTTAAATTGTTTGCAACCATTTTTCAAAAACCACACATGTTCAAAGCGAGTCTGTCGCAAATGTAACAAGATACATCATACATTAATTCACACAGACACACGAAATCACGCAAACAGAGATAGTGGGTCTACAACAAATAATAGCCTATCTGCCAACACAAAGGGTGCTACAGTGGCAGAAGTTCACACTTATCATACATTGAAGGGTAAATCCAGAAATCATGTTTTACTAGCAACAGCCATTGTTTAAGTTAGAAACAAATTTTGGGCAATATGTACCATGCAGAACATTGTTAGACAGTGGCTCTCAATCACACTTCATAACAGAGAAGTTTGTACAACGTTTGAGATTACCAAGAACCCAGACACATACATCAGTAAAAGGAATAAGTAATGTAAACACTGCAACACAACATAGTGCCAGTACATTTAAGATCCAGACACACAGATTGGCACACCACACTTGACTGTGTTATTTTGTCTAACATTACTAGGACCACACCACCTACAAGGTTGGACACAAGCAGCTGGAAGATTCCGACGGACATCAACCTGGATGACGAACAATTCAACCAACCAGGAGACACTGACCATCTCATTAGAGCTGACTTATTCTACGAGATGAGTCAACCAGTCAGACGCACACGCCCTGGAAACTACCCAGTACTTCAAGTAACAGTTCTTGGCTGGACAATTGCTGGTCGTAACCCGGCAAACACAACTGTGGAGGATGTAAAACGTGCATTTCTCCAACGAGAAACCAGCAAAATGGAGTACATCATAAAACATTTCTGGGATGTGGAACCTGTAAAGCAGTCCACCAGGATAGTAAAGCACCAAGCACGTGAAGAACATCTTCACACACACAACCCAACAGAGGAGGGAGTAGCTGTGGACAGACATCCAACCAAGATGGAATCCATTCAACCTGGAACTTTTCGCTTCATTGCAAAACAAGGACCACATATTACTGACCGCAAGCTGAAACAAGATCCAAACATGAAGGTCCAGGGCCGCAACTTCATGAAGGAGCATGAAGAAATAAGTCACAAGAAGTCAGTAAAATTCCAAGAGGGGAATAAAACATTTTACTTCCTGCCACACCAACCTGTCTCCAAGGAAACAAGTTCCACAACAAAGACTAGAGTTGTGTTTGATGGAGGTGCCAAGACTCCAAATGAATGTCATTAAATGACATACTTCAAGTGGGTGCTACTGTCCAACAGGACTTGTATTTAATTGTACTGCGTTTCAGAACCCACTAGGTGTGCTTCACAGCTGACATAGTAAAGATGTATTGTCAGATTATTGTACATCCACAAGATAGAAATTTACAAATAATTGCATGGTGATACTCTTCTGAGGAACCCATCCAAGAGCACATCAGACTGCACCATGCAGGTCCTCAACTGCTAAGTGCCTCACTTTGTGAGAAATTTTGGATACCACGGATTAGAAACGTGGTGAACACAATAACGCATCAATGCCTAACTTGTTACAGATTCAAGGCACAGGCAACACACCAACTCATGGGCGAGCTACCTTCAGCACGAGTCCAACCATCGAGGCCATTTCTCACTACTGGTGTTGATTATGCTGGACCAATTTTACTAAAACTAGGAACTCCACGCAGCAAAATTATAACTACAGGTTATATTGCCATTTTTGTCTCTTTTGCTACAAGGGCAAATCACATTGAGGTTGTCACAAGCCTCACCACTGAAGCATTTCTTACTGCCTTGAGACGCTTCATAGCGCGCAGAGGAAAACCACGAACCATCTATTCCGACAACGGTACAACCTTTCAGGGTGCAGCCAACCAGCATCATGCAATTTACGACATGCTCCGATCCTCATCAGAGATGGCACGAGTCCAGGACTTCTTTGCCAATGAAGGATGCGATTGGAAGTTTATCCCACCACACGCCCCACACTTCGGAGGGTTGTGGGAGGCAGCTGTCCAATCCATGAAATACCATCTGAAGAGAACATTGGGTTCTCAGGTTGCCACCTATGAGGAACTATGTACACTCCTCGCTGAAATTGAGGCCTGCCTGAATCCCAGACCTTTATGTACCTTGTCAGATGATCCCTTCAACCGAACATATTTGTCTCCTGGACACTTTCTAATTGGTGAACCCATCACTCAATTACCTTCCCGTGACTATGTTAACGTCAAACCTCATAGTATTTCCAGGTGGCAACAATACCAACAACTACAACATTTTTGGCGGAAGTGGTCAACCGACTACATCCAGGGTTTACAACAGCGTCAACGCTGGCAGACTACAACCCCAAACTTGCAACCTGGAGACCTGGTCCTGGTGAAGGATGACAACACGACTCCACTCCAGTGGCCCACAGCTGTCATTACTGACACTCATCCGGGCAAGGACAACAATGTTCGTGTAGTGACCCTCCAAACTCCCAAAGGAAACTTTAAGCGTCCTATCACAAAAATTTGCCCTCTCCCACGTGTGATTAAGGATTGATAAGCTTTGTTGCCGGGGCAGTATGTAAACGTTTAGTGCAAATTTTGTGTAATTTGAATTATTTTTTTGTTTGTATTCATACTGTAGTTGCGTCATTTTTTGTATCATATAAGGACCTTTCTATATTACCTTAATTATACAACACGACATGGCAACCTTGTACTCAGTCACGTGGTGTACAACCTTCTAGAACATTCTGGTCACGTGGCCGCGCGTTCGTTGCTGAGTTCGCGTCCCTCCGCCATTACACTATTAGCCGTACCTCAACAGTGAGGACGTGTTTTGCATTGCTCCGACAACGCAATTTCTGTGCTACACAACAAGTGTATTTGAAGCCGTTAGTAATAACGCAATCTTTGTTTTACATCAAGTGTAATGAAAGCCATCGCTCAACCATTGAGGATGCACAAGTTAGTACAAGGTGATAATTAGTGCTACGCATAGTGTAATCACACCAGGTGAACTTACAGTACTACATTTACACTCACACTTCTCATGGTGAGAATTAAACCATTTTCCAAAAACTGTGTTGCCAACTATTCAGGCCAAGATTAGAAAATTAATTTGTGTGTATTGAACTGTATACCTCAACTATTTATTAGTGTAACCAAAGGAATTGTACTGTATTCATGTTTGCTGTGTAAACTGGCTTAAATATTATTCATTATATAAATTTTAAATTACTAAAGATATTTATTGGCACTACTATTTCGTCTAAATTTTTAAAGTGTTTATGAACCAGAGCAAGAACACAGACTACTCACTTGTACTTCCCATATCTTCATGGCGTGGTGCTTAATTAAGACCCCGAAATAACTTCACCTTAATAACAATTACACAACACACAAGCAGCCACAGAATCATAAGGACTAACATTTCCGTTCAGAATAAGAAGCGAAGGCGCGTCAGTCTTGTAAATTTTTCTAGTTAAGAAAAATAAGTGGCACTAAAACCCAACTTACGAAGAAAAATAATTAGGGAATAGTTGCGAGTGTAGCGATAATGTCAGGAGACGGAGAATACAGCCATACGGTTATCGCTTCTTCTTAATTAGAGAAACGCTAATTTACGTGGAAATTATAAAGGAAGACAATATTTAAATGTGACGGATGCCACATGAATTTATTACTACATAAATACAAACTGCAGAGAAATAGAGTCTGAGCGAATATTAACGAGTTTGTCAGAACACAACAAACTCATAATGACAACATATCACACGCACATACAGAGTGGTCTGTGAGTCATATCAATATTTTTTTTATGTTGTGACAGAAAATTTCCCCAATGATATCTGAACGACCATAAACCCCACATGAACAACCCCTCAGCAGGAGATGGAGATTGGTCTACCGATCTAAGGCAAAGCACTGAAGTGTCGGATCGTTGACAGAAGACGATGCTCCTGTTAAACTACTACGCAGCTGCAGCTTCTTACCGAATTACTTTCGTACTTCTGTGTGTCAGATTTGTGTTCTCAGCAGTCCCCTTGTTTGCCTTCACGTCGTAAAGCAGTACGAGGCACGTCTCTTTTCCCGTCTACTAAGTATTTCCAGCTAAAACACTTTAACATATTGCCAGACTCGAGGTCTCACAGCGGGGAACGTGATGATGTGTAGTTGGGTGTGGTTACCGTCGTTTCGAAGGATCATGTTACCTTCAACTTCCAGGATTAAGCTTCTTGGACTGCTTAACCCTTGGAGATGAAGTCATCATTATCCTTCGCAAACGACAGGAAGCAATCGCCCACACATCAAGCACCATATCCCGGAAGACCCGAACGCTCCACAATCTTCTTTGCACGATGCATAAAAACAAAGAGAAATGTAAAGATCGCAGAAAACTAAATCCACAAAATGCAACGACCATCGCACAGTCATCCTCACTGCACATACATCAGAGATAATAGCAAGTTTACTTAAAAGATGGACTGAAAGGAAACTTGAGCATGGGCTTGGAGAAGATCAGTTTGGATTTAGAAGAGGAAAGTAACTAGGGATGTAACTGGGATACTGAGAATAGTATCAGAACGACGTTTGGACGTAGATTGACAAGTGTGTACTTCCTTCATAGTCTGGCAGAAGGCATTTGACCGTGTTAATTGGACCAAATTAGTGCAGAACATAAAGGAAACGTATCGACTGGCTCGAAAGAAGACTGGGTAGCAAACTGTACATGGATCAGTGTCAAAGTACGACTGGACCAAAGGGAGACAAAATAAAATAAAATAATAGTAATAACAGACGAACTGGATTGGTCACATTTTGGGTAGAAAATGTCTTCTACAATGGGTTATTGAAGGAAAGATAAAAGGGGGGATTCAAATGACAGGAAGACGAGGAAGAAGATGTAGGAAGCTACTGGATGACCTTAAGGAAAGGCGAGGATAATCTCATTTGAAGGAGAAAGCTCTGGATCGCACTATGTGGAGAGCTCGCTTTGAAAGAGGCTTTGGACCTGTCGTAAGACAGACTACTAAACGAATTATTATTATTATTATTATTATTATTATTATTATTATTATTATTATTATTATTATTATTATTGTTGCTGTTGTTGTTGTTGTCGTTATTGCAAGACGCCACAGTCATTACCCTGCAGAATGCCATAGCCCATGTACTGCTGCACAAAACATATACTGTCACACATCCACCGCACTGAAATGCCAAAGAATTAACTTTCAGGCTATTTCTACATAACAATATTCCAAGTTAAACATCTGATTGACTTCCACTCGGTGGCTAAACAGTTTATAATTGACGTTCAAAACGTACGGCCTTCAGAGACTACAAGATGTTAAGGCTACACCATATAAACCAAAGAAATGCACATGTCCTTAATTAATTAAACTATAACGTCAATTCAGAAAATGTGCATTTCGCTGGTTTATACGGTATAATTATATTACAATGAACGGTACACAAACATAAGTTCAGGCTACTTGAGAAAGCGCGCAATCAGGTGGAAGAGTCGGACGTTCCCTTCGTCAAGTCGGGCTGACACATGAACGCGTAAGTTCACCTTCAGGGCACTCACAGCACATTTCAAATAGCGAATCTCTAGCAAAATTGTACAACTGCAGCCTGAGACGGCTCACTGTGGTCGCACTGTTTTACGCAACACTTTGACAAGGATGCAACACAACTAAATAAGGCATCTGAACCACTGCAAGAAGGAAGCACACTTAGGTACAGACAAATATGGATACTAGGAAGAAAATCTTTAACAGGAAGCCTCGATAGCTCAGTCGATGTAGTGACTACGGTACCAGCTGAACGCTCGGGGAATCGTGGTTTGTTTCACGGGAGGGGAGAGGACAGTCCCCTTCCCCAAAGTGTGCAGACCGGCGGTGGGAGCACCCAACGCCGTGTACAGTAGCTAACGAGTATTCTTTCAAAGGGAGTAAAACGGCCGAAGCGCAAAGCGGAACCACTTGATCCCATTTAGCGCCGAAATTAGGAATGGCACATTTCTTCATGGCGTGCAGAAGAGCATTATTTATGAATATGGCTTACAGCCATAACCTCACAATGCATAAACTAGTACACATCTCATTGCACACGATTAAAATTAAGGGACTCGTTATATTTAGTATACAATGAAACCACGGCATTCTTATATGGGCACATTAATTTGTGATTCACGTGGGGAATAGCTGACCTCGTGCAGCAGAGAATTTCTTTAAAGGATTATTACAACTCAACTCTCATAAAGTCTGACAAGGACGGGTTATGGCACCGTGTCGTTTGCTGGAGTAAATCCGTTTTAATGCGCGTTCTAAAATTGCGCACAACGAATATAACTTCGTCATATGTCTGTCCATCAGTCTGCATGGAACAACTGTGCTCCCAATGGACGGATTTTCATGAAATTTGATATTTGAAGAACTCCTCGAAAATCCGTCGAGGAACTGCAAGTTTCGTTAAAATCCGACAGGAATAACGAGTACTTTATATGAAGACCTATTTACATTTATGATAATATGTCGCTAAATTCTTCGTAGAATGAGAAATGTTTCAGACAAATGTTACAGACAGAACACATATTTTAAGTTCAGTAACTTCTTCCCGAAATTCGTGCTGTTTATGAAATGTGGAAAAATGTGGAACAGCCAGAAAGGCCACAGATGACAATATAATACGGCGCATGCGCTTTGCAAGGTGGATGGCTAAGGCTACAGACACACACTCAGAATATGCAATACTTATTGCTTTTTAATGGCAGCAGTGGTTACGCGAACGCGCTTCAATGTTACGTGATACGTACACTGCAATTAAGAATCACATCCGTTATCACGTCTTGTTATTTACCTATTTAGTTAATTGTTTATTTCGGTTTTATTTAATACCACTGTCAGTAGTTTAGACCACAATGGCATAGAGTGGAATAGCCGGATGGCACTAATAATGAAAAAGCAGTTGTAAGCTTGTTAATAATTTGCACTAGGAAGAGTAAACTATTTTTCAAGAAAAAATACAGAATCTAAATTTTAATAAACATTAAACACTGCACTTACGCGTATTAATTCTTAGTGCTCTGTAATTGCTTTCGGAGGTAAACGGATCATAACACATAAGGAGCTTTATACGCTCGACGATGAACTGTACGGTCAAAGTGATAAAAACAGTAAGACTGATGTATCTGGGGCACCTCTGTAGAATGCAAGAACTGTCACCTTCCCCAGCGAGCGGTATCCCTCCTGGCCCAGATCTTCAATGCGATTCTCCTCACCCATCACTTCCCTTCCTTGTGGAAGCACGATCGGGTGATCTCTATCCTTAAACCGGGGAAGGATCCGACCCTGCCCTCATCCTATCAACCCATTAGTCTCTAGGACACGATTGGTAAACTATTTGAGAAGACCCAATTAGTTAGGATCTTACATGAAGTAAGCGAACGCGGACTGATGCGAGACGAGCAGTTTGGGTTTTAGACCCAGGCATAGCACGTCCTTGCAGCTTGCCCGCCTCGTTGATAGAATAACCAACAACATCAACGAAAAGAAGTTAACAGGCGCAATTTTCCTCGACGTAGCCAAAGCCTTTGATACCGTCTGAATCGATGGCCTCCTCTACAAGCTAACGCTCCTAAACCTCCCGTCATACATAGTCCACACCATCTCATCATACTTCCGGGGTCGGACGTTCGAAACGTCCTTCCAGACGGCCACGTCATCTCGTCGTGACATGCGGGCCGGTGTGGCTCAGGGTGGATTGATCTCCTCTGTCCTCTTCAGTCTGTATGTCAACGACATGTCCTAACCCTTGCACCACGTCGAGTTAGCTATCTACGCGGACGACACGGCCTTCACAGACACGGCCCGCAAGCCGACGCTAATCGTCAGCTACCTGAAGTCATACCCCAACGACCTTCAACGGTGGTTGAGTGAATGGAGAATCGCCATTAATGTCTCTAGAGCAACGCGAGAATCTTCGCGCGTGCCGGACGGCGCTTCATCCAACCGCGACCAGTAACACTCTTCGGGTAACCAATCCAATGGGTCGACACAACTCGTAATATGGGGGTAACCCTAGATACAAGACTTACCTGGTCGCCTCTCATCGATCAGGTGAGGAAGAGGACCGTTCAAAGAATGGGTATGCTGGGTCCCCTCCTGAAGAGGAAGAGTGATTCCTCGGTCAGGAACGGAGTCCTACTATATAAGCAGCTCATCCGTCCCATGATGGATTATGCTTGCAACGCGTGGAGGTCCGTTGCCCGCACCCATGTCCGGAAGCTACAGGTGTTGCAATTGAAGTGTCTTCGCCTTACTACTTGTGCCCCCTGGTACGTAAGTAACAGGCAGATACACGAGGACCTGGGTGTTCCGCTGTTTGCCGACCACATCACAGCCCTGACTGCGAGCTTGGACTCAAAGTTAGCTAACGTGGAGAACCCCTTGTACGGCAAGTCGGCAGATACGCTGACCGCCTGACGCATGAGCCAAGAAGGGCAGGAGCCAGCAAGCCAGTCAAGGCCATCGCCCACGATGGCCAACTCGACCAAACGAGTCGCGTTCGGCGCTGATCAGCCGAGCGCTTTTCGGTTACCCTGACTGAGGGTTTCCGTGATTTTCCTCAGTTGTAAGTCGAAAGCCAGGGTATACGATGCAAAGTCGGGGCACGGCGCATTCCCCGCCCAAGGCGCGTCGGCTTCACTTAAGCGCCTGACAAATGTCGCTTATGCGACTGAGACAGTCTGGGCTCAGAATCCAGACAGCCAACCAACCAACCAAATTTTATCCCTTCCACAATTAATTTATGCCAGCGAGGCACTAGTCTTTAGCAAATCAGTCAATGCCCTCAGCCTGACTTTAAAATCGTTAGCGTTAGTATATTCCCCTGTTAGAGTTAAGGTGTCTGTCATAGAACCCAGCGATGCGGTCAAACGCAGGAATGGCTAACAGACAGGGGGACGTCGACTTGCGCTTCGCGTAAGTCTCCGCCCCAATTAACACTTTGACCTGGCTTGCACACAATCAAAGTGGCAAAAATAGAAAGACTGAAGTAGCTGGGATACCTCTGTAGAATGCAAGAACTGGATCCTTGCAGAAAGCTTACTCGACTTAAACCAGAATGCACTCGACGTGTAGGAAAACCTGAGTTGAGCTGCCTTGAGTCAGTTGAGGAAATTCTTAAGAATATGGACGTGAGGAACTAGAGTCTTTAGAGTAAGTAGCACGATACAGAGCAGTGGAGGACAATTTAAGAGGAAGAAGAAGAAGAAGAAAGAAGAGGGAAGGAAGGAGAAGAAGGATAAGAAGGAGGAGAAAGAGAAGGTAAGGGAGATGATAAACGGATCATAATCAGCGTGTGGATAAGAAAAAAAAACGCTAAAATCGAAAGTCCTGCCTCAAGCGAATGCGCACGTAAAGTACATGAAATTTGTTAGTTTCTCCTGGCCTCCGATTGAGGCAGCAATTTAAGTTTTCTAACGTTAGCACTTTTGATAGATATAATTTTTTGGGAAGGAATTAATGAAAACACAGAATACAATTATGATTGCTGAATTACATGCATTCTAAAAATGTCTGTCTTGAAAATATCCTTTCGGCAGGTCAAAAGATAATGATTTCGCGAACAAACGTTATCGTATTAATATAAATATATATAAGAATGGAAGCCGTCATGATTTATTTTTAGGTATTATCCAGGCACTAGCGTGGAAGGACTGAGGAAAACACCAACGAAACAGGAATGACTGTCGTGCTACAGCCAACGCCCATCTTTTCACTGACATCACCACACAGCAAAGTGTAACAACGCAGAGAAACACATAACAACGGTAACGAATTACCAATAACACAGAACAGTTTTCAGGCGAGAGTCGTGAGGAAAGGACGGGTTTTCCTCGAGAGGCTATGGGTTGCTTCTTGACTGAGTACCGGGCACGTGATGGCAACTGGGCGGCGAGGTTTTCTCACGTCTCGAAAACCTCGCAGTGCACTGCTCAGGAGCAGGGAAGAGAAGTGTGTGTGTTTAGGGACCATGATACTGAGTGCAGCAACATTAGCGATGTTACTGGTAATTGGTGGAGTGGAAACTAATCCTGGACCTGTCGGGGAGTCTGAGAAGATCATGCGGGTGTTAC
>Ga0268261_10002956_pt1 | contig 12343 bp, 10 predicted proteins | sample TergutNc150P1_FD_190353 | JGI IMG/M metagenome (GOLD analysis project Ga0268261, IMG submission 190353) | Nasutitermes corniger P1 segment gut microbial community from laboratory colony in Florida, USA - Nc150 P1 (SPAdes) (version 2) | ecosystem: Host-associated > Arthropoda: Insects >... | reverse complement strand
GGCCCGACCACGAACACTGCACAACCGTCACCACGATACGAAGGTAAAACCAGAGGCTGCCACTGCAGTCATTGAGCTATTGATGATGGGCGGGAAAACGCCCGAAACATGTTGAGCTCTAAACAAACGTCAGGATAATAAACTGAAAAATTGATGCATATGGTTAGTGATTTATTTGAATTGTACGATGATGCACGGACTTACAAGCCTTAAGTTTTACATTTAAATTTTAGCACACACTGTATGCAAAATGTGAATAATACAGGAACCAAAAAAAGTAGCATTATGAAATAAACGGCATTTTGAAGAGGAAAACGGGGAGTTTGCAGCATGTTTGAAATAACCAGTACTTATATTTGTTGAAAAATATATATAAAATGCAACATCTGGAGGGTAGCGGTACGCCCGTCCTATATATAGGACGCACGGTTCTGAAAGGTTAACCATGCAGATGCCTTACATTAAAAATGAATGCTAGGTTTTTTTATGGTTTTACTGGTCCCAATTAATGAAGGAAATTGAGACAATACTTTACGTACAATTGTACCTTTAAAACAGTGTTTAGCCAACCCTAAATATGTGTATCTGTATACCGAAACATACAGCTAAATGGTGCAGTGCGATTAAAATGAACAACATTACAGTTCATAATACAGAAACATGTCATTCTGTTGCTAATGCAGTTAAATGTCAGTTGCAATAGCCCAAGTTACAGAACACACACACACACACACACACACACACACACACACACACACACACACACACACCACACACACACACACACACACCACACACACCCACACACACACACACACACACACACACACACAAACACACACCTCACTACTTTTCATTCCCTTATAACCATAACTAATTTTTCCTCAGCCACAAAGAAAAGTTAATTTTTAACTTCATGTGGCAGGTCATCTTTACCACAAACACATCTGATCTTTACATCGGAACATCCTGACATCGTCCAGCATGACACAGAAAAATGTGGTGTTCCTGTAGGTCATGTCAAATTCTTGGAATACACCCCAAATTCAGTACTCAGTCATACCAACACACACTTCCTGTTCGCAGATTTTGGTTTATTTGGTTTCTTAATGAGATTCTTTAGCATAACAACTTTAGCAAATGATTTACCATCAAGAAGGTTTCTTGGAGGCCTCTCCTTGTAGTGAGGACCTGTGCAGTGCATCTGGTGCAGTGACGCCATGGTTCGTACCTAACATTTGGCACATCAAAATAGGGAAATTAGTGCTGGTTTGATCAAGAGTTTTTGTTTTAGATTCAGGTAAAAAATTTTTAAGAATTACATACAAAATATATATATATATATGTATGCACATACACACACACATAATGCAGGAAAAATTCAGCTCTTCTCAGATGCGGTCTGTTTGCATGTGTGTTTATCAACATTTTGAAGGCACATTTCTTTGACATTCAATGACACAGTGTCATATCACACAAGACATACATTCTCAGAAACAGCAACAACAGAACATCAAACATTGCGAGTTCAATAAACGACCAGGTGGAAATATCGAACATCTTTCATGTATAATTATATATAAATGATATACATATTGGAATATAACTCAAAAAATGCATTCCACAAGTATAAACTAAATGCCAGTTATATTCTTTATATGATTTTAGGATCTTTGTAAATTATATCATTGTGCCTATCAAAAAGACAGGTGTTAAGAAATTTATCTGCTCTCCCCAACAACCAGACCAGCTCTAAGGCACACAAAGGTCCCGGTTGAACAGGCAGCAATTGTTCTTACTGTGGAGGTTAATCAGCCAGGTTGTGAAGAAAAATACTAGTCAGGTCTCAGTTATGAATGAGTGGAGCTGTAACTTTAAGTTGTGTACATGGGCAAAGTTTTGTTACAAAGACTACCAGACCTGAACTCCCATATACAGTGTATTTTTTCCATGGTCTTATTTTTATTAATATACATTACAGAAAGTGCCTCTATATCATAAATATTTTGCACTGAACAGAACAGAGTGGAAGAAGTCAAGGTTGTAGTCAATTCATTAATAGATAGAGTGAAAAATGAGGTTCGAACTTACTTGCAAGACTAAACTAGTGGAACGAGAAGAGCTCAATAGCCATTAAATATAAATTATAATATATTTTAATTTCCATTTCAGACCAACAACGATTAATTACCGGTATAAAACCCCACAAAGACAAACAACTATTCAACATTATGCAATTTATATTATTTTACATATATTTTAATATAACTGTAAGTATTATGTGATCTCACACTACATTATTGCTCTGCCTGTACCTGAAGTTCAGTTTCAGTAAGATTTCCAGATGATGGTCGGCAAGACCGGAACATGTCGACATTAAAATAAAGAGAATTCAAAACTAGATATATTGTTGTGTTTGTCGGAAGCTATGAATAATTTTTTATCCTCTAACTCACTAAACACAATTGGATGTCCACTATAAAATTAGCTGTCAGTACAGTCGGTAGAACAAAAAACACTGTTCTCACATCAACACTTGCCATAGAAACAGCAGAACAACAAAACACTGTTCTCACATCAACACTTGCCATAGAAACAGCAGAACAACAAAACACTGTTCTGACATAAACACTTGCCATACAAACAGCAGAACAACAAAACACTGTTCTGATATCAACACTTGCCATACAAACAGCAGAACAACAAAACACTGTTCTGACATCAACACTTGCCATACAAACAGCAAAACAACAAAACCCTGTTCTCACATCAACACTTCCCGTAGAAACAGCGGAACAACAAAACACTATTCTCGCATCAACACTTGCCATAGAAACAGCAGAAGAACAAAACACTGTTCTCACATCAAGACTTGCCATACAAACAGCAAAACAACAAAACCCTGTTCTCACATCAACACTTCCCGTAGAAACAGCGGAACAACAAAACACTATTCTCACATCAACACTTGCCATAGAAACAGCAGAAGAACAAAACACTGTTCTCACATCAACACTTGCCATACAAACAGCAGAACAACAAAACACTGTTCTCACATCAACACTTGCCATACAAAAAGCAGAACAACAAAACACTGTTCTCACATCAACACCTGCCATAGAAACAGCAGAAGAACAAAACACTGTTCTGACATCAACACTTGCCATACAAACAGCAAAACAACAAAACACTGTTCCCACATCAACACTTGCCATACAAACAGCAAAACAACAAAACACTGTTCTCACATCAACACTTGCCATACAAACAGCAGAACAACAAAACACTGTTCTAACATCAACACTTGCCATACAAACAGCAGAACAACAAAACACTGTTCTCACTTCAACACCTGCCATAGAAACAGCAGAAGAATAAAACACTGTTCTGACATCAACACTTGCCATACAAACAGCAAAACAACAAAACACTGTTCTCACATCAACACTTGCCATACAAACAGCAAAACATCAAAACACTGTTCTCACATCAACACTTGCCATACAAACAACAGACATCAAACACATTTCACATAACGTTCCGTTTTGAGTTTAACTGATTCAAATCTGTTTTAAAACAATGAATTTAACGATTTCAGTTCAACTGCCTAGTTTGATTGCAAATAAAGGAACTTTTTTCAACAATTGCTAACATTGCACACTGTCTGCTAGACATTGATATTGTAACACCTTAGAGGGCATAACAAACACTGGCACATATCTTTACCTGATCACAAATACTGGCTGTTACCCTTACCTGATGATAAAGCTACTCAATACGCACTGGGAAGCACTGCCTGCGGTAACTTCTGCAGTAGGAAATTTCTTTTTCTTTCTTCGTTGCGGTTGTTTAATAAGGTGAAATTTCAAAATACACAATCAATTGCATCCACACTGTAAAACTGAAAGGTAAAATATTAAAAGACGATATTGTAACTGACCCATTGTGGTCGCACCCAATAAAGGGAAGCGCCACATCGAAAATCGAGGCTCGCACTCTTAAATTGCCAACGATTATTTGGGTAGCTGAGCTCCGTATCACTAGCCCTTGTGGGGGATAGTGAGCATACATGTCATCACAGAACCCATAAATTCATAATACAGAAGGTATATTAACCTTTGAAAACCGTGCATCCTATATACAGGACGAGCGTACCACTACCCTCCAGATGTTGCATTTTATATATTTTTTTCCGACAAATATAAGTACTGAGTATTTTAAACATGCTGCACACTCTCCGTTTTTCTCTTCAAAATGCCGTTTATTTTATAATGCTACTATTTTAGTTCCTGTATTATTCACATTTTACATACAGAGTGTGCTAAAATTTAAAGATAAAACTCTGGTGCCAAAAGGTTAACAAAACTCAATATACAACTAGTAACTAACGGTAGAAACGATAATACAATTTCACAAGCCCACCAATTCCTTACGGCCGTAACAATTCTTTACGATTCCAGGAAATCATAAACATTTACAGCACAATGTCAGTGTTTACCGGCCACAACAAACATTAGAGTTTTAATTATGTACATCGAAGAACAAAACATACAATCTTGACTCGATACAACTGAATAAATAGAACACTAACCCAACATACTGTAAGCTGCTAGCATCTCTCCGTATTCTGCTCCCACATCGGCTCTTCCATGCATCGTAAATTACGCTAGGCAGGCGCCCGGTTTGTCAAATACAAAACCGAAACAGCGAATTTAAAACCACCCAAAGCCAAACCAGTTTAAACTTCTTGACATGAACTGGGCGTCTGCATAGCCCCCACAAAGAATCCAAGCAGCAATCTCTCCCCAACGGCTGGCCAACCAAATCAAGACTACATCTCGAAGAAGGGACTAAAATACGAGTACCAGACCCCAGCCCCTAAACGCACCAAGAAACTTCGGACAGCTGATGCCCCCATATTACACTAACCCAAAATAACCAATCGCCAGCCGCAAGCCGTATACGGAAAGGAGAGAAAGGTGTTCGTACTGTTCCGGTACTTCGGCTTAGCAACGATATTTGAGCAAGCCTTAAGCGGTCGGCTCAAATGTTAAAGACAAAATGATGAAGTGGACATAAAGAATTACAATTCCAGTTGCCTGCCGCTCAGTAGAAAATACAAATACTTCCTTCGCTATAGAAGATCTGCTAATGGGGAAAAAAACAGGTCGGTGAGGTCTGAAATTCTTTAACTATTTACAAAATTAGACAGAATTTTGTAAAGTGAATTGGACATTATTTCTGTCCCGTTGTGCTTAGGGTTTTGTGCGTTAAAATAAGGTGCTGACTGTTCACGTGACCACTGTGAGGACGTTTCGAAATAGGTGATGTGTTATTGTTTGTAATTCGATACAAGATTATATAATGCAAACGTGACACGACAAACAAAACAAATTAAAGGGGCGATTTTGAAACACAGTTGCAATGTGGAAAGACAGATGGAACACATTAGACAGAATGTGGCGTGAGAACTGAGTTGTGAATAGTGGGTTGAGGGGAATGTGAAATGGATATGAAATGTTAGTAGCGAAAGGTGAACGGAAGCTGTTAGAAGGTTTGAGAGTATATCTGGCACATTTGAGGGCTAGTATTGATGTGAGTATCTAATGTTCGTTGATAGATTATTTATATAAATCAAGGCCTGCAATTAGATAGATAGAATTTTTGAAATGTTATCAACTTTAGCACACTTCGGTAATATTCCAGGGTGTTCTCAATAAAACTGTTAAACAAAACTGCTGACCGCTATATAATTATCAATTTTCGTTACAGGTTCCTTTCTCCAACTTCACAGTTCAGGCAGTCCAACACTTCAACCTCTAAGCAATTCGCACAAAATACCAAAATACACTATCCTTCACCAACAGCACTGTACCAATCTGCAATGCCGCCAGCCCAATGTTTACCGTACTGTCAGTTCCAGACACTCGCACAACCTTCACTTACTGCTGCTCATTTAACTGGAAACGTAACACCAACGGAACCTGTGTAATGAGCATCATCACCTGGGCACTAGATACAGGTGAGTTGTTAAGCTCACGCCCCGGCCGCATTTTCCCCGGTGAAGAAGGACATTACATACTACCCAGAAGGTCTGGGGGACCAAGAGACAGTCTGAACGTTTTGTAGGACATAGAAAATAATCGTCCTTACCGGAATTCGAACCCTGGGATCGTCCAGCCCACAGCCTCGTCCGGGGACCAACTGCACGATTTTCTTCAAGAAATCTCAAGTTGAAAAGCTTAGTAACTTACTGACCAATGGTTGTTGCGATCATTCGTGTAGTTTTGTGCAAACTTACCTGCCAGGTTTGGGCGTTTTGTATTTTATTTAGTCTTGCGAAGATGTCAGTAAGGAGTGAACGAAAGACTGAATGTCAGTGAGGATCCAACGCCATACTGATTGTTAGTAAGGCGTCGGTATTAGACTGAATTTCAGTACTGAGTCAATTATAGATTGAAAGTTACAAAGGATTTAGTAATAGACTGAATGTCAGTAAGGAGTTAATAAAGAATTGGATGTCCGTAAATTGTAAATACTAGTGTAATTGTAAGGTAGCTTTTAATAAGAGATTGAGAATCGGGTTGAGAAATGAATTTATCCAATAATAATATTACTGCCACTGAAAATATATTATTATTATTATTATTATTATTATTACCATTTATGATAATATTAAGAGTACCACGAGTGTATCATCAGGCGTACCGAGTGCGTTCCTGTCATCAAAGTGCAGCCTAACTTCAGGTTGCGAAAGAACAGATTACGACAAGTTATTGAAGGTAGTTGTTAATATACTGGATATGCCGTAGCGGACTTCCGACAAAAGGTATGCTTACGTTTTCTTGTTTGGACGAGGTACTAACAATTCAAAGCCGTAACAGCTTACTGCGTTAATAAGCAATACAAAAAACTTCTGGCTGGAATGTTCCTTTCGGACGATGTAAGGAATGGGAACTGGGCATGAGTTTGGGCACGTGGAAGATGTAAAAGACGCGTGGGTCTGAGGCAGGGATAATATTAAAATGGCTCTTCAAGTAATATAATGAAGAAGCCTCGATCTGGCTCAGGACAGGAAAGGTGGTGGACACTTTAAAATATTTTGATCGATTTTCGGACACTATAAAATGCGGGGAATTTCTGGACTGGATGGAAAACCCTTAGGTTTACAAGAAAGTGTCTGCTACATGGAGTTCTATGGACAGTTTTGGGTTATGGGTCCTTAAGATAAAACATAAAATCACACAGAGCTGCAGAAATTAAATTCCTGACAGCAGTTAAATATATCGTGAGGTTTGGATAAATTAGAGATTATGATCGTAACTGGACAGAAAACATCAAGCCGGTACAGGAAGACATACCGAAGGTCGTCGTCCTTTACACCGTGCAGGAAGACGAGCCTGAGAGAGACGAGGTTAGAGTTGAAAGGGAGCAGGATTTTGTCGAAGGGACTATGGCGTGACATTGAATAATAATAATAATAATAATAATAATAATAATAATAATAATAATAATAATAATAATAATAATAATAATAATAATAATAATAATAATTCAAATAAAATGCCCAACTAGATGCAACAATCAATCGTAAAATTTGATTGCTTTGTCGTACAGACACTCCTCAACATGTTTCGGGCACTAAAATACCCATTATCAGGTGCCCGTCAAACTGCCGTTACAGCCTCTGGTTTCCGTATGAATGTTGAGGTGGAAGTGTTCTCAGCCGACCACGGCTGAGAACACTTCCACCTCCACATTCATACGGAAACCAGAGGCTGCAAAGCTAGTTTAACGGGCTCCTGTTAATGGGCATTGTAATCCCCGAAATATGTTGAGCAGTGTCTGTACGACAGAAAAATAAAATTTTACGACTGATTGTTGCATCTAGTTGGGTGTTTTTATTTGAGTAATTGAAGATGCACGGAACCGCAAACACTAAAATAATAATAATGTTTTGAGGTTTTCATAGTTAGGGACTAAAAGAACACAGTGACCTTGTGACTCGCACAGACCAATCAGATGAACGTTTCGAGACAAGCAACGCGACTGTACAGTGCAGTGTAAATTTAGTACAGACAGCAGCACAATGCAATACACAACACAGATCAGCTAGCTGTTGCAGTAATGTAATTACGTAGCTTGTTGCAGTACAGTGGTACTGTGGACTGCTTACAGACTGTCACTAATTTGACAAAGCGCTACTAAAAATACTTCAATTCGCACACGCCTAAGACACAGTTCGTACTACCATATACATTTTGAAAAGATACGAAGGAGAATATACTTTAAACAAAATAAAACTACTTCGTAATTTACAGACACATACATTCGGTAAATCACAGCAGCGATTATAATTGTGGCTGTGCTGCCATTCACTGTGTTCGCTATTGTGTACTGGTGTTTGACGCAGTGCACACTTGCAGTCATTTACCCTCACTGGCAAAGGACTTTTCTACGTCCACCGTTGGGATAGAAGAATGAACACGGAAATAGTACGTTTCTCCGACGGTTCAACCAAAATGCCTGTCGTCACGTTCCAATAGAGAGTAAATTAATTTCATTAATCAAAGCATTATTAAGTTTGGGAGTCATATGAATCGATGACATTTGTACATTAATTGATGATTTTGTACATGGCAATGCATTCTTGTATGCAGTGAACAGAAGCCGACATGCAAGTCAGCATGCTGCTGCTGCTGCTGACTGTGGTCACTCAAGCTGCTGTAGCGCTGACAGACAGCAAGCTGACCACAGACCAGCTGCACACAGTCCTGTGCGTGTGGACCGTCGCAAACAGATACTTCGCTCCAGGAAGACCTCTCGTCCTCTCGCAGCCACGCACAATGCCGGACATCGCCCGAAGCCCTCTCAGCGACCCTCGGCCACAGAGGGACTATTTGCAGACGGTGAACGTCATACTGGGAAAGTTACATGAGGGAACAAGTTGGCCGATTGAACTGTTCCAACGAAGCGGAGATGACACTTCAGACACATCAGTTTTACACCACAGTTACATTTTGTTTGTGTGGAATGAAAGGGCAAACAGTTTGAACGAGACGCTTGAATATCAGGTGGAGAATCTCAAATACAGCACATCGTGGAACCCTCGAGGAAGGTTTCTCGTGGTGGCAACTGACAGCAACAATGGACCAGCACATTTACTAGCTGCTCACATATGTTCCATATTGTGGCAGGTGGCCAGAATTGTCAACGTGGTAGTCTTGCTCCAAAACCAGTTTTCATATCGTCCACTTCATGCCGTGAGCACCACAAAGACAACAGCAGCTGACAGGTTGAACTTGTACACTTGGTTCCCATTTAAATTAGGAAGATGTGGAGAGGTACAACACGTCATTCTGTTAGATGAATGGGTCTTTGAAAATAATGGCAGATTTACAGGAAATGCACATTTGTACCCAGGGAAAATTCCAAAGAATTTCATGGGTTGTCCCATTAAAGTAGGTACCATAGGAATGAACCCCTATGTGATTATGACAGAAAATCCCTCTCAGTATGACGGCAGTACTGCCTACAAAGTAACAGGCTTAACGGTTGAGATACTGAAATTAATATGTGAGAAGATTAACTTGACAGCTGTTTTCCTTCCACCATCTCTAAATTTAGAACTAGATTCGTGTGTAAAACAGATTGACGAATTAGAAAAAGAATTATCTGACGTTCTAATCGGCACAGTTCCTCTGCTACCTATGGTTGTGACGTCTTCATTTGACGCCACAATACCCTATATACATGCGAATGTGATGATGCTAGTTGCTTGTCCAAAAGTTATTCCTGGAATGGAAGAGGTACTGACAACTTTTTCGCTATCTGTGTGGTTGACAATTGGTCTTGTGCTGCTGCTAACAACAGTTGTCTTCTGGTTTGCCAGTAATGCTCCCTACCGGTCTGTGTGTAATGTGAAAAACACATATCAGTCACTGTCCAACTCTTTCCACAATGCTTGGGCTGTTTTTGTTGGAGTGTCTGTTCCACACCAACCCACAACTTCTAGGCTCAGAATAGTCTTCTTCTTTATGTCTCTTTTTGTTTCGCTATTAGCACTGTATACCAAGCATTCTTTGTTTCTTATCTGGTGGAACAGAATTATGAGAAGAAGTTAGAAACATTTGAAGACCTCTTGAATTCAGACGTAGTTTATGGCTACCATCCATTTATCAGTTTCTTTCAGGACACCCTATCCTATCCCGAATTTGTTAAGTTCGTTGATCAGAAGAATTTTAAAGAAGACTTCAGTGATCTCCGGAAATGTGTTGAACGAATGATAACAAAAAAAGACATTGCTAGTATTGTTGCTCCAGTTTTTCTAATTATGTTGCTAGGGAAATGGGGTCGGTGGATGTCGGTAAAGTAATTTGCTCTCTTGATGAAATCTTCGTTTCAGGAGCATTAACACTGCTTTTTAAGAAGGGAAATCCACTTCTTGACAGATTCAACACCCTAATGAGGCGCTATCTGGAAGCCGGTTTACTGGAAAATCTCTGGACCGAATTGCAGCATGGAGCTTCTTTGAAGAGTGTAGGCAGATTAGGAAAAGCAGCTAGTGACATTTTTCGCGTTCTCAGTTTCTCACTTAATGCCGGCATTTGTGGTACTGCTTGTAGGAACTGTCTTGAGTTCAGTGGTGTTTATTGCTGAGTTAATCGTGAACTGTCTGTGCAAAGGTATGTGAAAACGTATTCACGCTCTTGGAGAGTGAGATGGTTGTTCTAGTACGAGTATCATCATTTATATTACAGATGCAGTCTAATGTTACATTTTACAGACAAATTGCGCGGCATCTGGTTTGCGGTGTACGTGGTTCGACACAAAAAACGGACCTTTGCCTTTAACTATCTCTAATTAGTAAATTCAAGAAATCAACTTCGATTGCCTTCAATATAGTTCCTTTCTGATTTGACACACAGTTGCATGCCATGCTGCCAATATTCAAATTAATTTCGCGGGTCATGTTCTGTAAGGCTGTTGAGGTTTTCTGACATTTTTGCTTTCAGATTTTCTACCGACAAGAAATTGGTTCGTTTGAGCACTGACTTGATATTTGGGAAGTGGTAGAAATCGTAGGGAGCGAGGTCTGGTGAGTAGGGTGGGTGCCCAAGCAAAGTGATATTTTTATTTTTTTAACATTGCTTTATAGACAATGCGTTGTGGGCTTCTGCGTTGTCCTGGTTCAAAATCCACCCGTTTCTCCATAATTCATTTTGTTTTCTTCTCACACGTTCACGCAATTTTGTCACGATTTCAATGTAATACTGCTGATTTACCGTCTGGCCTTTGCCTACACACTCTGCCATCACATCACCCTGGATAACGAAGAAAAATATCAACATGGCCTTGAACTTCGAATGACTCTGCGTGTTTTTTGTCATGGACATAATGTTGAATTCCACTGTATTGATTGTTGCTTGGTTTCCAAATCATACGTACCCGTGTAAATAACTAAGTTTCTTCACAACTAATTATCGAGTTCCACAAATATGGTTCATTCTCAATGCTTTGCAAATGGTCCAAACACATTTTCATGCGAAATTCTTTTAGTTTATCTGACAGCAGTTTTGTAACAATTTTTGCACAAACCTTTCTAATGTTCAATTCTCCCTTTAGAATTCGTCGAAGACTTTCCTTGTCCAAATTGACTTCCTCAGCTACTGCTCAAACAACCAACCTTCGGGATTTTCGAATAATATCTCGCACATTTTCAATGTTGTCATCGGTAACAGCTGTATGTGTGTGGACTGCCTCGGCAATCCTTAATTTTTAGGATGTTTCTGCCTTCTGAAAATCGTTTGTGCCATTCATACACGCGTGCACGAGACATGCAATCTTCACAGTAAGCCTCAGATAATAATTAAAAAATTTCGTTTCTTTCTTTTCTTCAGTTTAACCAGAAACCTGATGTTAACTCGTTGTTCACTTTTGCAGTCTGACATTTTCCGACCGAGGATAAGAAAACGCCTATATCAGAAGATGCTTCCGCTTGTAGTGAGAAATGCGATCAAGCTGAGCATTGTAACAGTGTGACAGTTCAGAACGTCTCCTATAGCTCTCTGGCTGTCTGTCTGTCTCCCCCTCCCACCTTTGGTCCTCTAGCTATAGCGTTAGTCTCCTTTTAAAGTGTCGGACCACGTATGCATGTTTGTATGTACGTATGTATGTATGGATGTATGTGTGTATGTATGTATGTATATATGTACGTATGTATGTATGTATGTATGTATGTATGTATGTATGTATGTATGTATGTATGTATGTATGTATGTATGTATGTATGTATGTATGCATGCATGTATGTATGTATGTAAGTATGTATGTATGTATGTAT